>Ga0315902_10010167_pt1 | contig 12475 bp, 8 predicted proteins | sample LakEriMetagenome_9_FD_203523 | JGI IMG/M metagenome (GOLD analysis project Ga0315902, IMG submission 203523) | Freshwater fungal communities from buoy surface, Lake Erie, Ohio, United States - Buoy 12 MA117 | ecosystem: Environmental > Aquatic > Freshwater > Lake > Lake biofilm | place: USA... | reverse complement strand
CAGCCCTTCTTGCTCTAGTAACAGGGCTAGGCCTAGTTGGAATTAGATACTCCCTAGTTGATAGCTATCCAGATCAATATGAAGAGATCAACCACAGCGTAGTAGGGATAAAACTAGTAATACTTATTATTATCTTGGTTCTAGGCTACTTAAATGCAAAGAAGCAAGTCTTTCCAAAGAAGGCCTGGGTAGCAATGGTTGCTCTATCGGTAAGCAACATAGCTATAGCGGTGGTTTGGTAGGGCATTAATTCTCAGCTAGTTCGTCCCAGATGTTGTTTTTCGCCCGCCATGTCATGTAGGGCCGAGAATTGCCTTGATACATACCACAATCTAGAAAAATCGAACCATTTGTGAACAATTCCAGAAAAGTTTCATAATTTATTGGTTGTCCAAAAACAATTCTGTCATATTCACCTTTAGAATTTTTAAGACAGCGAAACCAGCCAAGCTGGTTGAATTTTCTCTCTACTTTTTTACCTAAGGAGTCATGATTCCATTTAGCGAGCTCTAGCCGTTTTCGAAATTTGAGGGGTACTTTGTTCGGTCGCAGATCCTTTTCTGGAGAATATACAGCACAAATTCCTGATTTTCTTATCTCCAATTTTTGGCCAGCCTCATTAAAATCAAATACATTTGGAAAGACTTTTCCAGACCATGAATAGCGATTTGCTTTTTTGGGATTCGGAGCGCCAAAGATTTCCAAGAAATTATCCCTGTGAAGTAACTTACTTGGTCCTTTGAAAATTGCCTCATCGGGGCTCCAGTCGCCGAAAGTGGTTTTCTCCTTACTGTCCTTCTTCATTTCGAATCCTTTAAAATCTGGTTCATTCAATCCGTTTACAGACAAGCCCATTTCCTTCGTAAGCCAATCTCCCTCTCTTCCATCATGGGCAGAGTTTAAGGATGATAAGTCTGGTTTTTTGTATTTGACTCTTTTCTCAAAAACTCTGATTATCTCTAGCTTAACTTCGTCCCTAGAAACTACTCGGTGGGTCGTCATGCACTCATAGTACATAATTTCGGACTAGTAGAATAAGACTTTGTCGGTGACTCCTATTAGAATAATTGAGTGACTTTCAAATTTATTGATTTGTTTGCAGGAGTGGGCGGCATCCGATTACCTTTTGATGAACTTGGCGGTCAGTGTGTTTTTTCATCAGAGTGGGATCGTTATGCTCAAAAAACTTATCAAGCAAATTTTGGCCATATTCCTAACGGAGATATCACTAAAGTGCCAGTAAAAGAGATTCCCTCACATAATGTCTTACTCGGGGGTTTCCCGTGTCAACCTTTTTCACAAGCTGGCCACAAAAAAGGGTTTGAAGATACTCGAGGGACACTTTTTTTTGATGTCGCTCGTATTTTGGATTTCCACAAACCAGAAATGTTTCTGCTTGAGAATGTAAAGGGTTTCTTAGGCCATGATAAGGGAAATACATTTCAAGTGATCAAAACCGTATTGGAAGACTTGAACTATTCGGTTTTTCATAAAGTTCTTAACGCGCGTAATTTTGGAGTTCCTCAAAATCGCGAAAGAATTTATATAGTTGGAATTCATAAAACAAAATTGGGTAAGTTTCGTTTTGATTTTCCAACTGAACTAAGCTTGCCAACTAAATTAGGCATGATTTTAGAGGACTCGGTAGATAGCAAATATACGCTCTCTGACAATTTGTGGGAAGGACATCGAAGACGAAAGGCACAGCACAAGTTAAAGGGAAATGGCTTTGGATATAGTCTCTTTAATTCAGAGTCTAGATACACAAGTACAATATCGGCTCGATACTACAAAGATGGTTCAGAGATTCTGGTTGAGCAAATTGGCAAGAATCCTAGAAAGTTAACTCCTCGTGAAGCAGCGCGTCTTCAAGGCTTCCCAGACTCATTCAAGATTCCTGTTAGCGATACACAGGCCTACAAGCAATTTGGTAATTCCGTAGCAGTTCCAGTAATCCGTGAGATAGCAAATCAAATGGTTGAAATTCTTTTGAACCCAAGCGCAAGAAAGTCCCTAGATTTTTGGGAACAGGAATTGTTAATACCACGCAATTCAAAACTTATGGTTGAAATGAATTGAGCTGGCCCTGTTTCGCCGGTCATAAATTAGCTAAACATCAGGATATTTTTTAAAGTTTTCAAAAGTTTTTTCTCACATGAAAGAGAATTTTTTTGTAAAATCAATTGCATCAACCAGATTGGAACATGCTAATTGAGATCTGCTTCCCACTCAATCCTCCACTTTCTTTCCTCAAACTCCTCTGCACGTTTATTGTCGCTCCATTTAATTTCAGGGAATTCACTACTATTTTGACTTTCAATCAGACTACCCTTTGGTAATTTGCGCACTAATTCCCTAACAACCTCGTTGTCTGCATATTCTCTCTTTGCCGGCAATATCACTCTCGCTATGAAATGTGATGGTATTGAGTCTAGAAAGATCAGTTCTGATTGAGGATCGGTAGGTTGAGAAGGTGCTAATTTATACTTATTACGCAAATTTTCATTTAGAAAAAGATTCACTAGCCCTTGTCCGCCGCAATACTTTTCTGGCCAACTCAAAACACGATTTTTATGATCCGACCTTCCGAAATTCCCAGGGGATGCAATAAAGCAAAACTCCTGAAGGATTTTAGCAACAGGCTTGAGCTCCAGTAAAGCCATATGATAGCCCTGAGACAATTTTCTTGACAACATGTAATCGTTTGGTTTGGTTAATGAGATACAAATTCCATTTGCTATAGGGTCAACTCTATTCGCATCACTAACTTTGTAATTGATTCCTCTAGCTCTGAGATCGTCCCTACCTAGAATTCCATAATTGAAAATTGATACCACATTCTGTAGGGGCGTGAAATGATACAAGGCTGTAATTTTTCTTGCTTCTAAAAATAAAGACAATTCAGGTAAAGCTTGAGCGTGAAATTCTCTGGCTAAATCCAAGACTATATCTGATAACTCGTTATCAAAAGTCATTAATTGAGAGCTCTACTCTTAATCGTATTGCATAATTCTTTTGAACCAACCACAATTAACTTGTCCCTTGCTCGTGTAAGTCCAACATAAAGAAAATCTTCAAAGTCTTCTGAGTTGTGGAAGCCATTAATTGCTAGAACCACCACGGGTCTCTCAAGCCCTTTAAATCCTCCAACGGTTCCATAAAAGACGCTCTCCCCTGTCCAAAATTCCTGCCAATAAACTTCTCTCTGTTTTGTTGTGAAGGCTGCATGCACTGGGTGGCGCTCTTTGGTAGTTAGAAGAGCTATTTCTCCTGGTTGCCAGATCTCTTTATCTGTTAGTCGTTCAACTACGTCATCTGCGTTACTAATTACTTCACTTTCATCACATTCAATAAACTCAATAGCAAATGAGTTTGGGCCGCGAACTGTGATTCCCCTGGTCGTAAATCCACTGGCTAACTCGCCAATCTGTCTAGAATTACGAATGTTGTCATCGAGACTAATTCGAGCAAAAAATCCTTCTGGGCCTTTCCTAACACCAAAAATCTTTTGCTGATCATCTCCAAAGAGCGCCATTTTTCCTTTTCCAGGCTCTCTTAAGCTTAAGTCAAGTGCTTTCCACCAGGAAGCCATGAAGTCCTGAGCTTCATCAACCACAAAGGCATCAAATTTCTTTTCAAACTCTAACTTCTCAGCTGCAGCAATTAGTGGTGCCGCATAAACATCGTTCTCTTCATCGTAATTTCCAGGTGAGCCAGCCGTAGTTCCTAAGTAGTTAGCAAAATTATGAAAGGTCCCAACCCATGCTGGCCTATCAGCCTCCTCTAACTCTAAAACTTTATTCTGCATGTAGGTAGTGATGCCTCTATTGAATGCAACAATTCCCACTTTTAATCCTTCTTTGGACCAGCGCTTTGCTTGTTCAAAAGCAATCCAAGTCTTTCCGGAACCAGCAGGTCCACGAACGTAATAGCGGTCATTTTCTGAAATCTGCGCCAATAACTGTGCTCTCTCATGAGTAAGAGTCTTTATGTAATCGAGTGTTCCACCTAAAACGCTCTCTCTGTCGGCATCGGAGGCTGATAGCGAAGTCAAGTGGGTGACAGCTGCATCTACCCAAAGAGCAGAAGTGGGCGCTGGAGCTATTTGAGAATCTAAATTACTCTTTATTGTTGACATAATGTGCGGAAGATCTTGCTTATCCACAATTTTTGAGCGAGGCAAATTCTTGTCATTCACATCTGGAATTCGATTGCCAGGGAAGGCAACGATCCAATCGGTCTTTAGATTTCCTTGCGACCAGCGATTTCGTATGTAATCTTTAAACGAGAACATGTTCTTGCGAGCCTGCTGAGCTGGATCTATATCTCTTGCACCTTTTGCATCAGATTGAACCCAATTTTGGCCGTTATAAGTTATGTGACCTCCTTTTGTTTCAACAATCATGCAGCCTCTATCAGCAAGGAGTATGACGAGGTCTATCTCAATTTCACCACGATCATGAGTACTCAGTTCAAGATTGCAGAAAACTACGTCTTCTTCACTTAAACCTGCCACAACGAACCTGAAAACTTCCTCTTCAGCTGAACTTCGAAAGTTTGGTTTAGGTGGAAAAATCCTTGGAGTCATGCAATGTTAACTCTAAGGAACGTAGTGGTTTCGGATCTTGTAATCATTTCTTCTTGGCGCGCTTACGAGGCTTGCGCTTTGTTTTATTGCTTTTAGCTATGGCGCTTTTGACTTTTCTGGACTTTCTTTTCTTGCTTACCGCAATTGCTTTAACAGACTTACTCAGGGAATTCCAATCCCAAACCTTCAGACTTTCAAGCGCCAATTCCTTTGAACGTTTTACGACTGTAGCTTGACTCCAGCTTTTGCTCTTTAAAATTTCCTGTGTAATTGAAGGCAAATCTTCCTCTTCTTCCAAGTAGATTTTCTTCTTTTTCTCAAATTCGGCATTCTTAGCTTTTCGATTTGGCCCCCGACTCAATAGTGTCTGATTGCCTAAAAGGTAAATCACTGAACGGTAATTTAGGTCACCAGCCATTACACCACGCCAGTCGTACTCCCCATCGGGACTCTTAGGTGCAATATGTTCAACATCTAGCTTTGATGAGCCAGCCAATACCCAAACGTTTCCCGCTTTCCTTGCATTCTCTATTTTTCGGAGAATATAGCGAGCAAATTTGCTGGAGCGAATTACTTTATTCGATAACTCTGATTTCAATTCTTCGTTAGAAGGTAGGAAGGATTTCAAATAACTTAGCGCGTCATCTAAGGCATCCTGATCGGACTTGTTTGCTGCCAAAAGTTTGATCGCGCCTTCTCGCCAAGTATTTTCAATGTCCTGAGCATTCTTTCCGCAAATTAGAAACCTGAAAGAAAGTATTTCTGCCGCACGTACAGCAACTGACAATTTAGAGTAATGGTCTTTCTTCTCGTACTCATTGAACCTCTTTAGTGCCGCCAAAAGGAATACGGCCTGTGTTGACTGGTCCAAGTCTCCTAAATCTTCAAACATAGCGTTTAACTCATCTTTATAAATTCCTGAGAATTTGTCATTACCTTCAATCAAGGCAAAAAGATCAGAGAAGTCGGATAGCTCCTTAATTAGCTGCTTAACAGCTTGTTTCCCTTGATATTGGCTCTGTATTTTCTTGAAAATTGTCTCTTTCTGTATTTTGGAATTTAGTTTAATGATGAGGAAATACCGCAAGAAATTGTCTAATTTAACTAGAGAAACTTTGTCAGCGATCGAATCCCAGTCTTGCAGGACTTTCGCTACTTCATTTGAAACCTGACTTGCAACGACTTCTCCCATTTGCTGGAAGAGATAGTTTTTCACTAAGTCACCTTGTGTAAGGTCTAAGCCGCGGTTATTTAAAGTATCAAAGAGTACAAATGCGTTATCAATTTCAACCGCATCGATTCGAAGCACAAGAAAGTCATTTAAAAGGCGGGTCTCGTAATTAAGTAATGCATCTACCTTTAATTTACTTATTTCATCTCTAAAATATTTATATGCTGAAAATAATTCTTCTGCATGATCTTTTTCTTGTTCGCTCAATTTTTTAAGATCAGTGAACTTCTTTCGCTCTTTGTCGCCCGATTCTCTTTGCACGTAATTCATAAATGTCTCTGCGATATAGAAATTAGGCGTGAACACCTTCTTATATAAAGGAGCCCCATTTTCAATTAGAGACTTACAAGTGTCTTCGTAGGGCTTTGGACCCATATCTGTTTGTTTCTTACCAGGATTGAGCTCGACCCATCGGTCCCGTATAAGTGCGATTATCATTTGAAGTGTAGTTATTCGTTGTTGACCATCAATAACAAGGAATTTCTTTCCTTGATTTTCAATTCGGACTACTACCATCGGTCCTAAAAAGTGTGCTGTTGACTTGGTTTCAACTAGATTTCTCCAGTCGGTCCAAAGGGCTTCGCATTGTTCCTTTGTCCATGCATAGTCACGTTGAAAACGTGGAATCTCATAGGTTGAATTTTGAAAAAGTTCAAGGATTGATAGCGATTCCGCTTTAAATCGATCTTGGGCTGTGAGACTCAATTAATCCCCCCTGTTCGAGCTGTCACTGAATTAGATCACACGACTCCAAAGGAGTAAAGATCAAAGGTGGCCGGTTTCAGAGAATCTAGGATCTCAAGGTTGCTTTCTTAGTATCGAAATCAAGGGCTATTGAAACCGGTTTCTTAAGGTCCCAAGAGTGCATATCTATCGCGTGCTTGAAAATCGAGGAGAATCCCATCCAGAAATTTGATACAGAAAATTGGATTTTTTGCTTAGAACTCAACTTTTCGCAAGTGCAGGTTGGATTGAAGGTTGTCCCTTGAACAATTCGATAAAGTTCCCTAGGAGGAAAAATAACACCACCAAGGGCATTTATGTTTGGCAGAACGCTTAGGATGACGTTTTCGCCTTCAAATATGTAGGAAATCTCGGTATCTGGAAAATTCTTACGAATCATTTCGGCATACACGCGAACATCTTTGTCTGGAATTTGATTCCCAATCGTTGTATAAATAGACTGTCCACAGTTCCTTAGTAGAGGACTAAATAAAGTGTAAACTCCAATTGAGGCAGTATTTTTACCCGATTCAAAAGCCATCTGAACAAGTTCACTTCGATGTAGCATCTTCTTTTCACGATTATTAAAACACTCAAGCAGCCAGTGATCTGTATCCGAAAGTTCTGCATCCTCTAATGAATTACTCTTTAGAATTTCGAGTTGAGGTGGATTACCCGCTAGTTGGCTCACAAGATCTGTAAACTCGGTGTTCTCTCCAGGGAGATCAGCTTTCCGATAGATGGCATGCCTGCGAATTCCCTCCACTAGATCTTCACAAGAAACATTCTCACTGACCAATAGTTGCTTGAATAAAATGTTTTCAAAAGTTGTGTCACGCTTTTCTGTTCTAGCCAATGCATATTTACTGCTATAGATCGATCTTGGATAAGCTCGAAGTACTATTGCCTGTCCATCATTAAGGCTAATTTTCAAATTGTTACACATAAACTCTAGATCTATTAGACCCACCTTTGAGCGAAATTTCGCAACTTTCTTTGTCTGTTCATCTATCTCTGCATGGTATTTTTCCCACTTCTCGTAGACTCCTAGGAATGAATCGCACAAATCATTTAATTGAAGAATTTCACAGAGAGCGACGGCGTTAACGATTGAGAAATCTTCTTGTTCAGTTAACTTCTCTTCTGTCATTTTTACAGCAAAATCAACATAATCACTAGACTCAAGTGCCAAGCTCAAAATCTTTTCTAAGAGATCATTTGATTCTCGAGGTGAGCTTAAAACCAAATCGTCGTATTTTGCAGCGATTTGTCGAACGCGTTCTCTAGTTATCCCAAACCTTTCTCCTAAAGATTCAAGGGTAATCTGTTGGTTTCCAAATGCGTAATGTCGAGCGAGAATTATTTCTCGCACCCTTTCATCAATTGGCTTATAGAGATCAAAGTGATTGAGAATCCCAAGACGCAATTCTTCAATCGTGGTCGCGGAGTCGATTGGATCATGCAATTTCGCATCTTCAATATGATCATGTATTTGGTCTTCGTAAGTGGATGATGGCGAAGATATTGCTAGCGAGATGTCACGCTTTTCTAATTCAGTTTCAAGAACTCGGAAGATTTCCCTCAATTCATCAACAGTTTGGTCAAATCGCTTTTGTCCGACATGTTTCAAGTCTCTAATATCTTCTACAGTTACATCATCTAGCATTGAGTGAGAAATTCCCTCTAGCCAAAACTCATCTATTGGGTTTTGCCAATGGAATAGGCGTTTCATTACAAAACAGAAGGGATTAGAGAAATTGCTCCATTCTACAATAACTCGACGATCGCCATTGAAAGGTACTAGATCAGAAACTCTAGGGTTATGCCTCATTGCACTATTAGGCCCACCTGCGCAGCAACAATAAAGGAAGCAATAAGTTGTTGCTGACGGAAGAAATATTTGGCCGCATCACCAAATCTTTCGGGATAAGTTTCCGCTTCGCGTTCCACGACATATTGAGCTAGTTGCTGGGAGACTATTTCCGCAATTGAGGCTCGCGCCTGAGGAGAATTCTCTTGTTTAAAGCCACTTTCAGAGTAAGTACCAAGGACCTCTTTTAGGGATTTATGTTGACCATAAATTCGGATTACCAATTTTCCTTGTTCTCTCAGGGTATCAACTCTTCTAGGTGGATTATCCCGTCCGTCAAGTTCTAGTTTTAGATTCGGAATTTTTCTTTGACCTTGTTCACGTATATCTAGCTCTGAAGTTGCAGATTGGTCAAATAGCTTGGCCAATATTTTGGCCGTTCCCAATTCTTTGCCAGCTTTAACAAATAAGGATGCTTCACTAAACAACCCAGAAGAGTGAGGTTTTAGTAGTACACGATCTTTATGTTCAATCAACTCTCCAGACGTCTCGATGCCGCATTGTTCTCCGGATCGATCTAGTGGGGCTCGAATGATTAGCTTCTTTACTTTTTCAGGGCTTACTGAGTATTTATCTCTCTCAAATTGGAGTTCTTTTGGAATTGAAATTTCAGGAATCTCATAATTAACAATTGTGATTTTTGATGTTGCTCTCGCAGAAGAGTTGGAAACTACAAGGGTAAGAGTCCCTTCCCTCAATGCTTTTAGTGTCAAATTGTTGTCAGTTGCAAGCAAACGTGGATGTTTACGCCACCTACTTGTATCTAATGAACCTACTTCCACAATTTCGTTGCTGCCTTCAATCGAAGCATGGAGACTCTCGTAGGGGAAATCATTGGGGCTGCGGACAGTAAATACAACACTCTCACCAAGTCTCACGAGCCTTGCAGGTGGAATAATTGACAGTTCGACACCGAGTTGATCATTCTCGGAATCAAAGGGTATTTCGCCCAATTCATCGTTGTCCATTAAGTTCTGAAGAGTTTTTGCCATTGTCTCTGCTATCGATTCAAATCGATTGCGTAGCTCTGCACCCTCTTTGCGAGATGCGCCTTCGATCTGGGCCATCTCATCGAACAAAGGTCTTAACTCTGGTTCAATCGCCGCGCAAAGTGCTCGGTAATAAGGGTGTCGTTCTATCAGACCGCTTCTTTGGCGACTTACTAAGCGAGTTGGATTGAGATCGGTTTTCCCATCGGCGTCATCATAAGTTTTTGCTAGATCATGTATCTCTGGAGCATCTAAAGTTCCACAAAACCATCCTGCTTCAGGCCTACTTGTGAAGTGAAGAAAACTATTTTCATAGGCTGCACCGCGCCCACTCACAACAAGTCCATGAGTTGAGTATTCATTTACTTGGCCTTGTTCTTTATCCTTCAACTTATAGACTTTGAGTCGTATCTTCTTTGAGTACTTAGTGATTGAAATTTCTTTATCAACTACCAATTCTCCTGAAGGAGATAAGCCTTTCAAAGTCACACTCGATTTGTTTCTCTCATCGCTCAAGCGGACGGTGTTTCTATTCAGTAATTCACGAAGCTGAACGTGATCTTGAAGTTTGCGCATTAAATCACCTGGGCTAGGAACTTTATGAACTGAATTTAAATAGAGAATCGATGTAAGGCCATTCTCTCCTTGAGAAAGTTTAAGGCGTTCATAATCATCTGCTTTTGGTGGCTCATCGATACTTTGCATTTGGTATTCACTGCTAGCAAAAATCTCGAGCGTGCTTAGTTTATTCTTCGAGATCGACTGAAATTCTGCTTTACCTAGGATAGCTACGTCTTTGGCTCCGCGACCAAACAGCCCTCGAGTTCCTTGATCGGCGATAAATTTAGTGTTCTCTTTACCGAGCTGAGTAAAGGCACTCTCCATTCGGTTTGCATCAAGTCCTCCCGCTTTATCATGGATGGAAATAATGTGAGCAAATTCGCCAGTTGTTTTTTGTACTTTTATTTCAATCGAGCCACCTTTAGCATCATAGGCATCATCTGCATTAGTGATCAGTTCGATTAAAGCTCTAACCACATCGCCTTGCATTGCATCTTCAGCATCCATTTGGAAACCACGCTTTGTGTAATCCAACTTTCCGCTACGTTTTGCTGGCATTTTATTCACCAAGTACTTTCTTTTGGACAAATTCTGCAAATCCCATCAAATCTTCGTCACCTAGGACATCAGATGCTCTTCGAAGCTCGTTAATGCGTGTCCTCCAAGTTGCATCTGTGCTTGCTGCAGTGCAATTCATGACGGATGCTAACTCGACAGATGTCAACGTTTCCGGATCTTCCTTAAATTGGTGCCACACAGGGTCACTCTTAACTTCTTGTCTTCTGCGCTCATATTGATTATTAGAGAATGAGGCTTGCACTTTCCCTTGGGAATAGTTTTTGGCCAGTGTTTCTCTATACGTTTCAACCCAGCGAACTCCCTCAACGGAGAGTCTCCTAGAGTATTCGTGAGGACGAAGCAAAAGACCAGCATGAGTTTTTGCCTCTATTGATTGCAAAGCTTTTGATGCTTTCTTATAGTCGGGAAGATCGGGTCTCGTACGCCAGCCCAGGCGAGCGGGTGCGAGTTCAAAACACTTGAGGTAGATCTCTTCGACATCGACATCACGGTCTGCGCCGCCTAACAAATATAAAGCCCATACGAAAACATCTTGATTATTAGGTTGATCAGATGGCGGACTTGTTCTAATACTCATCACTATTCCTTAGACTCATTTATGCTTGATTTCGTGCGTAAAAGGTAGCCCTCTTAGAGTATCTATTCAATATCTAACTATCCAACTATGGTTCGCAGCCTCTTTTGTTGCATCTGATAGTCCTATCAGATGCTAGGTAACAGATTTATAACAAGTGCGCTTTGCTTTATCCACATCTCTAGTCTCTGTCAGTGCCTAGATTTAAGATTTACCTACTGAATTGGATTGTGGATAACTTTCTGAGAATTAATTACCCAAATTGAAAGTACAGAATAAAATTCAGCTAGTGGAAAATTTCCACTCAATTAAGGCAAGAAAGGAAAAGAAATAATGACAACTAGTCATTTGAGGGCAATTCCCTCAGGTGTTCAAGGTTCGATTAGTGTCAGTGATAGCCAAGTAGCTATCTCTGATGTGGTTATCGATAACGTTGAACTAGCAACATATCTCAAGACCTTTGAAACCCAAGAAATGCAAGTATGGGCTTTCATTGACTTGGTGAACTACGCGCTCTATGTCAAGAAATTGGCTGGCAGCACACTAGAGACTGAAAATGTTAGAAAGTCTGCAGAAATGGCGGTCCAGAAACTTGATGGAACTGTCGCCTCCGTAATGCAAACAATTCAGAGCTCTACAGATCAACTCATTAACCCAGAAACCGGGGTTATCGCTCAGAAGTTAAAGCAAGTCGTTGAGTTGCTTAATGCAGATAGCACGCAGTCATTAAAGACGATGCTCTCTCCACAAGACGCTGAAACTCCTCTTGGACAGCTCTTAAACTCAATGACCACAACTCTTAATACACATGTAAGTGGTATTAAGACTGATATTGGCTTAGTTAAGTCAATCCTTGATGGCTATATTGGAGCTCAAGAGAAGAAGAAAGAGCTCTATGCCAATTCCCGTGAAAAAGGCGGGGATCTAGAGGAAATTCTTGATGAGATTATCCAGCGTGAAGCAGCTGTTCACGGCGATGATGCTCGTTATACCGGTGATACCGCTGCTCCTTCTGGAGAAAATGTAGGAGATGAAGTAGTCACTCTAAAGCTTGGCGATACCTCTGGTGTCCCAGTAAATATCGTCTGGGAGGCTAAAACTGATAAAACCTTTAAAGATGCCAAGGGCAGATTAAAGCGTGACAAGGTTGCTATTGAGCTCAACGCAGCTATTAGCAATCGTGATGCTGTCTGCGGAATCTTTGTCTCTGATGCCAGAGGATTAAACCTAGACCTTCAGCCAAGTTGGCAGGAGTTTGAAGGTAATAAGCTGGCAATCGTTATAGATACTGATAATCCTGATGAGCGCTTGGTAAGGCTGGCCTATCTATGGGCTAGATCTTATGCACTTCGGGCAATTG
>Ga0315902_10010166_pt1 | contig 12476 bp, 8 predicted proteins | sample LakEriMetagenome_9_FD_203523 | JGI IMG/M metagenome (GOLD analysis project Ga0315902, IMG submission 203523) | Freshwater fungal communities from buoy surface, Lake Erie, Ohio, United States - Buoy 12 MA117 | ecosystem: Environmental > Aquatic > Freshwater > Lake > Lake biofilm | place: USA... | reverse complement strand
TCTCTCCGACTATCTCGACACCGGACTGTTCCTCGACCACCGCACGACGCGGGCGCTCGTCCGCGCGGAGGCGGATGGCAAGCGGTTTCTCAACCTCTTCTGCTACACCGGCAGCTTCTCCGTCGCGGCCGCGGCCGGCGGCGCGGCGACGACCACGAGCGTCGATCTCTCCAACACCTACCTCGACTGGACGCGGACGAACCTGGCGCGGAACGGCTTCAAGGATGCGGGCCGCCACCGCACCGTGCGGGACGAAGCCCGCGCCTTCCTCGAGCACCGGGCGCGGCGCGGCGAGGAGCCGTTCGATCTCGTCGTCTGCGACCCGCCCACGTTCTCGCGGTCGGCGCGGAGCGAGTCGCCGTGGGACGTGGAGCGCGATCATGCCGCGCTGCTGGAGCTCGTCGTGCGGAATCTCGCGCCGGGCGGCGTCGTCTACTTCTCGACGAACTTCCGCCGCTTCCATCTGGCGGAGGAGCGGCTGGCCGCCGCGTACACGATCCGCGAGATCACCCGACGGACGATCCCCGAGGACTTTCGCAACGAACGCATCCACCGCGCCTGGCGGCTGGTGGCGCGGGAGGCGGTTTGACGCATGTTCGCCGGCCGTCCTGACTTTCCGTGGACAAAGCCCTCCATGGCCTTTGTCCCCTTGGCCGACCGGTGGCAACGCCGAGGGTTGCCGCGGTCGGCATCCCTCGCATCCTGCTCGGGCAGACTTGTTGCACAGTCTGCTACATTCACCCGCATGATGCAGCGGATTCTGGCGATCGGTGCGTGCCTTGCCTGTCTGCCGCAACTCATCGGCTGCAGCCGGCCGGCCGATCCGACGCTCGTGAAGATCGTCTCCAGCCTGCCGCGCACGGGCTCGGCGAAGCAGCAGTCCGACACGATCGTGCGCGGGATCCGCATGGCCTTCGAGGAGGCGGACTGGCGGGCCGGGCCGTATCGCGTCGAATACCTCGACCTCGATGATTCGACCGCTGCGGCGGGACAGTGGACCAGCGAGGCCGAGGCGGCCAACGCCCGCCGGGCGCTCCAGGATCCCGACGTGGTCGCCTACATCGGCACGTTCAACTCCGGGGCGGCGAAGGTGTCGATGCCGATCCTCAACCTCGGCGACCTGCTGATGGTGTCGCCGGCGAACACGGCCGTCGGCCTGACGAAGCCCGGCCTCGGCGCGCCCGGCGAGCCCGACGTCTACCGGCCCATCGGCCGGCTCAACTACGTGCGGGTGGTGCCGGCCGACGACCTGCAGGGGCCGCTCGCCGCCGACTGGGCCAAGGCGCGGGGCGTGAAGCGGGCCTACATCCTGGATGACAACGAAGTCTACGGGAAGGGCATCGCGGACCTGTTCGACGAGCGCTGCCGCGAGATCGGCATCGAGGTCGTCGGCCACGATTCGATCGACGCCAAGGCGCAGGAGTTCAAGTCGCTGATGGCGAGCGTGAAGGCGGCCCGGCCCGACCTCGTCTACTTCGGCGGCACGACACAGAGCAAGGGAGGGCAGCTCGCCAAGGACATGGCCAGCGCCGGGATCGCGGCGCTGCTCATGGTGCCCGACGGCTGCCGCGAGCAGGTGTTCATCGACTCGGCCGGGCCGGGCAACCTCGAGGGCCGCTGCTTCGTCACCTTCGGCGGCCTGCCGCCGGAGAAGCTCACGGGGAAGGGGAGCGAGTTCGTCGAGCGGTACCGGACGCGGTACGGCGAACTGCCCGAGGCCTATGCCGTGTACGGCTACGAGGCGGCGGGCGTGGCCCTGCGGGCGATCCGCGACGCGGGCTCGAAGGATCGGCGGGCGATCGCCGACGCGGCCCTGGCGATCCGCGACTACGACGGCGCCCTGGGCCGGTGGGGCTTCGACGCCAACGGCGACACGACGATGCGCACGCTCACGGTGAGCGGCGTCAAGGACGGGCGGTTCGTGTTCGAGGAGATCCTCGACGCCTCCACCGCCGACGCGCCGGCCGGGCCGGCGACCCAGCCTTAGGGAAAGCCGCGGCGGCCGTGCAGTTCTTCCTCCAGCAATGCCTGATCGGCCTGACCAACGGCGCCCTCGTGGCGCTGGTGGCCCTCGGCTACACGATGGTCTACGGCATCATCCGCCTCATCAATTTCGCCCACGGCGACCTGATCATGCTGGGAGCCTGCCTGGCGCTGTCGCTGGTGGGCGGCCTCGGCCTGGGGGCCGGAGCCGCGGCCACGACCTGGGGCGGGATCGCGCTGCTGGTCGTCGTGTGCGGCGTGTTCTGCGGGCTCGTCAACGTGGCGGTCGACCGGATCGTCTATCGACCGCTGCGCAACGCCCCCAAACTCGCGCCGCTGGTGTCCGCGATCGGCGTGTCGTTCATCTTCATGAACATTGGGCTGTTCTGGATCGGCCCGGCCGACCGCTCGTTTCCGGAACTGCTGCCGGCCACGAACCTCCTCGCCGGGGAGGGGCTCCAGTTCACAGCCAAGGATCTGCTGGTGCTGGTGGTGGTCGTGCCGCTCATGCTGGCGCTCTCGGTGCTCGTGCAGTCGACGCGGCTCGGCAAGGCGATGCGGGCCGTGTCGCAGGATCCGGTGGCGGCGGCGCTCGTGGGAATCGACGTCGATTGGGTGATCGCCGCGACCTTCTTCGTCGGCGGCTTCCTGGGTGGGGCCGCCAGCGTGATCTACGGCCTGTACATCAACACCATCGGCTTCCAGATGGGCTTTCAGAACGGCCTGTATGCCTTCACGGCCGCGGTGCTCGGCGGCATCGGCAGCATCCCCGGCGCCGTCGTCGGTGGGCTGGTGATCGGCCTGGTGCGGTCGCTGTCGAGCGCGTACGTCGGTGAGCGGTGGACCGGGGCGATCGTGTTCGCGATCCTGATCGTGATCCTGGTCTTCCGACCCGAGGGCCTGCTCGGGAAGGCGACGAAGGAGAAGGTATGACCGACGCGACACGAAACGTGACGGGCGCGGTTTCAGCACGGGCGAAGGCCCTGGCGTTCCTCCGCGAGCGGTGGGATCTCGTCGCCCTCGTGGTGCTGGCGCTGGCGCCGCTGGTCATTCCCGCCCTCGGCGGCGCGCTTGGCGGGCAGGTGACCACGCTCTTCATCTACTGCATCCTCGCCCTGGGCCTCAACGTGATGGTGGGCTACACCGGACTCGTCCATCTCGGGATCGCGGCCTTCTTCGGGATCGGCGCCTACTGCTACGCGATCCTCACCGTGCCGATGTATCCCTTCCAGATGCGGTTCGCCCTGGCGGCGGCGATCAGCGCCCTGGCGGCGGCGGCGGTGGGCCTGGCGCTCGGCGCACCCACGCTGCGGCTGCGGGGCGACTACCTGGCGATCGTGACGCTCGGCTTCGGCGAGGTGGTGAAGGTCACGCTCCGCAACCTCGAGCAGATCAGCGGCGGCATGAAGGGGCTCAACCCCGTGCCGCCGCCGGGGGCGGGCGTGCGGCTCGGGGGCATGGACCTCGGCCTCGCCTTCGCGATCGATCCGCGCTGGTTCTACTACCTGGCGCTCATGGTGCTGGCGGGGGTCGTCGTCGCCATGCGGCGGCTGGAGAACTCGCGGCTGGGGCGGGCCTGGGTGGCCGTTCGCGAGGACGAACTTGCGGCGGCCGCGATGGGGATTTCGGCGACGAAGGTCAAGCTCTCGGCCTTCGCGATGTCGTCGGCGGTCGCCGGCCTGGCCGGATGCCTGTACGCGGCCAGCCTCTCCACGACGGCCGATCCCAACGCCTACGACTTCAATCGCTCGATCATGGTGCTGTGTGCGGTGATCCTCGGCGGCCTGGGAAGCATTCCCGGCACGCTGCTCGGGGTGGCCCTGCTCGTGGGCTTCGACACCGTGCTCGCCCCCTGGGCCGACGCGTGGATCCAGGCGATGAACGTCAATCCCTCGGGCTCGAGCCTGCTGTCGTTCAGCGGCTGGCGGCTGGCGGTGTTCGGCCTGGCCCTGATCCTGGTGATGCGGTTCCGGCCCGAGGGGCTCGTGCCCTCGCGGCGGCTCGCGGCCGAACTGCACGAGGTGCACGGATGACCGCCCGCGCCGCCGATCCGTCAGCCCTCGTGGGCTCGGCTCCGCTGCTCGACCTGGAGGGGGTGACGATCCGCTTCGGCGGCCTCGTGGCCGTGTCCGATCTCGATCTCGACGTGCCCGAGGGGAGCATCGTGTCGCTGATCGGCCCCAACGGTGCCGGCAAGACCACCGCCTTCAACTGTATCAGCGGCGTCTACGCGCCGACCGGCGGCACCGTTCGCTTCCAGGGGCGGCGGTTGGAGCGGGCGTTCACCCCGGGCACCTTCTGGTCGGCCTTGGGGGTCGGGCTGCTGACCGGCCTGCTCTTCGCCGCGGCGGCCGTGGACGTGGACCGCCTGTGGCAGGCTGTCGTCAAGCGGGGCATGATCACCGGCGAGCCGTTCACGCTCGCCGGCGCCGCTGATCGGCTGCGCGGTTACTTTCGTGCCGAACTCGCGATCGACCAGATGGCGGGCAAGTGGCGGGTGGTGAGTGCCGACGGGAGCGACGTGCTCGCGATCCGCCGCGACCTCGCCGAGGCGCGGGCCGTGCGCGACGAACTGCAGGCGGCGGTCACCGCCCGCCGCGCGGGCCCGGGCACCGTACCCGACGCCACCGACACCCAGCAGCCCGGCGCGGCCGCCGGGGCGCGAATCCCGCTGGTCCGCGAGGAGGTGCTCGATCGGCTCGCCGCCGGAAAGAGCCGGATTCGCTGGCGCGGCGTGATGGGCTTCCTGTTCGGCGGTCTGCTGGGTGCCGCGGGAACGATGGCCGTCTGGCGGCGCGGCCGCCGCACGCCCGACGTCGTCGCCCGCGCGGGCATCTCGCGGACGTTCCAGAACATCCGCCTGTTCTCCAACATGACGGTCCTCGAGAACGTGCTCGTGGGCCTCGATCGCACGATTCCCGGCGGTGCGCTGGCGATGCTGTTCCGCACACCGGCGAACCGGGCCGCGGAGTCGGCCGCCGCGGCCCGGGCCTTCGAGGCCCTGGCGTTCGTGGGCCTCCAGGGTGACGCCAACCGGATCGCCGGGCAGCTTCCCTACGGCGACCAGCGACGGCTGGAGATCGCCCGCGCCCTCGCCACCGGCGCCTCCCTGCTGCTGCTCGACGAGCCGGCCGCGGGCATGAATCCCGCCGAGACGACCGAACTGGCAAAGCTCATCGAGCGGCTCCGGGATCGCGGCCTGACGGTGCTGCTCATCGAGCACCACATGAACGTCGTGATGCGGATCAGCGACAAGGTCGCCGTGCTCGACCACGGCGTGAAGATCGCGGAGGGGCCGCCCGACGAGGTGCGACGTGACGCCAAGGTCATCGAAGCCTACCTGGGCGGGGAAGGGTGAGGGCGATGCCGCTGTTGGAAGTCACCGATCTCGTCGCGGGCTACGGGCCGATCCGGGCCCTCGACGGCGTCTCCGTCACGGTCGAGGAAGGCGAGCTCGTGGCGATCATCGGCGCCAACGGCGCCGGCAAGACGACGCTCCTCATGGCGATCTCCGGCGTCGTGCCGCCGCGGGCGGGCACGATCCGCTTCGCAGGCCGGCCGCTCGCCGGCTTGCCGCCCCACGAGGTGATGCGGGCCGGAATCGGGCACGCGCCGGAGGGGCGGCGGATCTTCCCGCGGCTCACGGTGCGGGAGAACCTCGAACTGGGCGGCTTCGCGCGGGACGACCGCGGCCAGGTGGCCCGAGATATCGACGAGGCCTGCGGGCTGTTTCCCGTGCTCGGCCAGCGGCTGGGTCAACTTGGCGGCACGCTCTCCGGCGGCGAGCAGCAGATGCTGGCGATCGCCCGGGCGCTCGTCGGCCGGCCGCGGCTGCTGCTTCTCGACGAGCCGTCGCTGGGCCTGGCGCCCTTGATCGTGGCGAAGGTGTTCGAGGTGATCAAATCGCTTTCCAGCCGTGGCATCGGCGTGCTTCTGGTGGAGCAGAACGCCCGCGCGGCGCTCAAGCTCGCCGCCCGCGGCTGGGTGCTGGAGACGGGCCGCGTGACGCTCACGGGCACCGGCCCCGAACTCGCCGCCGACCGCCGCGTCCGCGACGCCTACCTCGGCGAGGCGTGAACCGGTCGCCTCATCGCCGCAGTCCGTCCAGGGCGTGCTTCAGACGCCAGGCGAGTGACCGCAGCGAAGGCCGCGACCACGCCACGAGTCCGGCCGGCACGCGCTTGCAGGCCAGGTAGTCGGTGCACACCTTCCGCTGCCGTTCGCCGGGCCGCACCGGTACCAGGACGCCGTCACGGACGTGGTGCACGGCGTAGCCGTGGCGCAGGAACGCGGCCCGCAGCGACTCGGGCGTCTCGCCGAAGGCCGCCAGCGTGGAGCGGTTCGACTCGAAGAACACCGGCGGCGCGTCGGCCGCGCCGAACAGCCGGGCGGCCCCCTCAAGGGCCCGTACCTCGTAGCCCTCGACGTCGAGCTTGACGAAGTCAACGTCGCTCCAGCCGTTCCGGGCGAGGATCGCGTCGATCGTCGTCATCGGCACCCGCACGCTGCCGTCGTCGGACGTCGGGGCGACCTTTCCCCAAGGGCCGTTCGCCTGGAAGCGGATCTCGCCTTCGCGCTCGCCCACGGCCGCGTGCTCGACGTGCAGGGCGTCGAAGCCGTTGTGCCGGCGCGCGGCCTCCAGAAGCGCGACGTTGCGGGGCGAGGCCTCGACCGCCAGCACTTGGCAGCCGAGCGCGGCGGCGGACATGGCGAAGCCACCGAGGTGGGCGCCGAGGTCGAGGACGCGGGTCCCAGGGCCGACGGCCGCCCGCGCCACCGCCAAGAGCAGGCCGACGGGCCGCAGGTCGCCGGAGCGGTAGCAGGCGGCGACGGGGTCGTTCGTGGCCGCGGCTTCGGTGCCGCACGCGATGCCGAATCGCCGGCCGCCGAGCGACACGGTCGCGATTTCGTGGTCGGCTGGCACGACGGGGGCGGAGGCCATGCGATGCGGGGCGGTGGTGGTCACCGCACGATGGGGGCGGCCGATGCACGATGGTCGTGCAGGATCGTAGAGGCCGACGCGTGAAACACGCAACCCTGTTTCGGCATGGCCGCCCGGTCGCACGAGCCCGTTCGATCCGCCGATCGACAGCGTGCCGCCGACAAAAAGGTCGAGATCTTCATGCTCCGATGGGGCGTGAACATGCGACGCATCCGGCACGAACAGGGACGAATCCGCGGGGTGCGTTCCGGCATCCGCCATTGCGATGACCGGCAACGACGCGTCCTAACCGCGCACGAACGCCGCGACGACTACCTCGGCGAGTCGTGAGCCGGCACGCGCCCGTCGGGCCGTCGGCGGCTCTGCCGGGTGACGCGCCAGGCGCAGGCAATGCCCAGGCTGGCAAGGGCCAGCGTCGACGGCTCGGGCACGGCCGTGACGTAGCCGACGTAGGTCGTGCCCTGATACCCCGGAGACAACGAGGGTTCGTAATACACGCCGACCGTGCCGCCCGCGTTGGTGTAGGTGATCCGGCCGTCGGCCAGCATCGCCTCCAGGTCGGAGGCGAGGTTGCCGGCGACCCCCAGTGCGTAGCGGATGCTCGTGCCGCTGGAAACTTCCGGAAAGTTGGCGTACATCCCCACGGTCACCGAGCCAGAGAAGTCCGTGAGCCGCAGTTCGCCGCCGCTGGCGATCGACACCGAGGCTGGAATGTTCAGATTGCTTCCCGGGTTCCGTCCCAGAATCTCGAGCACCGTCGTTGTCGTGAGCAGCGAACCGTCGCCGACGGAGATTGCCTCGCGAATCGTGTCGCCGCCGACGTAGGTGGCGCTCGCGCCGGCCAACGTCAGCACATCCACGGCGTAATTGCCCCCCGTCCGCGAGAACGCGTTCGAGCCGGATAACGCCAGCGCGCCCTGTGCACCGCCCATGGTTTCGCTCGACAGGGCCGAGATGTTTCCGCCAGCCAGGATCAGTCGGCCGCCGGCGGCCACGGTGACGCTGCCGACGCTGGGCAGGCCTCCGCTACCGGCCGTATTGATCGACCCCTGCACGGTCAGCACGCCCCCGCTGCCGACCGTGACCGCATCCGACGACCCGATGTAATCGCCGCCACCCACGGTGTCACCGGCGGCGAGCGTCATCGAACCGCTCGAGACCGACAGGGCGCCGACGGCCAGCGTGCCCCCGGTGCGGACCAGCGCGGCCGACCCGCTGAACGCCAGCGCCCCACCTGCGATCCGACCGCCATTGAGCGTCAGCGGACTGGCGGTCGAGAACGAGAAAGGACTCGAAAACCCAGTGTTGACCGGCAGCGACAGCGTACCGGAATTGAGTGTCACGGAGGTGTTCCCGCCGAGGGTGGCGGACGTGGCATCGACGTTGGCGTTCACCACGAGCGTCCCCCCGAATGAGCTCAGGGAGTTGCTGGTGACGTCCCCGTTGATTTCCAGGACGCCGTTACCGCCCAGGGATGAGATCGTCTGGCCACCGCCGCCGAGGGCCAGCGTGCCGCTGCTCACGGTCAGCGCGAGCGACCCCGACGAGTCGGACGCAGTCGAGACGTATCGGTCACCGATCATCACCGTGCCGCTCGCCGGGCCGCTGATCGAGAACCGGGGGGCGATGATGCCGGTGCCGCCACCGGTGCCCGTGCTGATCGAGAGCAGTTCCAGCGAGCCCGGCTTTTGCAGGCTGAACGCGGACGTGGAGGTGATCGTCGCCCCGTTATCGAGCGAGATCAACTGCCGGACCGTGCCGGCCGGCAGGCTGGCGCCCTGGTCGAGCACCAGGTCGTCCACGTCGTACGTGCCGCCGTTGGTGACCGCGATCCCGTTCGAGCCCGACACGGAGAGCGTGCCGTAGCCGCCGGCCCCGCTGGTGTTCACGGCCGTGATCGACCCGCCGTCGATGACGAGCCGCCCGCCTTCGGAGACCGTGATGTTGCCGGGACTCATCGAGTTGGATGCGTCGATCGAGCCCTGCACCGTGAGCACGCCACCACCGCCGACCGTGACCACGTCGCCGCCCCCGTAACCGTCCGGACTCCCCCCCACGAAGTCGCCGGCGGCGAGCGTGACGGCGCCGTTGGCGACCGACAGGCTGCCGGATGCGATCGTGCCGCCGGTGCGGACGACCGCGCCCGAGCCGCTGAAGGCGAGCCTGCCGACCTCGAGCCGGCCGCCGGCGAGCGTGAGCGGGTTGGCGTCGCCGAAGGAGAGGGTGCTGAACCCGGCGGCCCCGCCGGCCGTGCCCAGCGCGAACGTGCCGGAGTTGATCGTGACGGCGGAATTGCCGGAGACGTTGCCGATCGAGCCGGCCGCGACGTTGGCGTTGACCACGAGCAGGCCGCCCGCGCCGAGGTCGAGGGACGTGGCGCCGCCGGCGAACGATACCGGCGCGTTCGCCGTGAACACCGCCGGTGAGCCGGTGGTGCTGGAGATCCGCAGCGCCGGCCCAGGGCCTCCGCCGAGCGTGGCGGCGCCGCCGAGCGTGACCGAGCCGCCGTCGCGGACGTCGATGATGCCCTGGATCGAGTCGAGCGTGCCCGTGACGAGCGCGCTGCCTTGCGATACCTGGATCTCGGCGAGGCCGGAGCCACCGACCGTCAGTCCGCCCGCCACCGCCAGGCTGCCGCCGCCGCTGAGCGTGAGCGTGGAATACACGGTGGCGGAGCCGGACACGACGACGCTGCTGTCCGACCCGGTGATCGAGAGGTTGGTCGCGGAGAGGCTCGAGGTGTTGATTCCCCCGCCGCTGCCGACGGTCAGGAAATCGACCACGCCCCCGACCGAGACGGCATCGAGGTAGCCGCGATCGTACACGTGGAGTTCGTTGGCGAGCACGGACGTCGTGACGAGCGTGGACCGGTCCTCGCCGTCGGCGCCCGCGACGATCACGACGTCGGCGGCAACGCCGCCGCTCTCCTCGACGAAACTGCCGCCCAGGACCTCGTAGGTCGTCTGTGCGTGGACAACGCCCGCGGCGAGGGACGCGGCGCAGGCCGCGGCGGCGAGCAGCCGGAGCGCGGGCGGGGAGCCACCCGCCGCGCGGCGGTGATGGGACATGGTCGATGAGCGTTGCATGAGCGAGCCTTCCTCGAAGTACCACGGAGGCGCATGTCGTCGCGGCGACGCGCGGCGCGTCGCCCTACAACGAAAGGCGAAAAAACGATCCAGAACCGGACGCGCTGGGGGTGAAAATGTGACGAATCCGGCACGAACAGGGACGAATCCGCGGGGTGGCGTTCCGGCAGCCGCCATTGCGATGACCGGCAGCGACGCGTCCCAACCGCGCACGAACGCCGCGACGCCTCCCTCGGCGAGGCGTAATACGGATCACACGCGAGGCTCACGGGTGACCCGTATCAGGCGGGGTCGCGGCCAGCGACGAGGTCGAGGATCGCGGAGCCGAAGTCGGCGAGCCGCTTCTCGCCGATTCCCTTGCAGCGGAGCAGGGCGGCCGGTGAAGACGGCTTGTCGCGGGCGATCGCCCGCAGGGCCTTGTCGTCGAGGATCGTCCAGGCCGGCTTGCCACGGGCCTCGGCCACCCGCCGCCGCCACTTCCGCAGCCGCTCGAAGAGGTCGCGGTCCACGCCCTCCCAGTCGTCGGCGTCGGCCTGCGTCGTCCGCGCCTTGCCGGCCCGGGGCTCGAGGAGCACGACCTCGCGGCCGCCGCGAAGCACTTCCCAGGACTTGTCGTTGAGCGTGACGACCGGCCGGTCGCCGGGGGTGCGGGCGAGGAGACCCTGGTCGAGCAATTGATGGACGAGGTTTTCGGCCGTCCGCTGGTCGAGGTCCGCGAGCAGGCCGAACGTCGAGAGCCGTTCGTGGCCGTGCCGTGCCACGCCCTCGGTCTTCGCGCCGCGGAGCACTTCGCACACGTGCCGGACGCCGAACCGCTCCCCCACGCGGGCCACGCAGGAGAGGATCTTCTGGGCGGTGACCGTCGCGTCGGGGAGGCTGTTGGTTTCTCCGAGGCAGACATCGCACGCCCCGCACGAGGCGGCCGGATAGGCCTGGCCGAAATACTCGGACAGCGCCGCATGGCGGCAGCGGGCGGCCTGGGCGTAGCGCCGCATCGCGTGGAGGTGCTCGACCTGGGAGGCGCAGAGCTTGTCCTGCTCCGCCGCGTCGAGCTCCGATTCGGCGGCGCTCTTGCGGACGAGCGACTCCCAGCTGAACACGTCGGCCGACGAGTAGAGCAGCACGCATTCCGCGGCCAGGCCGTCGCGGCCGGCCCGGCCGGTTTCCTGCTGGTAGGCCTCAAGGCTCTTGGGAAGCGACGTGTGGAGCACGAGGCGGACGTCGGATCGGTCGATGCCCATCCCGAAGGCCACCGTCGCCACGACGACGTCGATCGTCTCACCGGCGAAGGCCTCCTGGGTCGCGTGCCGCTCGCGGGCGTCGAGGCCGGCATGGTACGGGCGGGCGAGCAGACCCTCGGCCGCGAGGCGGGCGGCGAGCCGCTCGGTCTCCTTGCGCGAGATGCAGTACACGATCGAGGCCTCGCCCCGATGGCGGCCGAGGATCTTCAGCACCTGGGCGACCCGATCGGCCCGAGGCACGACGCGATACACGAGGTTCGGCCGGTCGAACGTGCCGATCAGCGTCGCCGGTTCGCGGAGGGAGAGCTGCCGGGCGATGTCGTCGCGGACCCGGGGCGTGGCGGTGGCCGTGAAGGCGTGGATGCTGGCCGCCGGAAACCGGTCGCGGAGCAGGGCGAGCTGCCGGTATTCCGGGCGGAAGTCGTGCCCCCACTGGCTGATGCAGTGGGCCTCGTCCACGGCGAACCGCTTCACGCCGACGCGGGCCAGGAGGTCGAGCAGGCCCGTGTTCACCAGCCGCTCCGGCGCGGTGAACAGGAGCCGGAGTTCGCCGGCGGCGAGCCGGTCACGGACGGCCGCCCGTTCATCCTGCGACATCCCGCCGTGGAGCGCCGCCGCTGGATAGCCGATCGCCTCGAGGGCGTCGACCTGGTCCTTCATCAGGGCGACCAGCGGGGAGACCACGACGTCGGTGGTGTCGCCGACCAGCGGCGGCACCTGGTAGCAGAGGCTCTTGCCGCCCCCCGTCGGCATGACAACGAGCGAGTCTCTGCCGGCGAGGGCCGCCGCGATCGCATCGGCCTGGAGGGGCCGCAGCGTGTCGAAGCCCCACCACCGGGAGAGCACCTCCGCGATCCGCGGGTCGGCGTGCGGACCGGGATCCTCGGCCGGGTCGCGAGTCGCAGTCGTCGAGGCCACGGTCCACGGCTCCCTGGGCAAAATCCAGGCAATGTACCAGGTCTGTCGAAGCAAGCGGAGCCAAGGATGGCGGAGCGCCGCAGACCTGCAGTCAATGCAGGCCCGGAGGGCAATTCTGTTCAACGCGAATCTGCGTGACGATCGGCATCTCCGAAACAAACAAGCCCCGGGCGGGAGCCCGGGGACATACCGAGTGCCAGCGTGGACACAACAAGAAGCCCCGGGCGGAAGCCCGGGGACACCGGGACGTTGGGCAAAACCGTTCCCCATGGGGAGCGGGACACGGTGAAACGTGGAGTCCCCCGG
>Ga0315902_10010161_pt1 | contig 12482 bp, 10 predicted proteins | sample LakEriMetagenome_9_FD_203523 | JGI IMG/M metagenome (GOLD analysis project Ga0315902, IMG submission 203523) | Freshwater fungal communities from buoy surface, Lake Erie, Ohio, United States - Buoy 12 MA117 | ecosystem: Environmental > Aquatic > Freshwater > Lake > Lake biofilm | place: USA... | reverse complement strand
AGGGCGGCGTTGCTGTGGCTAAATCCGGCGTCAATGCTGAGGTTGCCGCGGCGCTGACGGCCGGATTGGTGCTGAGCTTTGCCATTCCCTTCCTGGCCTATCTGGTCCTGCGCGGGTTCGCCCGGCTCGATCAGGTCAATGCCGGCGCCGTGGCTGCGCACTATGGCTCTGTCAGCGTGGTGACCTTTGTAACGGCGAACGAAATCCTGGGTGCTGGTGGGTTGGTAATCGCGGGATTCATGGTGGCGGTCTTGGCCGTGATGGAGACCCCGGCAATTCTCTCCGGCTTGATGCTGGCCAGACGCGGTCAGGACGGCACTGGCCATTCCCGCGGCGAACTGCTGCGTGAGGTATTCCTAAACGCCTCGGTGGTCCTCCTGCTCGGCAGCTTCGCCATCGGCCTGATCGCCGGACCAAAAGGCTATGCTGAAGTCCAGCCCCTGTTTGACAGCGGGTTCAAGGGCGTTCTGTGCCTGTTTTTGCTTGATATGGGCCTGATTGCCGCGCGCCGTCTGATTGATGCCCGCGCGCTCAACCTGCGGCTGGTGATCCTGGCGATTGCCTTCCCGCTGTTCAATGGAACCGTCGGTGTACTCACCGGTCATGCCATCGGACTGGACGTAGCCACTGCAGCCGGACTAGGCGTGCTCTGCGCCAGTGCCAGCTACATCGCCGTGCCTGCCGCAATGCGCCTGGCCCTGCCGCAAGCTGATCCGGGCATCTATTTGACAATGTCGCTGTCGATCACTTTCCCTTTCAATATCTTGGTCGGGATCAGCCTCTTTGCGGCGCTTTCCCGACTCTTAGCCGGTTGAACCTGCCATGATCGAAACCGTTATCCGCAAGCGCATCGAGATCCTGGTTGACAGCCCGCTGGTCAGGCGTGTGACCGACGCGATCGACAGGGCCCAGATCACCGGATGGACGGTGCTGCCAGTTACGTCCGGAAGCGGCCGTGATGGCCGCTGGCACGAAGAACGGGTTACCGGTGCCGACAAGTCACTGGTGCTGACAATTTCCTCGGTCGAAAAGGCCGAGGCACTGGTTGAAGTCCTGGCCCCGATGCTGACCAGCCACGGTCTGCTGCTGACTATGTGGGATGTTGAAGTCATTCGCGGCGAGCGTTTCTGATGCCCGAGTTTGCGACCCTGATTGAGGGCTATCACCGCTTTCGGCATGGTGCCTACCGCGAGCAGAAGGAGCGGTATGACCGCTTGGCTCACGAAGGCCAATCACCCAAACTATTGGTAATTGCCTGTTCAGACAGCCGGGTTGATCCGGCTCAGGTATTCGATGTCGATCCGGGTGAGATTTTCGTCGTCCGCAACGTTGCCGCGTTGGTCCCGCCTTTCGAGACTGCCCCCGGTCTGCATGGGGTGTCCGCGGCGCTCGAATTCGCAGTGCAAAAACTCGAGGTTCGCCAAATCGTGGTGATGGGCCACGGGATGTGCGGAGGCTGCAAGGCTGCCCTGACCAGGGAACTGCATGGTGCCCCCCGGGGCGAAGGTGGATTTGTGGCCGACTGGATCGGGCTGCTGGATGGTGCACGTCACGTGGTTGCTCTCAGGCATGGTACCGAAGGCCCGGAAGCGGAACGGGCGATGGAAATGGCCGGCGTCAAAGTCAGCCTGTCAAACCTGCGCACCTTCCCACAGGTTCTGGCCCGGGAACGCGAAGGCAAACTCAAGTTGCGCGGGGTTTTCTTCGCGATCAGCGATGGCGAGCTACACCTGTTGGACGAAGCAACCGGCGAGTTCGCGCCGGCATAACCCAACAGGAAAGGGCGGCAGTCGCCTGCCGCCCTTTCTTCAATAGACACTGGGCGTGGCCTCAGGTGGTCGGAACCACCTTGCCCTTGGCGACCAGCGTCCACAGCCGCGCGATCGACTGGCGCGGACCAGTCACCTTACCGAAGGCCGCCTCGGCCTCTGGCGCTTTGCCAAGCTTGGTCAGCGCGATGCCAAGGCGCAGGTTGATGGCCGACGCGTCGGCACCAGGCTTGCCCAGAGCGATCTGATAAAGCTCGGCGGCTTTGTCAGCCTGTTCATAGCTGAGCAGTGTGTCAGCCGCGATCAGCACGGTGCGCAGCTGTGCTGCCGGAGCCCGGGCATCACGCTCCAGCCCGGGAAGTGAGGCCCGGTCAGCGGCAACGCGGCGATTTGCTTCCGCCAAGGCATCACGCACAAACGGATCAGTTGCCTGCAGTGCGGTGACCTTGACGCCCTGGTTGGCAACCTTGACCGCTTCTCCCGGATAGAGGACGCCGACCTTGCCGACGACAGCCTGCAGATATTCGACATATTCACGCTGTACCGGCTGGGTGCTGGAGTTGAGGGCGCCTGCGCGATCCAGCGCGCGCGACACGTCAAGCGAGTCCCCGCCATTGTAGTCATAGGCTGCCCGCATCAGCTGGCCAGCTGCGACCCACGAAGCCTGGGAGGGATGGAATTCCACGCGGCGGATCGCCCAGTCCGTCGATTCCGCCAGCATTTTGGCCTGGTAGGACAATACCACGCCGCGCTCGAGCCATTCCAGGTCTGGCACCTGACCCGCAGCTGCAGCGTTATCGACCAGCGACTTGAGGGTACCCAATGCATCGGTAGTCCGGCCGCCGGAGTTCTGGGCCTCGGCGAGCATTACCAGCGTTTCCTTGCTGTTGCTACCAGCAGCCACAGCGGCTTTCAGCGCGGTTTCAGCAGCCACGAAATCCTTGGCTTCATAAGCCAGGGTGCCAGCGAAATAGTTGAACCGCCCAAGCTGCTCGGCCGGAACGTGTCCGCTATCGATCATGGCGACGATACCGCGTCGCTGCGAAACCTTGTCGGTGGCGAGATTGCCGTAATCAAGCGTCAACTGTCCGCCAAAGAACTTGTCACCATCGCTGCCGATCTTCGTCAGGGCAGTTTCAACCTTGGCCTTCTCTGCAGTCAACAGAGCGCCCAGCTCCGCAATTGCAGCCTCATGCTGAGCACGCGCAGCTTCACGGGCGGTCCGACCACTGGCGGCACGAACAGCCCTGTCCTTCTCCGAGACCTTGGCCTTGGCCGCGATTACGTCCGGCCGCTTGGCAGCAGCATCCAGCGCCGTCTTGGTCTCGTTGTAAGCAGGGATGAATCCCTTGGTGGGCTGCGGCCCCTTTGGAGCGGCCTTTTTGTCGTCCTTCTTCTGGGCCTCGGCAGGGACGGCAACCAGACCGGCAGCAGCCACAGTGGCCAGCGACAGCGCAAGGGCATAGGCCGTGCGGGTCAGAAACTTGGTGCGACGCATCGTCAATCTCACTCCTCGCTCACCCGGGCTTTGTGCTCCGGGTGGACTTTCATCCTGCCTGCTACTGGCGGCAAAACGCCGTTTTGGCAACAGGTCTGGCGCACTATGGCCATGGCGCTGAACCCGCCTTGAATGCGGATTGTCCCGTTCGTTAAGGCAATGGCGATTGGGTGTGGAAAAATCACGGTGACAAGCCGCTTGCAGTGGCCTTTGCAGCCGCCTTGGCCTAGGCGTCTGGATCACACTTTCCCGCCAACAACCGGCTGATAATCCGCGTGAGCGACAACCAAGACATTCCTGAATCCGAAGGCACCGGACCGACCGGTCCGCTCGGCGATTTCCAGCGCGTCGACATCGTTGACGAGATGAAGACGAGCTATCTCGATTACGCGATGAGCGTGATCGTCAGTCGCGCCCTGCCCGATGTGCGTGACGGGCTGAAGCCGGTCCATCGTCGCATTCTGTTCGCCAGTCAGGAAGGCGGCTTCGTTGCTGGCCGCCCCTATCGCAAGAGCGCCAAAATCGTCGGCGACGTCATGGGTAACTACCACCCCCACGGTGACAGCGCGATCTATGATGCCCTCGCCCGCATGACCCAGGATTGGTCGATGCGGCTGCCGTTGATTGACGGCCAGGGCAATTTCGGGTCGATGGACCCCGATCCGCCAGCCTCGATGCGCTACACCGAAGCGCGGCTGGCCAAAGTGGCCAACTCTCTACTCGAGGATCTCGACAAGGACACGGTCGATTTCACCGAGAACTATGATGGCTCGCGGCGCGAGCCGACGGTGCTCCCGGCCCGCTTCCCCAATCTACTGGTAAATGGCGCTGGCGGGATCGCGGTTGGCATGGCGACCAATATCCCACCCCACAATCTGGGCGAAGTGATCGACGGCTGTTTGGCCTATATCGAGAATCCGGCGATCTCTTCAGAGGAACTGATCCAGTACATCCCCGGACCTGATTTTCCGACCGCGCCGCTGATCCTTGGCACCCACGGTGCCCGCAGCGCCTATACGACCGGGCGTGGCTCGGTTATCATGCGTTGCCGGCACGAAATCGAGGAAGGCCGGGGTGACCGCCGTTCGATTGTGCTGACTTCGATCCCCTATCAGGTCGGCAAGTCCGGCCTGGTTGAGAAGATTGCCGAGGCTGCCAAGGACAAGCGGATCGAGGGCATCAGCGATATCCGCGATGAGTCCAACCGCGAAGGTGTGCGCGTCGTCATCGACCTGAAACGTGATGCCACTCCGGAAGTCGTGCTCAATCAACTGTGGCGCAATACGCCGGCGCAGAGCTCGTTCCCGGCCAACATGCTGGCGATCCGTGGCGGGCGGCCAGAGGTGCTGACGCTCCGCGACATCGTTTCGGCGTTTATCGGCTTCCGCGAGGAAGTGATCACTCGCCGCACCAAGTTCGAGCTGAACAAGGCACGGGATCGGGCCCATATCCTGCTTGGCCTGGTCGTAGCCGTCACCAATCTGGACGAGGTGGTGAAGATCATCCGCGGCTCGCGTAATCCGGCTGCGGCCCGCGAGGCCTTGCTGACGCGTGAATGGCCGATTGGTGAAATCGCGCCTTACATCCGCCTGGTCGAAGCGATTGAACCCAATGCGGAGCAAAGCGGCGGGGTCTATCGTCTGTCGGAAACCCAGGTCCGCGCCATCCTGGATCTGCGCCTGCATCGCCTGACCGCGCTCGGCCGAGACGAGATCGGTGAAGAGCTCAAGGGGCTGGCCACCGCGATTGAGGAATACCTGGCGATCCTGGGAGACCGGGTGAAGCTCTACGCCGTGATGAAGGAAGAACTGGCCGTCATCCGCGAAGCTTATGCAACGCCGCGCCTGTCCGAAATCACTGCGGCGGCAGACGGCATTGACGACGAAGACCTGATTGAGCGCGACGACATGGTCGTGACAGTCACGATGGACGGTTACATCAAGCGCACAAGCCTCTCCACTTTCCGCGCCCAGCACCGCGGTGGCAAGGGCCGCGCCGGGATGTCGACCAAGGACGAGGATGTGGTGACGAGCATGTTCGTTACCAGCACGCACAACCCGGTGCTGTTCTTCTCCACTGCCGGCAAGGTCTATCGCCTCAAGGTCTGGAAGCTGCCCGAAGGCGGTCCGGCCACGCGCGGTCGGCCGATCGTCAACCTGCTGCCGGCGCTCGATCAGGGCGAAACGATCCAGACAGTGCTGCCGCTGCCCGAGAACGAAGAGGAATGGGGCAAGCTTTCGGTCGTCTTCGCGACGGCCAAGGGCAACGTCCGCCGTAACAGCATGGACGCCTTCGCCAACATACCGAGCAACGGCAAGTTCGCCATGCGGTTCGAGGATGACAGCGATGATCGATTGATCGGCGTTGCCCTGCTCGAACCGAGCGATGACGTGCTGCTCGCCACGCGTCAGGGCAAGGCTATCCGCTTTGCCGGCGATGAAGTGCGCGAGTTCCAAAGCCGCACCTCCACCGGAGTGCGCGGCATGACGTTGAAGGGCGATGACGAGGTGATCAGCCTGTCGATCCTCCATCGCGTCGGAACGACGAGCGAAGAGCGTGAAGAGTATGTCCGCTTCGCCCCGTGGAAGGGCGAGAAGGAAGGCGAACCCTCACTGGCACCGGAACGTTTCGCGGAACTGCAGTCTCGCGAACAGTTCATCCTGACGGTCTGCGCCAACGGCTATGGCAAGCTCAGTTCGGCTTACGAGTATCGGCGTACCGGGCGTGGTGGACAGGGGATCACCAATATCGACAACATCGGCCGCAACGGTCCGGTGGTCGCCAGCTTCCCGGCCACCCAGGCCGACCAGCTGATGCTGGTTACCGATCAAGCCAAGCTGATCCGCTTGCCGCTGGAAAGCCTGCGCGTGATCGGGCGCGGTTCAGCCGGAGTTCGACTGTTCAACGTGGCCGATGACGAACACGTCGTCAGCGCGGTCCGCCTGGCCGATGAAGGTGAGGATCACGGGGACGAAGGCGGTGACGAACCGACGGCCCAGGGCGATACGGTGCATTGATGGCGTTGCAGGTCGAACCTTCGGGGCAGGCGTGCGGTGCGCGCATTACCGGAATCGACCTGAAGACCGGGCTCAACAGTCAGGCCGCGGCAGCCATACGCGCCGCCTGGCTGGAGCACCATGTGCTCTCCTTCCCCAACCAGTTCCTGGATGATGACGGGCTGGAGCGTTTCACTCTGTGTTTCGGCGGGTTTGGTGACGATCCGTTCTTTGCACCGATTGCCGGGCGGCGTCATATCGCCGCAATCCGCCGCGAAGCGGACGAGCAGACGCCGCTGTTTGCCGAGAATTGGCACGCCGACTGGTCATTCCAGGCCCGTCCTCCATCAGGCACCTGCCTGAACGCGGTCGAGATTCCACCTGTCGGCGGAGATACGCTGTTCGCCAATCAGCACGCCGCTTGGGAGGCACTCTCCCCAGTCCAGCAGGCCCGGTATGCGGACCTCGTGGCGATCCATTCGGCTCGCCTGCCTTATGCACCGGACGGCACTTATGGCGCGAAGGACAAGGGCCGCTCGATGGATATCCGGCCTAGCGAAGCCGCACTTGCGACGCAAACCCACCCCCTGGTTCCAGCCCATCCCGAAACCGGCCGGCGCGGCTTCTATTCCACGCTGGGCTATATAATCGGCATCGAAGGGATGGCCCAGGATGAAGCCATTGCCCTGCTGATGGAGCTACAGGCCTGGCAGGGCGATGACCGGTTCGTCTATCGCCACACGTGGGAACCGGGCATGCTGATCATGTGGGACAACCGCTCGGTACTTCACCGGGCCACCGGCGGCTATGAAGGCTATCGCCGCGAATTGCATCGCACCACGATCGCGGCATGGAACGGCTGAGCATTCGTCGCAGGTGACAAGCCCTGCCCGGCTTGGCTAAGCCGAATCGACATTTCTGGATGGGAGGAACCATGAAGACCCGCGCCGCAGTTGCCTTTGCACCGAAACAGCCACTCGAGATTGTAGAGGTTGACCTTGAAGGCCCCAAGGCCGGCGAAGTGCTGGTCGAGATCATGGCGACCGGCATTTGCCATACCGATTCCTACACGCTCGACGGTTTTGACAGCGAAGGCATCTTCCCCTCGATCCTTGGCCACGAAGGCGCCGGGATCGTGCGCGAGGTAGGGCCTGGAGTGACCAGCGTGAAACCCGGCGATCACGTGATCCCGCTCTACACCCCGGAATGCCGTCAGTGTAAGTCGTGCCTGTCCGGCAAAACCAACCTCTGCACCGCGATCCGCGCCACTCAAGGCCAGGGCCTGATGCCGGATGGCACCTCGCGCTTTAGCTACAAGGGACAGACGATCTTCCACTACATGGGCTGCAGCACCTTCTCGAACTTCACCGTGCTGCCGGAAATCGCTGTGGCCAAGATCCGCGAGGACGCACCCTTCCAGACCAGCTGCTACATCGGCTGCGGCGTAACCACCGGCGTTGGCGCTGTGATCAACACGGCCAAGGTTCAGGTGGGCGATAATGTCGTGGTCTTCGGGCTTGGCGGGATTGGCCTCAATGTAATCCAGGGTGCTCGGCTGGCCGGCGCTAACAAGATCATTGGCGTCGACATCAACCCGGACCGTGAGGAATGGGGTCGCAAGTTTGGCATGACTGACTTCCTCAATTCCAAGGGTATGAGCCGCGAGGACGTGGTAGCCAAGATCGTACTAATGACCGATGGCGGAGCTGATTATACTTTCGATGCCACCGGCAATACCGAAGTGATGCGCACCGCACTGGAAGCCTGCCACCGCGGCTGGGGCACCTCGATCATCATCGGCGTGGCCGAGGCGGGCAAGGAAATCGCCACCAGGCCGTTTCAACTTGTGACCGGTCGCAACTGGCGGGGCACGGCGTTCGGCGGGGCCAAGGGCCGCACCGATGTGCCTAAGATCGTCGATATGTATATGACCGGCAAGATCGAGATCGATCCGATGATCACGCACGTGATGGGGCTGGAGGAAATAAACACTGCCTTCGACCTGATGCACGCCGGCAAGTCCATCCGCTCCGTCGTAGTGTTCTGATGTTCAGTCACGTTACCATCGGCGCAGATGACATTGAGGCCACCAAGCGGTTCTACGACGCCACCCTTGGTGCCCTTGGCGTCCCACCGGGCGAGATCGATGTTCGTGGCCGGTTGATCTACAACCATGCCGGTGGACGTCTGCTGATCACCAATCCACTTAATGGCGAACCCACCCACGGCGGGAACGGCCACACTCTGGGCTTTGTAGGTGCTTCGCCAGGTGAAATCGATGCCTGGCACGCGGCTGGCCTGGCACATGGTGGCACGGCCATTGAGGATCCACCGGGCGAGCGTCATCCGCCCGACGGTCGGATTCTCTACCTGGCCTACCTGCGCGATCCTTCCGGCAACAAATTGTGCGGGTTTCACAGGGTCAAGTAATGGAACAGGTCAGCGCCAATCACAGCCATGGCGGCACCCAGGGCGTATTCACACACCAGAGCGAGGTTACCGGCACGCCGATGACCTTTTCGGTCTTTGTGCCCGATCACGCGCCCGGCGCGAAATTGCCAGTACTGTGGTACCTCTCGGGTCTGACCTGCACGCACGCCAATGTCACTGAGAAGGGTGAGTATCGGGCAGCCTGCGCCAAACACGGCATTATTTTCATCGCTTCCGACACCAGCCCGCGCGGCGATGACCTGCCCGATGACGAAGCCTATGATTTCGGCAAGGGCGCAGGCTTCTACGTCGATGCAGTTCAGTCTCCCTGGGCCGCCAATTACCGGATGCGCAGCTATATCGAGCAGGAGCTGCCAGCGTTGGTCGCTCGCTATTTTCCCGTCGACATGGAGCGGCAGGGGATCACCGGCCATTCGATGGGTGGCCACGGCGCACTGACCATTGCGCTGCGCAATCCGGGGTTGTTTCGATCGATCAGTGCCTTCGCGCCGATCGTCAGCCCGCTGAGCTGCCCATGGGGTGAAAAGGCGCTTAGCGGTTATCTGGGGGCCGACAGGACCCTCTGGCGCAAGTATGATGCCTGTGCCTTGATACAGGATGGAGCGCGGCTTCCTGAATTGCTGGTCGACCAGGGCGAGAGTGACAATTTCCTCGCAGACCAGCTCAAGACACCGCTACTGACCGCAGCCTGTGCCGAAGCCGGTATCCCTGCAACTATCCGGATGCAACCAGGCTATGACCATTCCTATTACTTCATCTCGACCTTCATGGCTGAGCATGTTGCCTGGCACGCCCAGCGGCTGAACAACTGAAACTATTGAAAACCCCTGTTGCAACAGGTTGCGAAGAATGGAACACATCCCCTCGGACGGGTTGTGAATCCATCCAGAGGACCAGCAGCAGTTGACCGAAAATCACACCTCAGATCAAGCCGCGCCGTTGGCGCAGACCAGTGTGTTTTTCAGCTATTCGCGCGCAGACCGGGCGCGAGCTCTGCCGATTATTCGCCTGATTGAAGCAGCTGGTTTTGCCACTTGGTGGGACGGCCTGCTCGAAGGCGGTGAGCGCTATTCTCAGGCAACCGCCGAAGCATTGGATCGCGCGCGGGCCGTGGTCGTGCTATGGTCGGTCAACTCCGTGGCATCCCACTGGGTTCATGATGAGGCCACACGAGGCCGTGATCGGGGCCTGCTAGTGCCCATCGCGCTTGACGGCACTGAGCCGCCGCTGGGCTTCGGCCAGTTCCAGGTGATCGATCTGGCTAGGGCCAAAATGACGGCTGACGACCCACAAATCGTCAAGCTGCTGCGGGCCGTTTCGGCGCTGCACAACCAGCCACTGCGCGAAGCGGCACCGCACCCGATCGGTGCCCGGATCAACCGGCGGACTGCCATCGGCGGCGGAATTGCCGCCGTAGCTGCGATCGGGGGGCTGTTTGCCTGGAAATCGGGCCTAATAGGTGGCGGGCCCGACGCAAATTCAGTGGCTGTACTGCCCTTTGCCAATCTAAGCGGCGATCCTGCGCAGCAGTACTTTTCCGATGGACTGGCGGCTGAGATCAGAGCGCAGTTGTCGCGGAATGCCCTGCTGGAAATTGCCGGTCAGACCTCATCCAACCTCTTTCGCGAAGGCGGAGCGGACGACCGGGCCATTGCTCGCAAGCTGGGGGTGGCCTTCCTGCTCAATGGCACGGTGCAGAAAGTGGGCGATCAGCTCAAGGTGACGACCGCGCTGATTGATGGACGCGATGGTAAGAATGCCTGGTCAACCGTGTTCGAGCGCCGCCTGGCCGATGTATTCGCCGTTCAAAGCGAGATCGCCGGTGCCGTCGCACGCGAGCTTTCGGTGACGATCGACGAGCGGCAGGACGGTAAGAAAGAGAAGCAGGTCGGCGGAACCGACAGCCTTGCCGCCTTCGACGTCTATCTCCGGGGCCGTGACCTGTTCGATGCCCATGTCGATGAAGCGTCTGACCGGGTAGCGCTCGCCAAATTCGAACAGGCTATCGCACTTGATGAGAACTATGCGGCAGCCCGGGCAGCGCGATCACGCTCGCTGGCGGTGATTGCCAACCAATACGCCTCGGCCGGCCAACGCCGCATGCTTTACGACGAGGCAATCGCCGAAGCTGACCGAGCGACCAAGCTGGCCCCAGACTATGCTTATGGGTTTATCGCACTGGGCTATGCCATCTTCTATGGCCGGCTCCAGGCCAGGGAAGCGCGGCCATCCTATGAGCAAGCGATCAAGCTTGGCGGCGGCGATGTCGATGTGCTGAGCCGATATGCGTTGTACTGCGCGCGTACTGGCCGGTTCGCCGAAGCTGACAGCACGATTGCCCGCGCCGCAGCGCTCGATCCGCTCAATGCCTCAATGTTCAAGTCTGCGGGTAACATCAAATATGCCGCACGTAGCTATTCAGAGGCAATCGACTACGCGCGCAAGGCGCTGGAGATCAGCCCCAAGCGCGCAACGTTACGCGGCGATATGGGCAATGCCTTCCTGATGATGGGCAATCTCGATGCCGCCGAAGCTGAATTTAAGCTCGAGACTAACAATTTGCTGGCATTGCCCGGACTGGCAATTGTCGCGCACCGCCGCGGCAATGCCAAGGCAGCCGATGCGGCCTTTGCCGCGCTGATCGGCGAATATGGAGACATTGGGCTGTATCAGCAGGCACAAGTCCTGGCCCAACGCGCGCAAACCGAGGTTGCTTTCACAACGCTCGACAAGGCCCGGGCCGATTCCGACTCTGGGTTGGTATACCTGCTGAACGATCCACTGCTTGATCCGATCCGTTCAGACCAACGCTTCAATATTCTGTTGCACCGGTTCGGATTCGCATAGATGATGAAGCTCTCAACTGGGGGAGTCCCGAATATGCGCAAGACCACTATCATTGCCGTTGCCACGCTCGCTCTCGGCCTCGCTGCTTGCAGCAAGCCCGCCGAAGAAGCACCTGCTGCCGAAGCGACCACTGAAGCTGCTGCCACCGAAGCTGCAACTGCTGCTGCGACTGAAGCCGCGACTGACGCTGCTGCAGCTCCCGAAGCTGCCGCTACCGGTTCGACGGACCAGGGCTCGACCGATCAGGGCAATACCGACCAGTAAATCTGGGCAACCTGATTACTTGGGGAAAGGGCTCGCTTCGGCGGGCCTTTTTCTTACCCGCTTCAGGGGTAGCGCGTCACTGTCTGGTCAATTTCGCGCGCACGCTTCATTGCAGCCTCAATCCAGTCGCCATATTGCGCCAGATCGACGAACCGGGATGGATTTTGCTGGCCATTTTCAACCGCACCACAACCGACACCGCCTGACACCAACCCGACCTGGACCACTCTCCCATTGCGTTGACTGATGACCGGTCCACCGCTGTCACCACGGCAACTGAAGGCGCGTTCGGCATTGCCACGGCGGCTAACCGCACAGATTGTCTTGTGGATGTCGCCATAGCCGGGAATGCGCTGACACTTCCCAAGGTCAAAAGCTTCAAGCGCGCCGATTTGCAACTGAGCCACGGCGGACTGTGGACCGTCCTCGGTCCACTCGTGGCGCTCGCCACGTTTGACCTCGCCCATCATTCCCCAGCCTAGCACGCTGATCGGAGCGCCGGGTCCGATCCGCGGAAATCCGGACACCTGATGCGGCAAGGCAACTGGCACCTGGGGGGCAACACCTTGCTTGGGTACGATCCGCAGCACAGCAATGTCGTCATGCTGCCCGGTGGGCAGATATCCGCGATGCACCACGACCGCAGCGATCCGATAG
>Ga0315902_10010156_pt1 | contig 12485 bp, 4 predicted proteins | sample LakEriMetagenome_9_FD_203523 | JGI IMG/M metagenome (GOLD analysis project Ga0315902, IMG submission 203523) | Freshwater fungal communities from buoy surface, Lake Erie, Ohio, United States - Buoy 12 MA117 | ecosystem: Environmental > Aquatic > Freshwater > Lake > Lake biofilm | place: USA... | reverse complement strand
CTGCCTTACAGCCCCATTAACGGTAGCCCCCGAAAAAAGGTTTAGCCCTTTCATCGAGACCCGCCATTAATTTGGGATAGGATTGGGCCAATGGCTAAGAAAAACGACCCGAAGACCGCGCTACAATCCGTTAAGTCATTGATTAATAAGGGAAAACACGAGGATGCCTTGGAAGTTCTCCACAAGAACCGCGAGGCCCTCGAAGACGATCCGGTTTTTCATAATGCGGTAGGAGTCTGCCTGGCAGCCCTTCGGGAGCACGATGCCGCCGTCAAGGCGTTTCTCGAATCCGTCAAAAAAAACCCCCTAGATCCCATGCCCTACACGGGGATTGGCAACTCGTTAGCCAAGAATCTGCAGTTTACAGAGGCGGAAAAGTACTTTCAGCTCTCGCTGGTGGTGGATGAGAACTACCACGACGCAATTGTGGGCCTTGGCGTGGCCGCTTTTCAGCGCAGCGACTACGAGGCCTGCGAGCAGCACTTTCAGCGCGCACTTAAAAGCCGCCCTAACTCCCCCACGGTGCTCACCAACCTAGCCAATAGCTACGCCGCCCGGGGGCGGCACGCAGAGGCGATCCAACTACTTGAGCGCACCCTTCGGCTTGACCCCAAAAACGCCCAGGCTCACCTCAATCTGGGGCTTATGCAGCTGGGGATGGGCCAGTTCGATACGGGCTGGAACCACTACGAATACCGGTTTCACGAAGACAACTTTATCCAACAGAAATTCAAAGACCTGCCGCGCTGGAAGGGCCCCAAGGGGGCGGCTGCCAACGTGCTGGTCTGGGCAGAGCAGGGCGTAGGCGACGAAATCATGTTTGCCAGCATGTTTGCAGAGCTCTCGCAGTGCGCCGAGACCTTTGTAATCGAGTGCGACCCGCGTCTGAAACCCTTATTTGAGGGCGTATTTCCAAAGCTGAACTTTATGGCGAAGGCAAACTACGCCTCAGTAACAGGAATTGACTACCAGATCTCAATCGCCAGCCTGGCGCAGGTCCTGCGCACCTCACGCGAGGCCTTTAATCAGACCCCGGTGGGCTTTTTAAAGCCCACCGCCCGGGCCCTACCCCCCGAGGCGCAGACACTATTGGCGAGCCTGCCCAGGCCTTGGATTGGTGTGAGCTGGGAGAGCTATGCGCTTACCGCCAACTTTCGGCAACGAAAGAGTATTCCTGCAGAACAATTCTCAATCCTGACCCAAGGGCTGCCTGGTTCCATCATTAACCTGCAGTTTCCGAACCCCCATCAGCACGAGGGGCCCTCGGAGCAGATCATTCCCGACCGAGTAACGACGCTGCCAGGTATTGATCTAAAAAATGATCTTGAACTTCTGGCAAACCTAATCGCCCAGCTCGATTCAGTAATTACGATAGGGAACTCAGTGGCCCATCTGTGCGGTGCGATTGGGGTGCCTGCCACGGTGCTTTTGCCCAGTGTGTCCGATTGGCGATGGGGCTTTTCAGGAGATCGCTCACCCTGGTACCCGAACCTGGTGCTTGCGCGCAACACCGACCCCCTTGATTGGGGCGCAAGCTTAAACGCCTTACTCCAAAAGTATCGCACCTAGAGCAGCAGAGTCCGCTAGGCCCGAGCAGCCGCCATCACCCGATCGATCACATCGTCTCGGCAGTCAATCAGGTACTGCGAGGGATTGACTGCCCGGTCGCGCTCAAAATCTCTGATAAAGCTCTCCAAATCAGTTCCGGAGAGCTTGCAGTGAATGCCACCCTCCATCGCGTCGCGGGCGAAATGTTCAACGTACGAGGTTGTCGAGATAAGAAATGGCTCGCGCAGAATCTGGGGCCAACGGTAATCCCACCCAAACCGAGACTCCATTAGCGGGTCAGCATTGAGATAGTCAACAATTTTCCCGGCCATATCGCGGGTATAACACTGGCTTATGCCCGGGCATGTCGAAGAGATATTGAACCCCTCGTACTTGGCGAGTAACGACTGACGGTGAAACACAGAATTAAATAGCCCCATTGGGCTTACCGACCCTGAGCGGATCTGGCACTTAAAGTTATGCAGCAGGTAATCGACAAACTGCGGGTCGTGCACGGTGTCGTTATCGGTGAGGTAGAGCAGATCGTAATCGGTGAAACGATAGATAAAATCCCGAAACGCTCGGGCTCGCGATCGCTCAATGCCGCCGTTGCGCTCAAAGCGCACGACTTCATCCGTTAAGGTGCTTAAGTAGCGAGCGGAGTAGGTCACCGAAGCGTCATCGTAGGCCACCAAACGCACCCGGGCGGGATCCCGAATCAACTGAAGGTTTTCTAGGCAGACAGCTGTAATGCCTGGCCGGTTATAAGTGGCCAGCGCAATCAATAGTTTCATTACACGAATCCCTTTAACGGTAGGGATTACGGATACAGTTCAGGTTTTCATTAGCGCGCCCAGGCAGTCTAGCCAACGCATTTGCATAGACGGCGCCAAATAATCTGGAAGCACGGTCTGCTGGGCCCGTATCACCATGTCGTGGAATCGCGCCGGTGCGCTTGCGAGCTCTGATAAGCCGCCAACCTCGAGGTCTACAAAAAATTCTGAGAATTCCTTATAAGACGCCAAGGGGCTTGCCGCCACCGGCAGCCCCATTGCCAGCGCGGTTAGCAAACGGTTAGAACTCACCCCCATTTTTCTTGGATCACGCGGATCCGAGGGCAATAGACAAAAGTCACACTCTGCGGCATGCGCCTGCATTGCCGCCAATGACCAATCGCCAGCCTTTAACGAAATTCCGTCAGGGATCGCGGTCAGGGCCCGCTTAAACTGCTCAATTGCTTGCCTATTTGAGAGCACACGTAACTCAAGTGGTGCGCCCTGCAACTGCCTCCCGATTGGCGCCAAGGCTTTTGCCAGGTGAATCAGATTCGTGCCGTGACCAAACCAGAGGGCTCGTGGTGGCGTGTGATTGTGGCCCACAGGCCGGGTGATTGGAACCTCTAATGCATCCGGCACCACCAAAACCGGGCCCGAGAAATATGCTTGAAGCTGAAGCGCTAACGCAGAAGAGGGCACGATCATGGCGTCAACCAGGGGCAGGAGTTTGCGATAAAAATCGCTTAACTCTGTTGAAACACCAAGATGGTGATCGGTGTAATCGACAAGAATCTGACACCGTACCGCCTTCGCCTTCGACTTCGCCTTAGCGAGGCTCTTGATCCATAGCGGACCCAGTTGTTCGACATCGTTGCTGCCAGGCTTGCCCACCACGACACAAGAAGCGTCGCCAAGGGATTTCAAATCGATCTGTGGCCCAAACGAGGAGTGCCAACCCGCCGTCTGGGCTGCACGCAAAGCCACAGCCGTTCGAAGCCGCACGCTTGCCAGGTTCACAGATTCAAGGTCTGAGAGTTGGCCGCTAAAGGGGGTAAGCCAATGCAGGCGAAGGTCTTTGGTCACCCAACGACTATACAAGAACTACAGGGCCGGCACTCTAAGTGAGATTTGTAGATCAAAAGCCCGTCAATGTTGCCAACTGATCTGTCGACAAGGCTAACACTGCCTGGATAGAGTCGGTTTGTACATTCGTAAATGCAGTCAATCGATCCGTACTCATCGCCTGCAAGTTCGCAAAAGTTAACCCTTTAACCCCATCAGTCGTAATCGATCGAATCTCGTCCGTGGTTAGCGTATTTAGCCCTGCAGAGTTAATGCCGCGAATCTGATCGCTTGTCATCACCCCGAACTCTTCTGTCGTCAGCGCGGCAATCAGCGCCGTGGACATCGCACCTAATTGAGACGAGGTCAATCCGCGCGCCTGAGTCGCGGTCAATCCCCGAATCTCATCAGTTCCAAATGTAGAAATCGCGGCAGAGGAAAATGCGCCAATTTTATCGGACCCAAGCGCGGAAATCTGCGATTGAGTCAAAACTGCAGCATTAGAGGAGGTCAGATTCGCAATCTTATCGGTACCGAGTGCGCCCACTGCATCTGAAGATAACACGCTAATATTAATCGAGCCAAGCGCATTCAACTTCTGCGAGGTAAGAGCACTTACTTGATCACTTGCAAGAACTTGTACGCGGGTCGATGCCATCGCTGCTAACTGCGATGTTGTCAATGCGGCGATCGCATCAGAGCTAATCTTAGAGATACTGTCCGTGGAGAAACTATTTATCGCAGATGTGGTGAGTCTGGCTACTTGCACTGAGGTGAGCTGGCGCGCCACGTCAGAGGATAGCCTAGAGGCCTGCAGGGTTGTTAATCCGGCGATAGCAGATGTTGTAATTGAACGCACGCGATCAGAGGCAAGGCTATTTAATGCTGTCGAACTCAGTGCGGCAAGCTGAACTGAAGTTAGCTTTCCAATCTGAGACGCGGTGAGCCCACCAATTCGGTCAGAGCCAATTGCAGATAATTGGGCGGTAGTCAGCGATGCGATGACAGATGTCTTAATCGCTGAGATTTGGTCGGTTCCCATTCGGGCAAAACTATCTGCGCTAATTTCTGCAATCTGAGCAGCCGATAGCGATGCAACCACATCGGTGCTAAGCCCACTAGTCTGTCCGGTGGTTAGGGCTGAAATCGCGCGAGTAGATAAGCTATTAAATACCGCCGTTCCAATACCACGAAGGGCATCCGAACCTATGGCAGCGAATTGGGTACGGCTTAGCTTATTGACCTGGGTGAGCTTTAACCCCGCAACCTCTTCTGTACCGAAGGCGGCAAGCTGTGTTGTAGTTAGGCGCGAGATGACCGCCGTTGATAATGCCCCCACCTCCTGTGAGTTCAGAGCGGCAACCAACTTATCAGGATCAATCGCAGAAATCTGCCGGTAACTCAAGCGTGTCAGCTGTGAGGTTGTTAATCCGTTTAGGGTGTCTGTGCTTAAACCTGCAATCGTTGCTGTACTGACCGACGCAAGCACAGTGCCTTCAATTGCACCAATTCGATCGCTGCCTAGTGCATTGAGCTGCTCCGAATTAAGCGCATTCACCTGTAACCGCGAGAGACTTGCGATAACGTCAGTGGATAAACTACGTATTTGGCCGGTCGTTAAGCTCCCAAGCACTGCAGGTGCAAGCCGCAAAAGATGGGCTGTGCTAAGTGCCCCAAGGGCATCGGTAGATAGGGCAGCGAACTGTGAAGACGAGAGCTTTGTAATCTGGGAGGTTCTAAGCCCGCTGGTCTCCTCGGTACCAAAGGCCGCCATCTGATCGTTCGTAAGCCCTCGAATGGTGCCTTGGTTTAGTGCCGCAATATCACTCGCATTTAACCCGGCCACAAGCGCACTCGCGCTGATCGACTCAATCTGGTTTGCTGTCAATGCGTTTAACTGTGCCGTTGTCAACGCAGCCAGCTTATCCGACCCAAACTGCTCAAGCTGGGTTGTAGTCAAGCCGCGTAAAGCAATGGTAGAGATGCTAGCCAGCTCGTCTGATGTAAAAGTATCAATCGCCTCATCGGAAAGCGACGCTAACTGCCGTGCGGTGAGTGCCCGAATCTGGGCAGTACCCAGCGCTCCCACCTGAGCGGTTCCCATAGCTGAGAGGAGTGCCGTGGAGAAGTACTTAACCGCATTCGCCGAAAGCGCCGCTACGACGTCTGTAGCCAAGAACTCAATTTGGTCAATCATGGCGGTTAAGTCCGCAGCAGCCAATCCCTTCGCCTGAGAACTTGTGAGCGCTGCAACCTGATCGCCCGAGAAATCAATGAAGTCACTCGCATCGATGGCGGCGATCTGGGCGGACGTGAATGCCCGAATTTGCTCCACAGAGAGCTCACTAACCTGCGATCGGGTTAGGGCCTTGATGGTCTTAGTCCCGAGACTTGGGATATTACCAACCTCAAAACTCGTACCGATAGTTAGGGCCATGACGCTTTCAGTTTTTTGGCAAGATCGTTAAGGGCTCCCCACTGATTGCATTTTGATTATGCAACCAGTGGGAATCTAGACGACTTATTGGGAAGGAGCACTAGTCCCAAGGATCGTCCTTGCTGCGTCACTCAATGCACCTCTCTGTGCGCCGCTTAGAGCGCTGTTTTGATCGACGCTCCAACCTTCTACAACCGTTCCCGTTAGGTTATTCAACTGCAGTGTCGTCAGACCCGGTATCGCCGCTGTCGAAATCGAGGTTCCCTCATCTGAGGTCAGCGTATTCAAGGCCGCGGTACTCAAGGCCCCAATCTGCGCCGAATTCAGCTGTGCAACCTGGATTGATGTCAATGCAGTGGCATCGTCAGTCGCCAGCTTCGAAACCTGTAAGGTTGTCAGACCCGCGATAGCATCCTCAGAGATGGCCGCAATCCGATCGGTTGCCATGGCGTTAAGCGCAGTCGTCGTGAGTGCACCAATCTGAGCTGCCGTCAGGTTACCTACCGCACTTGCAGTGAATCCAGCAATCTGAGCTGAGGTCAGGGCACGAAGCACGGAGGTGCTTAGCGTCTGAACATCGCCAGAGTTAATGGCAGCGATATCATCTGAACCAAATCCACGGATCTGAGCAGTCGACAGCGTAGACAACTGTGACTGGTCGAGCGCCGCAATACGGTCTGTAGATACCTGAGCCAACTGTGTGGAGGTCAACCCAGCCAGTGCTGCCGTTCCGATGGCCCGAACATCATCTGACGAGAACGTCGCGAAGTTTGTGGCCGAAATTGCCCGCAGCTGCGCCGAAGACAAGGCCGCTACCTGGTTCGATGTCAAAGCCGCCGCTTCCTCTGTTCCCAGTTTTGCTAGCTGGAAGGTCGAAAGTCCTGCAATCGAATTCACACCGATCTGAGCAATCTCATCCGAACTCATCGCAACCAATGCTGCTGTGGTCAGCGACGCAAGCTGAGCGGAGTTGAGCTGTGACATCTGATCGGAAGTGAAGCCCGAACCGACACTGCTCACTGCTGAGTAGACCGAGGGCGCAAGAACTCCTAGAGCGTCCGCTCGAATTCCACCGAGAGCCGCCGCAGTCAATCCCTTGGCCTGGACCGTTGTTAGTTGAGACAACTGAGTCGAAGTGAGAACCGACGCATCTGCAGAATCCAATGTCGCGATCTGAGCGGAGGTTAACCCAGCGAAGGCGCTTGCTGAGATCGACTCAAGCTTATCGGATGTGATCTGACCAAAGTTCGTGGCCGAGAGACTTCCAAGCTGGGCAGAATTCAACCTGGTGATCTGATCAGCAGTAAGTGCCGCTGCCTCCTCAGTTCCAAGCTTCGACAACTGTAGCGTGGTTAAGCCTGCTACCGCATCAGCAGCCAGTCTCCCAAAGTTTGCACCACTCAGCGCATTAAGAGCCGCTGTACTCAGAACAGCCAACTGCGCGGAGGTCAGCGCACCAATCTGATCAGATGTCATGTTACCGACCTGGGCAGAGCTCAACCCACTTGCAGCTGCTGTGGAGAGCGAGGCAATGCTTGCTGCTGAGACACCCTTGATCGAATCGGTGGTAAGACCTGCACGCTGGCTCGCGGATAAGGCCCCAAGCTGAGCGTCTGTCAGCCGTGCGACTTCATCTGAGGCAAGCGTATTGATCTGCGCCGATGTAAGGCCAGTAAGCGCGTTCACCGAAATCGACGAGAGCCTATCCGTACCAATGGAAGCAAAGGTCTGAGTCGTGAGCGATGCAAACTGAGCAGAGTTCAACACCCCGATCTGATCAGCCGACAGGGCGTTCACCTCTTCCGTACCAACTCTCGACAACTGGAAGGTGCTCAATCCAGCCAGAGCATCCAGAGAGATTGCACGAATCTTATCGGAGGTCATCGCCACCAAAGACGCTGTGCTGAGGGAGGCAATCTGGCTCGACGTGAGCTGATTGATCTGCCCTGTCGTCAGCGCAGCCGCCTGCTCAGTGCTCAGCGCACTCAGTGCAGAGGTGCCCAGCGTGCTAATGCTGCCGGATTGAATTCCTGCGACCCTATCTGTGCCGGTGTACTGGCCAAGGGCATTTGCAGCCAGACCACGAACCTGAACAGAAGTGAGCGCCGAGAGTTGAGAAGAGGTCAGAGCAACCACCTCATCCGAGGCTATCGTCCCAATCTGGGCAGAGGTTAGGCCTACAAATGCTGTAGCCGTAATCCCGTCTAGTCGATCGGAAGAGATCGCACCAAAATTAGCCGTACCCAGGGCCGCAAGCTGTGCAGAGTCCAACTGACCCAACTGATCCTGGGTGAGAGTCGATACCTCCTCGGTACCCATTTTTGACAGTTGGAAGGTTGTGAGACCTCTCACCGCATTGAGCGATAAATTTGCAATCGCATCTGTCGCAAGTGCATTAATTGCTGCGGTATTCAGCGATGCAAGCTGCGCTGAACTCAGCGCGCCGGCTTGGCTCGCAGTCAGCTTTGCAGCCTGCGTAGCATCGAGAGACGCCAGCGTAGCAGTTGATAAGGCCTCAATATTTCCAGATGGGATTGCTCGAACTGCATCTGTCGTTAGGCCAGCACGTGCGCCCGAGCTTACAGCAGCGATCTGTGCGGATGTCAGAACGTTTATCTCAGCAGCAACAAGTGTCGCCGCCTGTGCTGATGTAAGACCGGCAAAGGCAGCAGCCGACACCGAACTTAAGCGATCAGACGATATTGCAGCAAAGTTTTCGGTAGAGAGCGCCCCTAACTGAGCAGAGTTCAGAAGTGATAGCTGGTCTGCAGTAAGCGCTGCAACTTCCTCTGTTCCAATCTTCGACAACTGGAATGTGCTAAGACTCGAGATCGCATCAATCGATATCGATCGGATGTCATCCGAACTCATCGCTACTAATGAACCAGTGCTGAGAGATGCGATTTGAGCAGCTGTCATCGAGCCAACCTGAGCGGCGCTAAAGGCCGCTGCCTGCTCAGTGCTCAATGCTGACAATAAAGCGGTTGAAAGCGCAGCGATATTAGCCGAGGAAATACTCTTACCAGCTTCTGTCGTGGAGTAAATAGCAGTTGCTGCCAATCCACGGGCTTGGGCGGCAGTCATTACTGAAAGCTGACCCTCGCTGAGAACCGAGATTTCATCCGATGTAATCGTTGCAATCTGCGCGGAAGTAAGACCGGCAAAGGCGGTTGTAGAAATTGCGTCTAAACGGTCAGAGTTAATGGCGGCAAAGTTGTCCGCGCCAAGCGCTCCCACCTGGGCAGAATTCAGTGCACCCAACTGAGACTCACTTAGAGCCCGTGCCCCTTCCGTATCTAACTTAGACATCTGTCGTGTTGTGAAGCCCAGAACAGCGGACTCCGTCAGGGCCGCGAGCGCATCGGTCGCCATGGCATTGAGCGCAGCTGTGCCGAGCGCTGAAACTTGAGCACTCGTGAGCTGGCGCGCCTGATCCGAGCTAAAGCCCACGACCGTTGAGTTGGTGATTTCAGAAAGCTGGGCTGTTGTGAGGCCAGCGATCGCCAGCGTACTAATGTTGCGAATATCGTTCGTGCCTAGCTGTGCAAAAGCCTCTGCCGAAATCGCAGCAAGTTGCGTTGACGTCAACGCACGTGTCTGGTCAGAAGTCAAGGCCGATGCGGATGCCGTAGTTAGACCAGCTAACTGCGCTGTCGTGAAACCCTGAGCACGGGTTGATGAAACTGCAGCGAGTTCGGCAGCGGAGAAGGCATTAATGCCACTGGGCGAAAGAGCACCTAATTGAGTGGACGTAAACTGCCCCAACTGAGACGCTGCGAACGCGCCCACCTGTGATGAGTTAAGGCCTGCAAGCTGCGCTGTCGACAGGCCGCCAATCTCGTCAGTGTCAATTGCTGCAATATTGGCAGTCGTGAACGCTCCTAGAGCAGACGCAGTCAGGCTGTTAATTTGCAGCGATGTCAATAGACTTGCCTGCTCGGTCGTAAGCGCCCCTGCACTCGCTGTAGCTAAGGCTGCCATCTGGGTAGATGTCAGGCCCGGCACAGCAACACCGCGGATTGAGGCAATCTCTGCCGTGGTGAAGGTATTCAATCCGCTCGTTGTAAGCCCACGGATGTGATCCGAGGTCATCACTGCAACCTGGGTTGATGTGAACGCAGCCGCATTAGTATTGCTAAGCGCCGCCATCTGTGTCGAAGTAAGCCCTGCAATCGCATCTGTACTCAAGGCGGCCAGATTAGTGGCGCCCAATGCGTTCAAGTTAGCAGTAGAGAGCGCCCCAACCTGGTTAGCGGTTAATTTCGATGCACTCGCCGTGCTCAATGAAGACATCTGTGATGCGGTCAGCCCCCCCACTGCATCCGAGACCAGGGAGGTCAGACGCGTTGTATTGAGAGCAGCAAAACTAGAGGCTGACAGACGAGCAATCTGAGTCGATGTCAACGCAGCGATTTCTTCAGTGCCTAAGGCCGCTGCTTGTGCAGTGGTCATCCCCTGAATAGCCAGGGTACTGATTGCCCGAATGTCATCGCTACTAAAGGAGTTCAGTGCAGCCGTACCCAGAGCTGCCAATTGAGAGGCGCTAAATAGAGCGACCTGGTCCGAACGGAACCCAACGGCAACCGTTTCGTCGAGACCCGCTAATTGTGCCGTTGTGATACCCGAAATTGCACTTGTGCTGAGCGCAGCTACGCCATCGCTTTGTAGGTTAAAGAATTGCGAGGTAGACATTGAGCCAATCTGTGTGCGACCCAAGGCAGCCGATCTGTCGGTGCTAAGCGTTTGTAATTGGCCTGTGGCTAGTGTGCTTACGATGCTGGTTGAAAGAGCAGCGATCTGAGCGGTGCCAAGACGATTTACCGCATCAGAAGACAATGCTGCAAACTGCGTCGCACTCAAGTTCGCAAGCTGAGATGTGGAAAGCCCAGCCGCTTCATCCGTTCCGAATGCGGCAAGCTGCGTTGTAGTGAAACCACCAACTGCACTCTCGTTAATAGCAGCGATATCAGCTGAGTTAAAGGTGCTAGTCAGGGTAGAGGCACCAATGGCACCAACCTGTACCGCAGATAACAGTCCAATCTGGGTAGTAGTCAGACCGATAGCCTCCTCGGTTCCAAACTGATTAAGCTGAGTTGCGCTAAAGCCACGAACCGCCGCTGTGGTGAGCTTCGAGATATCGTCGGAAGTAAATGTTGTAATCACCGACGTTGAGAATGCACGGACTTGGTTCTCGCTCAGTAAAGTTATCTGGTCGCTTGTGAGTTGGTTTACCTCTTCTGTTCCCATGCCAGCGATCTGGGCTGCATTCAGTCCAGAAACGGCAGCTGTACTGATTTTCGATACGTCAAGGGCGTTTAATTGCGAGGACGACAGGCGTGAAATTTGATCGGCGGTAAGACGACCGACCTGGTCTGAACTCATCGCGGCTAACTGGGTACTTGTCATGTTCGCCAGTGTGGTGTTCGAAATCACTGCTTGCTGGGAAGCGCTTATATTTGTAAGCGCCCCGGCAACCAGGGCAGAGAACTGAGCGCCAGTGAGCTTTGCGATCTGAGCCGTGGTTAATGCGGCCACGTCAGTATTTACTAATTGGGCAATTTGCGCAGTCTTAAGGCTACCAATTGCACCCTCATCAATAGCGCGTAAGACATCGGTAGCCAGGCCTCCAAATGCACTAGCGCTCAAGCTTGAGAGTTGTGTACCACTAAGTTTAGCGACTTGCGCAGAGGTGAAGCCTGTTGACACGTCGTTGGCCATCCCGGCCAACTGCTCCTGCGATAAACCAGCAATAGCGGCGGTTGTGAGCGCCCTCACCCCATCACTTTGGAGATGGTTCAACTGAGCCGTCGACAAGGCAGACAACTGAGTGCGAGTCAACGATGCTGCTAAGTCAGTGCTTAAATTATTCAGTGCGGTGCTTGAAAGTGAGGCAATAACTTGATTTGACAGCTTGCTAAATGCGGCTGTAGAGATCCCATTGAGAGCGTCATTTCCAAGATTCGCGAAAGCCTCTAGGGAGAGCGCATTAATTTGAGCCGTGGTCAAACCACGGGTTTCTTCAGTACCAAAGGCGGCGAGCTGGGCTGTCGTAAGACCGGAGGCAGCCCCCCGGTTGATTACGGCAATGTCTGCCGAATCAAAAGCATTCTTAAGATGAGTCGCATTAAGGGACTCCACCTGCTTGGCGGTGAGCCGATTAATCTGAGCACTCGATAGCGCCGCGAGATCCTCCGAACCCAAGGCATTCAACTGTGCGGTGGTCAGACCGGTAATGGCACTAGTCGAAATAGCGCGGATTTCGTCCGTGGTAAAGGTTCCCAGAGAGGCCGCACTCAAGGACCCAAGCTGTGCAGCGGACAAGACCGCAACCTGGTCGCTTGTTAACCCCCCAATCTGCGTTGAGGAAAATTGGGACATGATGCCCGCAGAGATCTTGGACAAGGTTTGGGTACTCAAACCGCGGACCGCGTCCGTGGTTAGAAATGAGATCTGGGCCAGCATCGCGCTGATATCAGCCACCTCCAAGCCGGCCGCTTGGGCGGACTGAATCGCAGAGACCTGGGTGCTTGTTAGCGCCCTAAAGTCACCCGCATCGATGCCTTGAACCTGAGCCGAATTTAACCAGCCAATCTGGTCTGTGCCGAGTTGTGCGACCTGAGCGGACGTTAAGTCCTTCATCTGGCGCGTGGTTATGTTGGCTA
>Ga0315902_10010154_pt1 | contig 12486 bp, 10 predicted proteins | sample LakEriMetagenome_9_FD_203523 | JGI IMG/M metagenome (GOLD analysis project Ga0315902, IMG submission 203523) | Freshwater fungal communities from buoy surface, Lake Erie, Ohio, United States - Buoy 12 MA117 | ecosystem: Environmental > Aquatic > Freshwater > Lake > Lake biofilm | place: USA... | reverse complement strand
CAAAACAAATCCAACAGCGGCATTACTTTCCACCCTTGCCACCTTTGCTGCCGGTTTTATTGTGCGTCCCTTTGGTGCGCTGGTGTTTGGGCGGCTGGGCGACCTGGTAGGCCGCAAATACACCTTCCTGCTCACGCTCATCATCATGGGAGGAAGTACGTTTGCCATCGGCCTTGTGCCGGGTTATGAAAAAATCGGATTTGCGGCCCCGGTCCTGGTGTTACTTCTCCGCCTGTTGCAGGGTCTTGCGCTGGGTGGTGAATACGGTGGAGCTGCCACCTATGTAGCCGAGCATGCGCCCGCTGACAGACGCGGATTCTACACCTCCTGGATTCAAACCACTGCCACACTGGGTCTTTTCGTATCACTGGGTGTGATTCTCATTACCCGTCACAGTCTGGATGCAGACCTCAACCAATCCATCGCCAAGTTCAACGACTGGGGCTGGCGTATTCCCTTCCTGGTTTCCATACTGCTGGTGATCGTTTCCATCTACATCCGTCTGAAGATGAATGAATCGCCCCTGTTTGCCAAACTGAAATCAGAAGGAAAGATTTCTGTGAATCCGCTGAAAGAAAGTTTTGTCCACAAGGCCAACCTGAAAATGGTTTTACTCGCCTTGTTTGGCGCTACCATGGGACAGGGCGTTGTATGGTACACCGGCCAGTTCTATGCACAATCCTTTATTGAAAATGTATGTAAAGTGGATTTTGAGCAGTCGCGCACCTTACTTATATGGGCCATTCTCTTTGCCACTCCCTTCTTTGTTGTATTTGGCAGCTGGAGCGATAAAGTGGGACGTAAATGGATTATGATGGTGGGCATGCTGCTGGCCATCTTCACCTACCGTCCTATGTTTGGAAAAATTGAAGCTCTGGTCAACCCCGCCAACAAAACGGAACTGGCTGAAAAAAAAGAAGTAAAGATTACGCTGGCGGCGATCGCCAATTCGGCCGACTCCCTCCGCAAAACAGTTACCGTAAGTCATTACAGTGACGGCATGAAGATGACGGAAACAAAAACAGATACAGCGTATGCAGCTGCCGGCAAATCAACACTGAAGCCCGAAGTGAAAGTGAGTAAGGTGATTTCTTCGTCCGATTACTGGATGATTGTAGCCCTGGTGTTTGTCATGATTCTTTATGTTACCATGGTATACGGACCTATTGCTGCCTTCCTGGTGGAATTATTCCCCACCAAAATCAGGTACACCTCCATGTCGCTCCCCTATCATGTGGGCAACGGTGTATTTGGTGGTCTTACCCCTTTCATTGCCACCTTGCTCACCACGATTTATACAGGCGATAAACTGAGCGGCCTATGGTATCCCATCATCATTGCGGCCATCTGTTTATTCATCGGCGCTCTTTATATCAGTAATAAAATTGACCCAGACGTTAATGACTAATTCTCACCGATTTTAAACATAAAATATATGAACCAGTTTAAACGATATTTAGGAATTCTGTGGGCCGCTTCCGGTCCTGTGGGACTTTATTACCTGATTGAAACCGCTTTGCGTGAAATAGCCCAAAAACCGGTGATTGATACAAAAATCCAATGGGGTGTGTTTATTGCGGTATTTATCCCTATCGCTATAGGTATGACGATTTTCGGCTATTATGCCATGAAGGGTGAATACGATCATCTGCCCGAAAGTTCTCAGGAACTTGAAAAGGATTATAACACGGATCCGCTGGACTAAGCAATACAAACCGGCTTTTAGAACTTATTAATCTACTCTATGGCAGGTGGTCCGGATGACCGCCAATCAAGCCTTCAGCTGCACCAATCCTGCAACAACAATGCTCACCCGGATCGCTACACCTTCTGCAGGAAGTGAAGGATTTTCCAGCTGACAGCAGAAGAAGTTGCCTCAAGGCGCAATCACGGCATGAAGGCTACCCTTATGCAGCATATCCGAATGCAAACTTGTCATATTAAACAGAACTAACTGCTTTGTCTGTTTATATGGTTGGTTATTATAAGCCCCGGATCAATCACCGGGGCTTACCTTTGTACCCGATGCCTGCTTATACAACCAGCTTTTCCGCCTTCGCAACAGCAGTCCTGCTATTCACAGCCGGTCTGTTATTCCCTGCTCAGGCAGTTACCCAATGTGTGGGCAAAACCGTTTTATTCTTTGAAAACTTTGGGGGCGGCATTACCTCACCCGCCGCCGGCCCTCCGTTACCACCCGGTATTACCACCTACCGCTTTGATCCTGCAGGAACCCTTTTCGATGGAGAATACGGTATCCGCCGCACAACAGCCGACCTGACTACCGGTGCCGGACAATTTGGCTCCTGGCTGGTGGGAAACGATCATTCCGGCGGTTATATGATGCTGGTGAATGCCGATTACACGCCGGGAAAATTTTATGAAACCCGGATTGATAACCTGTGCCGGGGCTCACAACTTTATTTTTCAGCCTGGGTAGCCAATCTCATCCGGCTGGGAAGTGCCGATCCACTGGATCCCATTATCCGCTTCGAATTAACCAGTGCTGCTACCGGAAACCTGCTGGCATCTTACATCACACCTTTAATACCCAGGTACACCACGCTTACGTGGACCGAATATGGCTTCAGTTTTTCACTGCCTCCGACAGAAAATTCAGTCGTGCTGCGTATTTATAATAACCAGGTTGGCGGTAATGGTAACGACCTCTGCCTTGACGATATAGAGATATCCTTATGTGGACCTGCCATGACCTCCTCGATTAACGGAAACAATGCCAGTACAGTCGACTTGTGCACCGGTAACAACCTCAACCTTTCTGTACAGGGTACGGCCGGTTATTACAACAACCCCGTTTACCAATGGCAGTTTGATAACGGTACCGGCTGGAGCGCCCTTGCAGGAGCCAACAACATCAACTTCAGCATCAGTAATATACAAAAAAGCGACAGCGGACGCTACCGGTTACTGACAGCCGAAGCCGGTAATATCAATTCTGTAAACTGCCGCTCGGCTTCGCCGGATATACAGGTGAATGTGTTTGCGCCGGTACCCCCCGTTGTGACAGGCTCCCCTGTTTTTTGTGAAAGAGACACGCTAGAAATTTCATGCAGCACACCGGCCCGGCAATACAGGTGGACCAAAGGAAGCAGCGCTGTATTGTCGAATACCGCCCTGCTGCAGCTACCCAACTGCACACCTGCCGATGCCGGCACCTATACGCTGGAATTGATAACTGCCGGCGGCTGCAGAAGTACTGCTGCTGTACCGGTGACCGTTCAGGCAAACCCCTTCACCCGGCAATTGGGTAACGACACCGTACTTTGCGGTACAGCCACGCTGCTGGTAAACGTAGCACAGGCGGGAGCCACCGGGTATCTGTGGAACGACGGATTATCCGGCGCACAACGCGACCTGTCTGCACCGGGTCTTTATTCCGTTCTTACCGGCGACGGTGTTTGCTTCCGCACCGATTCCATCCGCGTTACACGTAATAACCTGCCTGCAGTGGAACTGGGCAACGATACCACCCTTTGTGTGAGCGAACCGCTGCTGCTCAATGCCTCACACCCGCTGGCCGAAAGCTGGCTGTGGAATGACAACAGCAATAACAATACCCTGCTGGTGACTACCCCGGGCGTTTACTCCGTGCAGCTCAGCAATAACTGCGGAAGGGTGAGCGATGTCATCCGTGTTGATTATAAAGATTGTGCCGAAGTGGTGTTTGTTCCCACTGCTTTTACACCCAATAACGACGGACTGAATGATGTACTGCGGGCAAGGGCCTATTTTCAGATCGATTCGTTTCAAATAAGAATTTACAACCGGTGGGGGCAACAGGTTTTCTCAGCTAAGTCGCTTACCGAAGGCTGGGATGGCACACTGAAAAACCAACCGGCTGCACCCGGACTTTACACCTGGGTCATTTTTTACCGGCGTAAAGGTGTGCCTTATACGCAGAAAGGATGGACCCAACTGCTGCGTTAACACAGTACAATTATTTTTTCTTCTATTTTTGAAGCAAACCTGTATGTATGTCTATTGAAGTGCGGAACCTGGTAAAAGTATATGGTACACAAAAAGCAGTGAACGATGTTTCTTTTACTGTGGGTAAAGGTGAAATTGTGGGCTTTCTCGGGCCGAACGGAGCAGGTAAGAGCACCACCCTGAAAATCATCACCGGCTACCTGGAGGCCAGCAGCGGACAGGCCTCTGTGTGCGGTATTCCGGTGGACAAAGATCCACTGGCCGTAAAGCAGAAAATCGGCTACCTGCCCGAGAGCAATGCACTGTATACCGACTTATATGTGAGGGAATACCTGGGCTTCATGGCCGAAGTACACCAGCTGAAAAATAAAAAAGAAGCCGTGGAACGGGCGATTGCCCTGGTGGGCCTCACCCCGGAAGCCGGTAAAAAAATCTGGCAGCTGTCGAAGGGCTATAAACAACGGGTTGGCATTGCTGCTGCGTTGATTCACGACCCGGAAGTGCTGATCCTGGATGAGCCTACATCCGGACTGGACCCCAACCAGATCCTCGAAATCAGGGAAGTGATTCAGCAGCAGGGTAAAAACAAAACAGTTTTATTCTCTTCGCATATTTTACAGGAAGTAGAAGCCATCTGCGACCGCGTTCTCATCATCAGCAAGGGAAAACTGGTGGCCGATGACCTGCTCAGCAACCTGCAGGACAGTTCCGGCAGTGAAGTGGTGCAGGTACGGTTTAAAGAAGCCCTGGAGGCTGCCTGGCTGGAGCGCCTCCCGGCCGTTACTTCGGTCAGCAAAAAAGATACCTGGAACTGGGAACTGGAGTGTTCCGATGCCGAACAAGCCCGCAAACAGATTCTCACACTGGCCATTGAGGAGAACCTGAGCATTGAAGCCCTGCAGAGCGGCAGTAAAAAACTGGAAGAAGTGTTCAGACATCTCACCAGCTGAAGACAGAAGTCCCACAACTACATACAACCGTTTGTTTCTGATGAAAATCAGCAATTGTCTCCCTTCAGTTCTTTGCGGCTGAGCCTGAATGTCTTTTCTTTGCAGCGCAAACAAAAAGTCAGAAAAGAGAAGAGTCAGAAAGTCCGAAAGAAATGACTTTGTTAAGGACAGCTGTTTTGGAACTGATTCTCTTCCGGTCTTTTCTCTTCCCGGCTTTCGGACTATCACTTAAAAAACAAAATCAAGATTATGAGTTTCATTGCTGACGTTCATGCAAGACAAATTCTCGACAGTCGTGGTAACCCCACAGTTGAAGTGGATGTAGTAACCGAAAATGGCATCGTAGGCCGTGCTGCTGTACCCAGTGGCGCCAGCACCGGTAAACACGAAGCCGTGGAGTTGCGCGATGGTGATAAAAGCAAATACCTGGGCCGTGGCGTATTGAAAGCTGTTCAGAATGTAAATGATGTTATTGCCGACCAGCTGATTGGCATCGATGTTACCCGCCAGACCTATATTGACCAGTTGCTGATTTCTATAGATGGTACTGAAAATAAAGCTAAGCTGGGTGCCAATGCCACCCTCGCTGTAAGTATGGCGGTGGCCAAGGCAGCAGCAGAAGAAAGCGGTCTGCCCCTGTTCCGTTACCTCGGTGGTGTGAATGGTACGGTACTTCCCATGCCGCTGATGAACATCATGAACGGTGGTGCGCATGCCGACAATAAGATCGACTTCCAGGAATTCATGATCATCCCGGTGGGTGCTCCTACTTTCAGTGAAGGATTACGCTGGGGTGTGGAAGTGTTTCACAACCTGAAATCGGTGCTGAAGAAAAAAGGCTACAGCACCAACGTAGGTGATGAGGGTGGTTTTGCTCCCGAAATCCAGAGCAACGAAGAAGCTATTGAAACCGTACTGGAAGCTATTTCTGCCGCTGGCTACAAACCCGGCGAGGAAATTGCCATTGCCATGGATGCTGCTTCCAGCGAAATGTATGATGAAGCAACCAACACCTATAAATTCTATAAGAGTAACCCCGGTAAGGTAATCACCAGCGATGAAATGGTGGCTTACTGGACTGAGTGGGTGAACAAATACCCCATTGTTTCCATTGAAGATGGCATGGCCGAAGATGACTGGGACGGCTGGAAAAAACTCACCGAATCCATTGGCAGCAAATGCCAGCTCGTGGGCGACGATTTATTTGTAACCAACGTGAAGCGTTTGAAGGATGGTATTGACAAAGGAATCGGCAACAGCATCCTCATTAAAGTAAACCAGATCGGCACCGTTACCGAAACCATCAACGCTGTACAGATGGCACAGAATGCCGGATATACTTCTATCATGAGTCACCGCAGCGGTGAAACAGAAGACACCACTATTGCCGACCTGGCTGTGGCGCTCAACTGCGGACAAATCAAAACCGGTTCTGCTTCCCGTACCGACCGTATGGCCAAGTACAACCAGCTGATACGCATTGAAGAAATGCTGGGCGAAAATGCGGTGTATCCGAAAGGAAAAATCCGTTTTGGAAAATAAGTAACACACGTTTGCGTGCCTGCTGCTTCAGCTGCATCTTCATGCAACAGCAGGTAACCACAAGTTTTTAAATCCATTTCCAGGGGCTTCTTCAGACATCTGAAGAAGCCCCTGCTGTTTTCTGCTACTTTCTGTTTCATTTTATATACACATTTAGAGCATTTCTATTAGACATAAAAAAATATTGATCCTTTTCTGAACTTTTTTTCAGACGTAAGGTTATGTTTAATGTTACGGACCGGATATTAAACAGCCGGACATTTTATTACCAAAATCTTTTGCTATGCTTCAAACGTTTCTGCTTGAAATCAAGCCCATTGCTAATGACAACTATGCCGCCTTTACGTTTTTTGTCGGCACCATGGCCATGATGGCCGCATCCGTATTCTTCTTTTTTGAACTGGGGAATACAGACAAAAAATGGCGCACGTCTGTACTGGTGAGTGGATTGATCACCTTCATTGCCGCTGTACACTATTATTACATGCGGGGTTACAACCTGGAAACAGGTCAATCGCCCACCTTTTTCCGGTATGTTGACTGGTTACTGACCGTTCCTTTGATGTGTGTTGAGTTCTATCTCATTACCAAGAAAGTAGGCTCCACCCAGGGCCTGTTGTGGAAGCTCATTGCTGCTTCTGTAGGTATGCTGGTTACCGGTTATATCGGTGAAGCCATTTATCCCACCGAATCAGTAAGCTGGATCTGGGGTGCTATCAGCGGACTCTTCTACTTCTACATTGTATACCTGGTATGGTTTGGTGAAGTGGCCAAGCTGGCTGGTGATGCAGGTCCCGATGTGGCCGCTGCCAATAAAACACTGGCCTGGTTTGTACTCGTGGGATGGGCTATCTATCCGCTCGGTTACATTCTCGGTACCAAGGGTGGCTTGTTCGGCATGGAACTGGTTGCCGACCGTGCAGCTGCTTCTGCCGCTATGGACATTGTATACAATATCGGCGATGCCGTAAATAAAATAGGATTTGGCCTGGTGATTTATTCGCTTTCAAGAAAAGCTTCAGCAGCCTGAGTCTAACGGAAAGGGCTTGCAGCTGAACGCTGTAAGCCCTTTTTTCTTTATGAAACAGCCGCATTACGATATCATAATGGCCGGCGGAGGAGCCGCTTCCCGTATTGTACTGTATTTTCTGCAACAACAAAGCTCCTTTGCTGAGCAAAAGATACTCCTCATTGAGGGTGAAAATAAAATTTCCGAAAAAACCTGGTGTTTCTGGAATAAAAACAATCATCCATTCGAACACCTGATTGCGCACAGCTGGGATGCTTTGGAATTCCGCTCAGAAAATTTTTCAAAAACTGAATGCATCACCCCCTACCGCTACAGTTGCATCAAAGGCCGTGATTTCGATGCCTTTTTCAACGAGGATTTTTTTCCGCAACACCCGAACGTATCCGTACTTACCGGCACCATTACCTCCACCACGCAGACAGCAGGCAAATGGACGGTCCACACAACCGATGCAACCTATACCTGTGATCTGCTGTTTTCCAATATGGCGGAGCCCCTGAAGGACAACACCCTGTACCAGCACTTCCAGGGTTGGTTTATTGAGTACGATGCACCCGTGTTTGATCCAGGGAAAGCGGTACTGATGGATTTTACCGCGCAGCATAAAACCGATTTCTGCTTCTTTTACGTATTACCTTTTTCCGGCACAAAAGCGCTGGTGGAATGTACCTTTTACTCCAGCCGGATTTTTAACTCAGCCATTTACCAGTCCGAAATAGAAACCTATCTGCAGAAGCATTATGGTAATGCCTTCCGTATAGTAAGCAAAGAGCAGGGTGCCATACCATTACACAGCAATGCGTTTCCTGCCCCCTCTCAAGACAACCTGATTAAAATAGGTCAGTCGGCCGGCATGATCAAACCCAGCACGGGTTATGCCTTTCAGCGTATGGTGGAAGATGCCGCATTAATTGCCGCATCGCTGCACGCAGAACAGCAACAACGGCGCTCAAGACCTGCCCGTTTTTTGTTTTATGACCGGCTGCTGCTGCACATCATACGGGAAGAACCCTTGCGGGCCACCCATATCTTTCAGCAGCTGTTCTGTAAAAGCCGCATCCAGGACATACTCACGTTCCTGGATGAAAACAGCGGACTTGCCGATGAAGTGAAAATTTTTTCAGGCTTACCCTGGTGGCCTTTTCTCAAACGAATTAAGCTTCTCTCATGAACCGACAGCTGTTGCACCTGCTGAGTTTATTATTTCTTACGGTACTGGCTGCCATCACGCGGCAATACTGGTTGGGTTCCCCTTTTGAATGGAGTGCAGTTGGCTTGTTGATTATGGTGGCAGGTATTCCCCATGGCTCACTCGATCACCTGCTGGCCCGCCACAGAACCCAACAGTTCCGACTGCCCTTGTACCTGGCCGTATACCTGCTCACAGCAGGTCTTTACCTCGGCGTCTGGCTTCTTGCACCCGGCATTGCCTTCCTGTTGTTTATCGGCTTCACGGCCTGGCATTTTGGTGAAACGGATTTCAACTGTTTTACGAACGGGAAAACAACACCCCTCCTGGTTTTTTTGTACGGGCTGTCGCTCACCTGCTGGTTACTCACCCAGGATGCCGCGCTGCTGCAGGAACTAACGGCCTTGATTACACGTAACAGTGCTCTTGCCGCCATCTTTGTAAAGCGGCTGCTGCTCATTCCCTCTTTTGCCTGGCTGTTGTTGTGTGGCAGCATCCTGTTACTGAAGCCGGGCCGTTTAACCCCAAGGCCTGCCGAAAATATCATCTTCCTGTTGTTTCTCTACCTGTTAAGTCATACCAGCCTGCTCCTTGGTTTTGTGTTATACTTTACCGGTTGGCACAGCCTGCAGGCACTGCAGCACATTCAGCAGGCTGTTTTCCGCCAGGCGGGTCTGCTCACTCTTATCCGGAAAGCCGCTCCGGCTACCGCAGGGGCGCTTTTGCTTTTGTTGATGCTGGGCTGGCTCAGCGATGGTGCGTGGCTGAAAGCCCATGCACTGCCGGGCCTGTTTGTGCTGTTAAGCATCCTGACCCTTCCGCATATGACAGAAATGCACCGCCTTTACAGGAAGCCCGAGGCCGGATAGCCGTGCTTACCCCGCTTAGTGGGAACGTCAACAATAATTTTGCAGGCACAAGTCCCCGGTTTGTAATATTTTTGAGAAAACACACAAAATGAAACGGGCGCTTTTATTCATTCCGTCGGGTTTAAAAAACAAGTATGTGCTGGCCATCATCACTTTCACCGTCTGGATGCTGTTTTTTGACCGCAACGACCTGATTTCGCAGTTCAACCGGCACCGGAAGCTGAGTGAGCTGGAGCAAAGCAGCGCCTATTACCACCAGAAAATTGAGGACGCCAAAGCCGAGCTGGAACGCCGGAAAAATGACCCCACCGCCTATGAGCGCCTGGCCCGGGAAAAATACTACATGAAAAAGAACAACGAAGACCTCTTCATTTTTGAAGAATAAGTCGCGCCCCGCACAATAACTGACCCCAACTCCCGTTTATAGGGAAAGCATCCTTGAAAAACCGCCCATTTGATCACTTAAAGGATTGCTTATGAAGTCAGTTTTTACTCCTGAAGATTTGATACAATATCTCTACAAAGAAACCACCCCGCAGCAAACAACTGCCATTGAACAGGCGCTGGCCGAGGACTGGACCCTGCGGGAAAAACTGGAAGTGCTGAAAGCCTCTTACCGGCGGCTGGAGCAGATTCGCTTATCGCCCCGCACCGAAAGCTTGCGGAGGATCCTGCAGTATGCAGCCAATACCCAGCCGGCACACCATCTCAATTAAACAACAGCCCGGTTGTTTCGCCGCCTTACAATAACTTGCGCTTCTTTTACGGCATGAAACGGAAAGAACGCTACCAGTTTGTCATTAACTATTTTACCGAACACGCTCCCGATGCGGAAACAGAACTGTTGTACGACAACCCGTTTCAACTGCTGGTGGCCGTCATTCTATCGGCCCAGTGTACCGATAAACGGGTGAACCTCACCACCCCTGCCCTGTTTGAACGCTTCCCCGATGCAGCCGCGCTGAGCCAAACACATTTTGATGAGTTGTTCCCCTACATCAAAAGCATTTCCTATCCCAACAATAAAACCAAACACCTGATTGGCATGGCGCAAAAGCTGATCTGTGATTTTAAAGGGGAAGTACCGCTGACGGTGGACGAACTGGTGACCCTGCCGGGGGTGGGACGGAAAACCGCCAACGTCATCACCTCGGTAATTGACGCCCAACCCAATATGGCTGTGGATACCCATGTGTTCCGGGTGAGTCACCGCTTGGGACTGGTACCCGGCACTGCCACCACCCCCCTTGCCGTGGAGAAAGAACTCATCAAACATTTTCCGGAAGAGCTGATTCATAAAGCGCATCACTGGCTGATCTTGCACGGGCGCTACACCTGCCTGGCCCGCAACCCGAAATGCGGGGAATGCGGACTGAAAGAACTTTGCAGGTATTATGCGAAGGAAGGGCCGCGGTAGCCGCCGCCATGGTTCGTGTCCCCACGAACCATTTAAAAAAATAGATAATTACACTCCCCTGCTTACTCCTCATTTTGTTCTCCACCACAATCCCGGTAAGAGACGTATCGCAAACCAGAAAGCTTCCCCGCCTCTGTGCCCCCAGTGTAACCCACTGTGCTCTTTGTGGTAAATAAAGTTATTCCGTCTTCTCACCCACACAAAAAACCCGCCGGCACTTACCAGCGGGTATTCTTTATTTCCAAAGCGTCCTTGTTACAGGTATTCACGGATGGCTTGCACCAGTTCGCCCTTAGTGATGGGCGTTCCTTTGATTTTGTTGTAGCCTTTGGCATCCACGAAAAATTCATCGCGGATGATTTTGATGAGCTGCCCGTTGTTGATTTCGGGAATCAGCACGGTTTCAAAATTGCGGAGGATGTCACTCAGATTTTTGGGGAAGGGGCGCAGGTAACGGAGATGTGCATGCGAAACAGCATGACCTTCGGCCTGCAGTTCTGCCACCGCTGTTTTAATGGAGCCGAAGGTACTGCCCCAGCCCAGCACCAGCACTTTACCCTTTTCGGGTCCGCTTTCAATATTCTGAAGGGGTATATAATCGGCAATCAGTTCCACCTTGGCCTGGCGGGTTTTCACCATGTGCTCGTGGTTATCGGGATCGTAACTTACGTTACCGGTAATATCCTGCTTTTCCAGTCCGCCGATGCGGTGCTCGAGTCCGGCTGTACCCGGTATAGCCCAGGGACGTACCAGCTTTTCATCGCGCTTGTAAGGCAGGTATTTAGATTCACCCTCGGCGAGTTCTGTCTTAAACTGTACGTTAATTTCCGCCAGGTCTTTCGACTGAGGAAAACGCCAGGGTTCGGCACCGTTGGCAATGTATCCATCACTCAGGAGAATTACGGGCGTCATGTGCTGCAGGGCCAGGCGGCAGGCTTCAAAAGTTACTTCAAAGCAGTCGCTGGGTGTAGACGATGCAATTACCGGCATGGGTGCTTCACCGTTGCGGCCGTAGTAGGCCTGCAGTAAATCGCTCTGTTCGGTTTTGGTGGGCAAACCCGTGGAAGGACCACCCCGTTGTATGTTAATGATCACCAGCGGAATTTCGAGCATCATCGCCAGTCCCATCGCTTCGGTTTTCAACGCAATACCCGGACCACTGCTGGTGGTAACAGCCAGTGCTCCGCCATAAGCAGCACCAATGGCTGAAGCAATAGCCGCAATTTCATCTTCGGCCTGGTAGGTTTTAACGCCGAAGGCTTTATGCCTGCTGAGTTCATGCAGGATGTCACTGGCCGGTGTAATAGGGTAAGAGCCGAGAAACAGGGGCAGTCCGCTTTTCTGGCTGGCAGCAATTAATCCATAAGCAATGGCCTGGTTACCCATAATGGAGCGGTACACACCGGGTTCCATCTTCGCCTTTTCCACTTTATAGGTGGTGGTGAAGGTTTCGGTGGTATCGCCGTAATTATAACCGGCCTGCAGGGCTGCGATATTACTGTTCAGAATTTCATCTTTCTTGCCGAACTTGTCTTTGAGGA
>Ga0315902_10010150_pt1 | contig 12492 bp, 15 predicted proteins | sample LakEriMetagenome_9_FD_203523 | JGI IMG/M metagenome (GOLD analysis project Ga0315902, IMG submission 203523) | Freshwater fungal communities from buoy surface, Lake Erie, Ohio, United States - Buoy 12 MA117 | ecosystem: Environmental > Aquatic > Freshwater > Lake > Lake biofilm | place: USA... | reverse complement strand
AGACATCAAAGCTGTCCGCGCTCAACTGCAAGGGGCAACGAGCGTCAATGTTCGCTTGCCTCAACGGAAGAACCGTCCCGCCCGCGAGACACCGCTGATGCTGGCAGCCGAACAAGGGTACCTGCCTGTCGTTCGGCTTTTGATCTCGCTTGGCACAAACATCAATGATACAAACGAATTTCGGCAGAGGACGAAGGGCAAAGTCGCCGCGATCGGATTTTGGAACTGCTCGCTGGTGGCAAACGACTTCGAACAGCTGCGATTGCTGAATCGCTTGGATGCAGCCAAGCGACCGCAAAGCGTGAGCTCGACTTCCTTCGAAGCACGGGTGTGATCGAGTTCATCGGTCCGAGCAAGACCGGTGGGTAGGATTCGAATTTCGTGAGAGATGTTGAGGCGCGCGGGCCGTGCTTGCAGGCCGAAACAGCCTGTCGCTCCATAAAAATCTTGCTGCCCTCGCAATAGCTTGCTATCCTTGCATTTCGGATAGAGTCCAGCTTACGTGAGAGACTGCATTGGTGCAGTCTACAGAGTTAAGGCTGATCCGTATAAAAACAAGTTCTGTGCCGAAGGCAACTTCCAATGCAATGGATCGCAATCGTCGTGCTTTCGATCCTTGCGTGCGTCGCCTATGGAATAATCCACGACCAGATCACAGCCCGAATCTGCGTTGAGTATTTCACAATTGGGCATCCGCGAATCATTCCAACAGATGATCCAACAGCACTTGGCATCGTGTGGGGCATCGTCGCTACGTGGTGGGTTGGCGTGATCATGGGCATCCCACTTGCAACAGTCTCGCGAGTCGGATCACGTGCGAAGAAGACCGCCGCGTCCCTGCTCCAACCGATGGCGATCCTATTCGCTTGCTGTGCCACATTTGCCCTGCTTGCGGGGCTTCTCGGCTACGTCGCTGCGTCGATGGGATGGGTTTGGCTCGCGGGTCGAATCGCCGAGGACGTACCAACAGCAAGACACACTGCGTTTCTTGTCGATCTCTGGGCGCATAGCGCCAGCTACCTTGGCGGCTTCGTCGGGGGTATCATACTCATGGTTTGGGTTTGGCGGTCACGAAGACGGGGCGAGACCAAAAACGAAACAGAAATCGGGTAAGGATGCCCGTTGCCGGGCACCCTCCCCACACCACCTAGCATGCGGGTCCGGCCGCGTTGGTTCAACGCACAGGAGTGCGGCGGCGGTTCCACGAAGATGAGCAAGTTCGTTCGCCCCTCTGCACCAGCCTTCACCATGTGCCAGTATCTTTGAAGTGGTCATTTGGTATACTGATCTCCTAGAGATACCTATCTCGCACAGGGGACTTAAACCCCACAAACCAATGCCCATGATGGGCGTACCAAAAAATTGCATCGAAGTGCTCGGTCGGCCGTTTTTGACTTTCGTTGAGTCAATCGCTCGGGTTCGCTGAACCAACGCGTTCGCCCATCGAACGCTTTTGTCGGCTTTAGTCACGGAGTCTTCACTGCTTGAAGTATCGCATACCTGCACTGTTACTCTGCATTCTCGGAATTGTCCTGTCATGGTTATTGCCAACGCTTGTTCGTGCGATCCATGATGCACACGGCATGGCAACGGCACACGAGTTTCAAGCGTATCAATTGATCGACAAACAGCGCCTAGAGGCTATCAAAACCGAGTACTCTATGCCTGACTACTCCGTAGAGCAGCGAGTCCGCGCGGTTGGTGGTCTTCACATCTATTTGCCGATTGTGACCTGGATACTCGCGACGTTATTTGGCGTGATTGGTATACTCGTGTGGATAACTGATCCGTCATCCGTCGGTAATGGAGCGGCCTCTGGAGACCGTGACGACGAAGAGCGCGAACCAACGATTGCACCCAAGCGGCGGTAAGGTGCGCTGACAAATCAATGATCCATCCCGCCGCTGGGTGAATCGAAACGTTCGGCCATTAATGTCTCAAGAAGGTGCGGGTAACTAGAATGAATGACTGGATGAATCGACATAAGCGACAGCTTGACATTCTCGTCCTTGTTATACTATTCGCTGGCTGCACAGCAATTTCAGGATGGCTATTCCCCAGAACTGAGAATACTCTACTTTTTCTTCCTCGAGCATATCTGCTTGCCCCTTTAGTTTTTTATCTTTGGTATCGAAAGATCGTTCCACTAACAGTAGGAAACATCGCATTTTTCGCATTTCTCCCCATCCTGGCAACTGGGATTGCGATGATCACCGGAATGCTATTCTAGACTCAAATGACGAACCAACGATTGCACCCAAGCGGCGATCAGGTGCACTGACAAATCAATGATTCATCCCGCCGCTTGTTGAATCAAAACGTTCTGCGAAAGGGTGTAGTTTTGCAAATAACGATCCGAGAGTACATTCCGGCAGATGCAGAAAAGATCTTTGCCCTTCGAAAAGATCCTCGGCTTCGTGGCATGCAATATGCTCCATCAATGCGTGAGAGTCCTGAATCGCAAACTGCCTTGTTTCAATCTGGTCCTGGCATTCCCGGAAACGGTTGGAAGTGTTCATGCATACTAGTGGACGGAAATTTTGCTGGTCATATCTCGCAGGTATATTCGACTAGTTGCGTGGGCGACACGACTGTGTTACTAGGGTGGAATATCGTGCCCGAGTTATGGGGACGCAAGATTATGGTTCGTGCGCTAGAACTGCTAATCTCAGCACGCTTTGAATCGCAACCCAGGCTTGTTTTCATCGCTTGCTGTTTTGCTTCAAACAACCGATGTTTGCGAGTTATTGAAAAACTGGGTTTCAGAGTTGACCGACTTACTGCCATGGAGCGACTTTCTCACTTTATGATGACCTGGGGTCGCGAGCGTGTGGTAAAGCACCGGCTTGATTTTGATTTGTGGCAGAATCGCAGTACCAAAGTAGCATGAATCGGGTAAGGATGCCCGTTGCCGGGCACCATCCCCACCACGACCACGGAATGCTGGTCCGCGCCATCTGCGTTGCTGTCCCACTTCGAATCTCCGCGCCCATTTTCTCCCAAACGGCATACATAACCCGGGTGAGCTGAGAGAGTCCCAGCTCGCGTTTCTTCCAACCCGGTGGGATATGCCATGTCGAATCAATCTTTCTCGGATCTTCCGAGCCAGCAGCGGCGCGAACGGATCGCTGCCGTCCTTGCCATAGGCCTGGCCCGCGTTCTGGACCAAAGGTCCAAAATCTCTGCGAACTCTCGCGACGAGAGCCTTGAGCTTCTCTCTGGATTGAGGCTCTCTGTGTCGGAAGCAGACTTTAGGCGAGAGGCGATAGGCCTTAGGCAAAACCCCATAAACTGATTGGAGAATCAACCATGAACGCTGCAACGGCGTCCGAGATCGCATGCCTCGAGACTATGACGATCACCAAGGTGGTCGAGCGATTCGAATCGCTCTTCGGCGAGAAATGCCGGAGCCGAAACAAACGCTACCTGATCCGACGTATCGCTTGGCGACTCCAAGCCAACGCCGAAGGGGACCTTTCGGAGCGAGCCAGGGCCCGAGCGGCAGAGCTAGCGCTCGATTCCGAAGTCCGCGTGACACCCCCACGCGAAACGATCCAACCAAGACTTGTAACGTCCGACGTGCAGTCGCGACCTGCCTTGGACCAGCGCTTGCCACCCCCAGGCTCGATGCTTCATCGAGAGTACAAGGGCCGGCAGATCCGCGTGCTGATCGTAAGCAACGGATTCGAATACGAAGGCCAATTATTCAAATCCCTCACGGCGGTCGCCAACGCGATCACCGGGTCGCATGTCAACGGTTTTCAATTCTTTAGGTTAGGCGATAGGCATTAGGCCGGAGGCGATAGGCAGAAAGGGCGAGATCATGATTTATCTCTCAGCGCACGAATCAAACCATGGAGTACCTTCGCCGTTTCGGAAGCTTGATCCGAAAGCGCAAGAACTGCATCTGATTGACCGTAACCAAGTCTCTCAGCGATCGAAAGCTGATATTCGACTTCTTTGGCTGATCCATATGCAATTTCAAGAAACCGAACGTATTCCGGCAGGCTACTTCTTGCTGCACCTTCCACAATGTTTGATGCAATCGAAATCGCTGCCCGACGCAACTGGGACGTTAATCCAAACTTCTCGTCGTCGGGAAATCCTCGGGTGGCTCGGTATACGTTCAATACCAATGCATCCGCTAGCTCAAACGCACGTAGCTTCTTGTGATCTCTCATTTGATCTTCGTACCATAAGGAACTGAATGATGAAATATTCCCGTAATAGCCTATCGCCTAATGCCTCTCGCCTAAAGCCTGCCCACCGCTGCGCGATCTACACCCGCAAGTCGTGTGAAGAGGGGCTTGAGCTGGAATTCAACTCGCTCCACGCGCAGCGAGAATCGGCTGAGGCGTTCATCGCTAGCCAGCAACACGAAGGCTGGGAATGCTTGCCAGAGCAATACGACGACGGTGGCTTCTCGGGCGGTAGCCTCGATCGACCTGCTCTCAATCGACTCCTCGAAGACATCAAAAGCGGAAAGATCGATTGCGTGGTGGTCTACAAAGTCGATCGACTTAGCCGCTCGCTCATGGACTTCTCCAGGATCATGGAAACCTTCGATAAATATGGTGTTTCCTTCGTCTCGGTGACCCAGCAGTTCAACACGACCCACTCGATGGGCCGGCTGACGCTGAATATCTTGCTGTCCTTTGCCCAGTTCGAACGAGAGATCATTGGCGAGCGGATTCGCGATAAAATCGCTGCCCAGCGCCGGAAAGGGAAATGGTCCGGTGGTATCCCGATCCTTGGCTACGATGTGGATCGATCCAGTGCAAGCGCTAAGCTGGTGGTCAACGCCGAAGAAGCGGTCAGGGTCCGACGTATCTTCTCGCTCTACCAAGAACTCGGGACCTTGCTTCCGGTCGTCCAAGACGTCAACCAACGTGGTTGGCTGAACAAAGAGTGGAAGACGAAAAGCGGCCTTTCACGCGGTGGAAAAACCTTCGATAAATGCTCGATCTATACGCTGCTGACCAATCCCCTGTACGCCGGCTTGATTCGCCACAAAGATATGCTCCACAAGGGAGAGCATGAACCCATCATCGAAGCCTCGATGTTCGACGCGGTCCAGAAGCAACTAAAAAAGAATGGTCGTGGCCGAGGGAATCAGCTCATCAACCAACATGGGGCGATCCTCAAAGGCATCTTGCGATGCTCCGCGTGCGACCATGCCATGGTCCACACGTTCACTCGCAAGAAGGAGAAAATCTACCGGTATTACTCCTGCACCCAAGCGATCAAAAGTGGCAGAGATGCCTGCCCTACCCCGAATCTTCCAGCCGCAGAAATCGAGCAAGCCGTCTTGGATCAAATCAGGTCGATCGGGGCCGATGCAGAAATACAGAATCTGGTCATCGCCCAAATCCAATCCGTCCAAAACAAACAAATCGAAGAGCTGGAAACCAATCGCCAGCAACTTCAGCGACAACTCTCCCGCGACCACGCCGAGTTGGGCAAACTGGCGATCATCAGCGATCCGACGGGAGCGACCAGCGCACGCATCGCCGATTTGCACACCCGCATCGCCAAGTGCGAAGCGGACTTGGCTCGCGTGGTTTCCTCCCTAACAGGCATTGAGAATTACACCATCGATCGGGTCGAGGCAGCCGAGTCGGTTCGGGATTTCGACGAGATCTGGAATGCCTTGACGAGCCGAGAGAAAAGCCGACTGATTCGACTGGTGGTTTCCAGAATTGAGTTCTCCGCAGAGAACAGTTCGATTTCGGTTTCGTTTTACCCTGACGCACTTCGATCGCACCAAGGAACGAGAAAGGAAGTTTCCGCATGATTACCGTTTCGCAGACCATCACCTTGACTAAGTCCAACAAAGGACGAAATCGACTCCAAACAGGGGACGCTGTGGTCCCAGTCAGACCTCGGGGAAGTATCCCTCGGATCTCTCGCCTGATGGCTCTGGCAATCAAATACCAGGGAATGCTCGATCGCGGCGAGGTATCTGGAGTCACCGAACTGGCAAAACTCTGCCATGTGACCCAGCCGAGGATGTCCCAGATTTTGAATCTGAACCTACTGAGCCCAAGCGTCCAGGAAAAACTACTCTTCCTGCCCGAGCCTACCAGCGGAAAACCAACGATTCACGAGCGTGCACTGCGACTGGCTTGCACCGTAATCGATTGGGAAAGCCAGTCTCGAATCCTGGCAAAGATTCTTTGCTAGCAAATTTTGCCTTTTCGGCATGATCGATACTTGACCGGCAGGCCGACCCCGGCAATGCTTAGCAAGCGGTAAAACCACCCTCCCCCAATTCGCATGATTCGAGGATTCGAAATGCCCCCGAAAACCAAATCGTTTGGCAAGACGCTTCGCGAAAAACGTTTGGAACGCGGGTTTGGATTGCGCGAGTTCGCCACGATGGTTGGCGTGAGTTCGACCTACATTTCCCAGCTCGAACAGGAAAACATCGATCCGCCGACCGCAGAGCGCGCTTCAAAGATGGCGGAACTCCTAGGTGAGAACTCCGATGCATGGATTGCGCTTGCGGGCCGTGTCCCGGATGACCTGGAACGAATCATTCACAAGCAGCCACTTGGGTTCCCAGAACTCCTGCGCGAAGCCGAAGGTCTTACGCCTGAACAGCTCAAGAAGATCACCGAGCAAGTGAGGAAAATGAAGGGAACTAAAGCGTGAACAGCCAGAACATGAACGCGGAGGTGGAGGTTCCCCATCTCGAATCCCAAGCAATCGAAGCTGCTGCAGACGAATTGCTTCGTGAGTACTCCAAGAAATTCTCTCAAGCGATCACGACTCCCGTTCACGTAGAACGCATCGCCGAGATCCACCTTCAATTGGTGCTCGAATTCAAAGACATGAAGGCCATGTTTCCGATGGCCGACGTTCACGGTGCCATTTGGTTCAATGAAGGCCTGATTGCGATCGACGAGCGCCTTGATCCGGAAGTCTACCCATTGATGTTGGGCAGGTACCGGTTCACTTTGGCCCATGAAGTTGGGCATTGGTGCTTGCATCGGCATCTTTTCATTCGTCACGAATCCCCCGAGCAACTGATTCTCTTGCCGATCGAGAATCGGGTTCCCGACGTGGTTTGCCGGTCAACAACCCGTCGTCGACCCGTTGAGCGACAAGCGGACGAATTTGCGGCAAATCTTCTTATGCCACGCACGTTGATCCGAAAAGCATGGGCTGATTTCCGATTTGGAAGCGATGACGAAATTCACATCGCAACGCTGAGAGATCAATACCAAGGGCGTGCTCCCCTGTTTCGCGGCAGGTTACCGGAATCCCAGCAAGAACAGGATTTAGCCATCAAAGAAGATTTCTCGGGCCCGTTGGCCGAGCAATTTGCCGTCTCGCGAGAAGCGATGCGGATTCGTCTTGAGGAACTAGAGCTGATCGTCGAGTCGAGTACCGCTCGATTGTTCTAGTCTTTTTTATTTAGAAATTTACCGCTTACTAATCATTGGTGCGTGCGTGTTTTGAGGTGAGATCGTGGTCGGGTTTGATTTGAAAAAGCAGTTGAAAGTTCATGAGCGTTCGCTTCTTAGGCAGTTGTTTTCTAAAGAACGCGCGATGCGCATGGTCGATTGGTATTTAACGCCAAAGAACGACATCGAACCGATTGCCGAAGCTTGGGAAAACTTGCAAGAAGACCGAAAACGTCACTACCAAGTGGTTCTCCAGGACGTGGATCTACTATCGAATGTCAAAGGACAGAAAATCCTCGTCGAGGAACTCGAAGCGCAGCCGATTCCGATGATCGAGAAGTTTTGGAAACTGACCAGTCACGCCGACAAGTCTCTTTGGGCTTATCTACACGCACCCGATGTTTTCGAGACTGCAGCAATGTTCGCTCGCGCCGAAGCCTTGCGAAACAGCAAGCAATCCAACGCGTGGAACAGCCTGCCGAAACAACCGATCGAAATCACCAAGAGCAAAGTCAAAATGCTCGAGGACAGGATCCGGCAGTACTATTGGAACAAGCAGATGCGTGGCAAGGTCTGCAAAATCCATCACTACCAACGGCAGTGCGGTTCTCAGTACTTCTTTGCCTATCTACCGGACTGGCCAGATAAACGGCTCTACTTTGATGAGCATGAAGAGCTTGCACCGAAGGAAGACACTTATGCGTTCAGCAATGCTTTTGTGTTCGAGCCGAGTCTTGGGATCATCGAGCTGATGGCCAAGGGTGGACTTCGTGTCCAAATGGATCTTCGACGCGCGTTTTGCAAGTCGATGCTGGATATCGATGTCCCTGATGAGGATCCTCTCAAGCGTCTGTACCAACTCGATCAAATCCTCGATCCAGACTTCTCCTTTGTGACCAAGCCTGAAGAAAGGATCTCGGAGGTACATCTGACTCGGCTTCGTATGGTGCCGAAAGTACACGTTCCCTTGATCGATCACATGGAGTTGAAGTTCTTTGAAACGGAAAACCTCGATCAGGTTCGCGCCGTGGTCGGTAGGCAATTGGAGGCCATTGGCTTGGACTCCGACCAAATCGAGGTCAGCCAAGTGACTATCCAGTTTGTGTTCATGGGTGGATCCGGCAAACGACCACGAAAAATGACCGTCAACGTGCTGTGTCCAAATTCGTGCGACCTTCGCTCCAAGCCAGAGGAACTCCAGCCAGCCGTTCGAAATTGCTTGGTTCGATGGGGCATCATCGATGACTGACGCACTTCGGTTTTTACTGCCCCTGGTGGACACCGAATCGTTGTTGATCCGCCAAGAACACACCTGCCGTTGGCCAGAGGATGTATTGCAGCGATTGCTCGACGCTGGTTTCCTGCAAGTAACCAATGATGCGGCAACGATCCGTTGTCCGGAGTGTGGCGAACATACCGAAGAGGTTTATTGCCAAGAGAGTGATGCCGGCCCCCCTCGCTTCTACATCCATTGTCCGGTGACATGGAGGGTCGAGATCGCCCCAGATGCGCGTCGGCAGTGGCGTGTTAGCGTGCCGAACCTTGTTGAATCAGTCTCGCACACGATGAATCTCAAAGGTTCAACCAAGGAACACATAGCTGGGCGACTGTGGCGGATGGGGCGAACACTCTGGAACGGTACCAGCCGAGATGTTGTCTTTGCCCGTGGTTTGCTCTGGAACGATTCGCAGCAAGTGCGGTCGGCGATCGCTCGGTGTTCAAAACCGATCTTAATCACATCCAGGCAACTGAAAACCAAAATCCCCTGGCGCAATGCACCGATTGCCCTTTCGCTGGATCTGATTGCCTCCATGCTGGACCGCTTAAACCTCGATGTTGATGAGATCATCGCCATTTTGGCTGAGAGGAGTGACAACCCAGACAAGTCCGCAATCGAAGTGCCGACGGCTGAAGATCTGAAACTCTTGGTGCGCCGGCAGATCAAGGCAGAGCAAAAGACCGAATTGACAGACGCCGTGCTCGTCCAAGCTTATTTGCAGGAAGGATCCATCCGTAAGGCTGCTGAGTTTCTCACGTCGCAAACCGGCCATTTTATTAGCAAGGACAAAGTGCAGCGCGCTGTCCAGCGATCCGGAGGGATTGATTCATTGGTTGACGGCAAGGACAGCAATTCGATCGTTCGAGGTGTCGCGTCGCAGTGTCGCGACAGTCGCGGAAATTTATTGATAAAGGAAATCCCAGCAAATTGACTGAGATTCGTTGGTTTCGAGTTGTCGCAAATCGGTGCGCAACTTCGAAATCTGCGACACGGCAGCTGACCTCCGAGGGCTTCGAGGCCCATAACCCGGTAGTAAGCACCTTGCCTGTGTCGTTTCTGCGAGCATCGCAGCACAGCCTTTCGCATTAGGTCGCTTGGACTGCTTGGTAGCAGCCTCCGCTCTCGGAGGTTGCTATGTCGGAGAACAGGTATGACCATCTGAATGAATACGCTCGAACTCTCATCCGCGTCAAAGCACGCCAGCTCGTGCGCCGCCCCGAATTCTCTCGAGCAGACACTGAGGACATCGAACAGGATTTGGCGATTCAGATCCATCTGAAGATCGCTCAGTACGATTCCAACCGAAGCTCACTGAACACATTCCTTGCTCGAGTAGTCGATTCGTCGGTTGCCATGATGATTCGAGATCGTGGCCGAATTAAGCGAGGTGGTGGGCTTCGAAGAAAGCATTCCATCGACCACGAAACCCCATCGCATGGAATTCGATGCGAGCTTGGTCAAACCCGTACGCGAATCGATGTGACATCTGTGCTTGATGAGCTTCCCGGTGAGCTACGCGAGCTCTGCGGTCATTTGATGCTCGAGAAGAGATCCAAGGTCTTGAAGCAGAGAAACGTATCGCCACGGAGATTTGAATCCTCTTTGAATCTCATTCGAGAGCATTTTCAAAAAAAGGGAATAAACCGCGACTACAAGTGCGCGAAATAAATTCGCAACAGCATAGATAACCACTGAACTTCATTTCACACCACTTGCTCAGGAGTTAGCCATGTTCAACGGTTTTGTCCGGTTTTGGATGGATGCAGATGTTCGTCTCGATGAGGTCGAATTGACTCTGCAACTTGCGACTTTTGCTGCGGAGGGACTCTTTGGAATCCCTCGCGTCGCGATGGAGTTTCAGTTCGCAACGGACAGTGCAAAACGCACCTTCGATTTGCATGCTGACACGGAAGTCGGAGTCACCGTCGCTCAGATCTTTGCCGGACTGTTGCTCAAAGAATTCGGTGAGGGGGCATTCCGTCTTGAGAACATCATGGCCGCACCCCTTGCCTCTTAGTCGCGGTCGGATTACCCGACGTGACCACTACCCCTCCACTGCTTTCCACCACTTCATTGAAAGAAGTTTTTATGTCCGAACTTATTGACTTCTCGTTTCTGATCCATGAATCAGCCGACTTGTACCACGCCAAAGCGAAGCACTACCTTTCCAGCCACCAACTGGCCGACTTTCGCAAGTGCCCCCAGCTCTACTACCGCAAGAAGACCCAACCACGGCCCCAAGATGAATCGCCTGCGTACCTGGTCGGCCGAGCCGCCCATGTGTTGATCCTCGAAGGACTCGAAAGATTCCGCGAAGACTTCGCTGTCGGCGGTCCTATCAATCCCCGCACTGGACGTCCATTCGGACCGACCACTAACGCTTGGATGGAATGGGCTGAAACCGTTAGTAAGCCTGTTCTCTCGGATTCGCAATTCGAAATGGTCGAGCGGATGAACGAATCGGTCGCGATGCACCAGTCGGCTGTCGATTTGCTGCAATACGGAATCGCCGAGAGTGTTGTTCGTGCCGAGTACTGCGGACTCCCCTGCCAGATCCGTATCGATTGGCTCGAGCCAGTCCAAGGGATCGTTGACCTCAAGACCTGCGACGACCTGACGTGGTTCGAAGCCGACTCGCGTCGCTACGGATACGCCCATCAATTGGCCTTCTACCGAGCGGTTCTAGCGAAAGCCGTTGGGATCTACGTTCCGGTCCATCTGATTGCCGTTGAGAAGAAAGAACCCTACCGCTGCGGCGTCTGGCAACTATCGAGCGAGGTTCTGAACCTTGCCCAAAAGGAAAACGAGCAAGCGATCGATCGCCTGCATGCGTGCATCGCCAATGACTCTTGGCCCACGGGCTACGAAGAGCCCCGTGTCTTTGACTTCATTTGATCCACTGCGGCGAGCAGGTGGGATGGCGTGATGCTCTTTGCCACGGTGGGCAATCAGACAGAGCGTCGGGACTCCCTGTGCCCACCTGCTTGCTGCTTTCACTGACCTATTTATTTCGTTGTTCGATTTTGTAAGGAAAAAGCAGATGAGTTTATTACAGCAAGTGCAGCGTGGGCGGTCCCACCTGCCACCGCGAATCTTGGTCTATGGCACCGAAGGGGTCGGCAAAAGCAGCCTCGCGGCAACCACCCCCAAACCGATTTTCATCCAAACCGAAGATGGCCTGGGTGAGATCGATTGCGACAAGTTTCCGCTTGCCAAATCCCTCGAAGATGTGGTCGCAGCGCTCACGGAGTTAGAGACCCAGCAGCACGATTACCAAACCGTGGCGATCGACTCGCTCGATTGGCTCGAGCGACTGATTTGGGATGCGGTCTGCCGGCGCGAATCGGCCACGACGATCGAGAAAGTCGGGGGCGGGTACGGCAAAGGCTACACGCTCGCCTTGGACTACTGGCGTCGATTGATCGACAAGCTCGGAAATCTCCATCGCGATCGCGGCATGATGGTCTTTCTGATCGCTCATGCCAAGGTCGAGAAGTTCGAGGACCCGGAAGCACCGGCCTACGATCGCTACTCACCTCGTCTGCACAAACATGCAAGTGCCATCATCACCGAATGGTGCGACGCGGTTCTGTTTGCCACCAAACGATTTACGACCCGCACCGAAGAGAGTGGCTTTGGTCGCCAAAGAGCGATCGCTGCCCCGGTGGGCGCTGCCGGTGGCGATCGCATCTTGAAAACCGTCGGCGGCCCTTCTTGCGTGGCCAAGAACCGGTACCGACTCAAACCTGAAATTCCATTGGCTTGGGATGCGATTGTTGGCGGCATCCTCAGCACATCCAACGA
>Ga0315902_10010149_pt1 | contig 12492 bp, 12 predicted proteins | sample LakEriMetagenome_9_FD_203523 | JGI IMG/M metagenome (GOLD analysis project Ga0315902, IMG submission 203523) | Freshwater fungal communities from buoy surface, Lake Erie, Ohio, United States - Buoy 12 MA117 | ecosystem: Environmental > Aquatic > Freshwater > Lake > Lake biofilm | place: USA... | reverse complement strand
TTAAAATCTTTAGCCATATTTTTGGTTACAATTTTTTTTAATTCGTCTACAGATTTTTTAGCGTTTTTTGGGTCTTGCATTTCAGCATAAAATCCTTGCAAAAACGATGTACCGTAAACATTGTCTATATTGTCGCGGCTTTTGTAATCAAAGCCTGCTATTTCTTTTTCTACTACATCTGTTGTAGGTTTTTTTTCTATAGCTTTTGCTTCTTCATTTATAAAAGTATCAAAAGCTTGAAAAGGATTAAACGCAGGTTGAGATACTACACCGCCTACAGCTTCATTTATAATACTTTTTTGTTTAAGTATTGTTACAGCTTCTTTGTATGTGGCAAAATTAGTGATGTATTCAGGGAATAATCTACGAGCTGATTTTAAGAACACATCCTTGTGTCCTTTACCTTCGTTTATTTGATTATATTGATTTTGTAAACTTTTCATGGATTGTTTTGTTTATACATATTACGAGCTTCTTCATATTGCGATTCAAAACCCCACCACGTGTGAATCCCTAAACCCGAAGGCCAAACCTCAAATTGGGATAAATAAGTGGACGGTTGCCCATTCCACAAAATATCAACAGCATAACCCGGATGATAAGTAGGAGGGGTGATTACATTACCGTCTTGGTCGTATTCTCCGGGAGTATTTACAATAGGGCCTAAAGGTTTAGTTGAATATATAGAACACTCAGGTTCAATTTGTGTAAGTTGATATTCGTATTCCTGTTGGGGGGTACGGTATATACCGGGTGTAAGTTCGACGGGAGTTTCAGGAGATATTAAATTTCCTTCTCCATCATACACCGCAGGATTAGTTTCTATGGGAGAGTAAGTTGGGGGTATATCTACTTGGTTGAATGAGTATTTTCTAAATGTATTCATAGTGTATTAAATTATATTCCAAAGAATCCGGAGGAAGTAGATGTAAGTTCACTAAGTTGAGCGTTCGTGAGGCGGGTCGGGTAGAGGGCGGCGGCACGGATTCGGTTATTCCATTGAAAAGTTCCACCAACATTTTCCGTATTTCCAAGAGCCACTCGGCTTAATGTCGATGGATAAGTTGTTGATGTTCCGCTGACAACCGCACCGCCGTTGATGCTTGAAGACAAATTGCCGCTTACTCCATTTTGCTGATACGCAAAGGCTACTTTGTTATACCCAGATGGTATAGAATTAGAAATAATCGTACTGTTTCCTTGAATTTGGGCGTATAAAATATTGCTCAATGCCCAAATAAAAATCCTATTTGTTGCAGTCCCGTCGCTCAACGCAATAAGCCTGCGTTCAGCCGTGTTGCTTGTATGCTCAAACTCCACATAAATCGCCCCCTCCGTCTGCCCGATGCTTCCGCTGACCGCTCCGCTGACCGAGATAACATCTCCAGTTCTAGATGACGAATTATTAGTTGTTAGTATATAGCTACTGTTAACTAATGAGCTTGTAGCTCCTAATTCAAGTTGCCCTCCCCACACGTACATAGATTGACTTACAGCACTGGTTGCTACGACCGGGGTTATACCAAACGATAAAGAACCGCTTTCATTCCCCGCGGACCCTAGATTCCCAGCTATAGCAAATCCCGCTCTACATCTCCACCATCCATTACCGTATCTATCCATAGAAGGTGAAATCGACATACTTTGGACAGTGCTTAATGAAGCAGTTCCAGTACTTAAATTATAATTTATAGTAGCACTATAAGGACCTCCTTCACCCGCAGGGGATATAAATAATTGAGGAGTAGTTAAAATAGAGCCTGATTGTTTTAACCATATTGAAAAACTGCCACTAACCCCATTAAATGTTAAATTATTAGGTGTGGGAAGTATAGAAATAACTGAAGAAGGATTTGAACCTGTAAATCTTTGTCGTAACCTGTCTGTGTTACTTCCCGTGTAAAATGTAAGTTTTAAAGCAGTATTATGTCCAGAAGGGGATAAAGTTTCGGCAGTGTTTAAAGAGGCTGTTGCTCTAGCAGTACCAAATATAAAATTCCAATTAGTAGCAAAATTATTAAATTGACTTTCACGTATATAATTTGTTGACGCAGGTTCTACTAAAAGAGAGGGGTAGGAGCTCGAACCCACAGACCCTGTATAATAATCTAGTCTCGCTATATTTGCTCTAGCAGCAGAACCTGTTACCACAAAACCGCTTCTATCAACCGCACTACCAGACCCGTTGTTAGTGACCGTAAAATCTCCTGTACCCCCATTAAGAGCGTACAGTGTATATAATACTGAACTTGAATACGCCGAGGGTATAATTACTAAACTCGGGTTGTATTTAGACATGGTTGCATATCTAGCAGTTAAGTAAATGTTAGCAGTATCGTTATCGGGTTCAATTTGGAAACCAGATCGTCCTGCTACTCTACCAAATTTGGATACTACGGTACCAGCTCCAATAGAACCAGAACTTAAATATGTGTTACCTAAATTAAATAAGGATGTACTCATATATTTTTTATGTTGTTAATGTTATTGCTTGTGTTGGAGTTAGAGCATAATTATAGATTGCATAGCTTAGTAAATTATCATTAAGTTGATAAGAACCACTTATATGACCTAAATCCATGGTATTTCCGCCAATATTATAAGTACCTGATTGTGAAGATATAAAAATACCATTATTGTAAGTTGCTATACTGCTTGAAATATATGTAACAGCGATTCTATTTGAACCTGTTACGATAGGTAATTCAACGTTATGAACATAGTATGATTGGGTTCTAGAGGAAATAAATTCGGAATATATTGTACCCCCTGTAGAAGATGAAGGAACTGTTAATGTTACAGTGGTGGCAGTGTCCCCGGTGCGGGTGATTGCTGAACCTGAAGTGGGTATATAGGAAGTAGGTTCCCATTCTGCTGAGGAAGAAATAGATGCTAACTCACATTGAGCCCCCCATGCAAGTATGCCTTTATTCAGGAATGCTGCGCCATTTACTCTTAAAACAAATGACATAATGGGGTTAGATCTAAGTGCAGGGTTTGTTCCTAATCTACTACTACATTGGAGTCTAAACCATCCATTCCCATAAGGTACTACCTTTTGGTTAGTTACAGAAAATCCATTTTGAGATGGGGCTGTAGATCCTAAAATTGATCCTGAAAGTATAGTTATTCCTGCTCTGTTACTCCCGAATCCAGTTGCTGAGGAAGGAGAGGCTACAGTAGTATCGCATATATACATTTGCATAGCATCAAAAGTCGTAGCAGCTGATGAAGATATTTTAAAGAAACAACTGAGATTATAAGTAAAATCGTAACTTAGAGGATTAGAACTATTTAAAGGAGTAGTTAGTAATGCATCTACATCTCCTCTTAAAACAGCTACATTATCTGTGACTCCTAATGGATTAGTAGTACTGATAAATGAAGTAGTCATTGAATTGTTTGACCACCTACTACTAGTAATAGCCTCAGACCAACTAACTAAATTAATTCTTTGGGGTTCAACTAATAACCCAGGTGTAGAGCTAGAAAAGGGTGCTTGGGGTCTACTATAATTAAATCTAGCAGTATTAGCCCTAGCAGCAGAACCTGTTGCTATAACAAATGATCTATTGACTCTACTACCTGACCCGTTGTTTGTAACTATAAAATCTCCACTTTCGGATCTATTATATAAAGCATATAATGTAGAACCCGATGTAGCCGAAGGTATTAATACAAGTACAGGATTAAATAAAGACATAGAAGCATACCTTGAAGTAAGATAAGCGTTAGCGGTATCGTTATCGGGTTCAATTTGGAAACCAGATCGTCCTGCTACTCTACCAAATTTGGATACTACGGTACCAAATCCTATAGAGCCAGATCCTACGTAATTTGAATTTGCTATTTGGTATAATGTACTACTCATGTATTATTATATTTTTTTACAGTGAACCGGAGGTTAGTGATATAGCATCAGCAGGCGTTAATTCCGAATCGTAAACAGCAAAAGCTAATAAATTATCGTTTAGTTGATATGAACCACTTGAATGTCCTAAGTTGATTATACTACCCCCCACCTCGTATGTTCCTATGGATTGTGACATCAAAAATGAACCGTTTTTGTAAACTGCAATTTTAGAAGGAGTATAACTAACAGCAATACGATTTGAACCTGTTGTTATTGGAATTGGTCCTACCGAATGAGCATAGTACGATGAAGTACGGGAAGCAAAATGTTCGGTGTACATTGTACCGTTGGGGAGGGGGAGAGTGTAGGAAGTGTCGGTTGAGTTATCGGGGTTGCGGGTGACCGATGCGGCGGTGGTGGGGATGTAGGAGGTGGCCACCAAGCCTGTTTCAAGTTGTGCGCCCCAAACGAAAAATCCATTTGTTCCGCTGCCAGTGTAAGAGGTATTCCCCGAAGCATCAAGGAGAGATAAAATGAAATTATTAGACGCTTGGTTGGCTGTAAATGTTCCACCTATGCGATACCATCCATTTCCATAATTTTGGATGAAAGCAGTAGTATTTCCTGTGGCCGTTCCTGCCGTGAGGTTAAAATCAATATCCCAGTAAGCGGTTGCCGCAGCCATTCTAAAACGACCAAGAGTTCTTTCGGATGCCTTAGCAAAGAGGCTTACGGTATAAGTCGTGCCGCTTGTTAATGTTAAATTTTGCAAACAATAGTGAAGCCCCGTAACTGCCGCCTCAATCAATTTGTCGGCATTTGTTGTGCCGTCAGGGGATGTGGTCACATTGCCTGAAACCGTCGCTCCTTGCCCGCCACTTGTAGCAGCCCAAGGCGATACATTCCAAGCCTCACTCTGCTGGCAAAGATTCTCCGCACTTGGCTCAATTAAAAAAGCAGGACACGTACCACTTCCTGAATAATAATTTAATATACGTGCAGCATGAGATGTTGCAAATTGAATATTTCCATTACTACCTACGAATGAAGCTGAACCTGGGCGGGTGTATGTAAAATCTCCTGTACCGTTTATAGGCAGTTGACTAAATATAGAGCCTGAATTTGTTCCTGTACTAAGCCTGTAGGGTACTAAAAGAAAAACTGGATTGGGTACTGGCATATAAATATATGTTTATTTATAAATATTATAGTTTTGCATTTGGTCTAATTTTTACCCAGGTTCAGGTAATACAGGAAAAGCTCCAGGATCAGGTATTATCTCTATAACTGCTTCTTCGAGCTGTAAAACTCCGGTAAAAGGGTTAAAAATAGGGTCCGGGTCCATTTACTAAGATGTTAGTTTTATAATGTAATTATAAGTATTGCCTTTATAGGATGTAAAATTACCTCCCATATACACTTGATTAGAACTTGTAGGTTCTATCGCTAAGACGCTGTTATTAAATCCTGTTCCAAAGCTCACAGAAGTATTAATAGTACCGTTAGACCGTACTCGTACGATACGGTTAGCAGAAGAGCCACTATAAGTAGTAAAACTTCCCCCTACATAAATATCTCCAGAACCATCAAGAGTATCTGCTATACTATAAACAATATTATTAAATCCAGTAGTACCCATATTAAATGAAGTATCGCGCGTTCCGTTAGAATTTATTCTAACTATCCGGTTTATACTAGTAGAACCGCTGTAGGTGGTAAAATTTCCGCCAACATACACACTAGTACTGTTAAAAACTTGTTTTATAACATAAGGCGTCTCATTAAACCCAACTGCATTACCTACTCCAGTATTAAAACTACCAGTACCTACTAAAGTACCATTTGAATTTATCCTAGCTATCCCGTTTACCTGAGATCCGCTGTACAGGTTAAAACTACCTACTGTGTAAATCTGCCCAGCACTTTGTGTAACAGGTAATATACCGAATACCGTATTTGCAACCCCCCCCGTCCGTGTCGCCCCCGTACCTACATTAAACGAAGTATCTAAAGTACCGTTAGAATTTACTCTAGCTATTCGATTTATGCTCGAACCACTATAGATAGTAAAATCTCCACCAACGTACAACTTATCACTGCCGCTAGCAAGAGCTATAGCGTAGATATTACCCGTCGTGCTAGTACCGGGGTTAAACGTAAGATCACGCGTTCCGTTAGAGTTTATTCTAATTACTTTATGGCATGTAGATCCGCTATAACCAAGAAAGTCCCCGCCAACGTATATGCTAGTACTCCCACTAACAGGCACTATAGCTCTTACTTCTCCCCCAGTGAATCCCGTTCCTGTATTAAAACTAGAATCAACAGTACCGTTAGGGTTTAATCGAATTATAAGATTCGCAGTACTACCGTTGTACCTATTATAATTCCCTCCAACATATATTTTACCTGTGGTAGTCCCGTTCGCATTCCTCTCTAAAGCAATTGCATTTACAGGTCCGTTAAAATTCCATTGTTCTGGAACCAACTGACTTACGATAGCGTTTCTATGTAACCCTAATATAGGCATTTTATGGATCTACTACGGTTTTTAAAGCAGACATAAGTAAAGCTTCTCCTGAAGATTGAGTTACTTGAGTAATAGTCCCATATATTGCAATACCAGGTGAAAATGCACCCGTTATAAAGTTATTACTAGGAGCCGCGGGGTTAGACATACCATTCATTACAATTCGAGCTACTGGGGTACCTCTAAACGGGTAATATGAATAAAAATATCCTGAAGCACTTGCTGAGCCTGATAAGTAAACTGTTCCTCCTAATCCATAAGGGTGGGAAAATTGATCTATTACTGCCATTTTTATCTATTTAATAATTCTTCTATATCGTTTAAGTAATCTAAAATTAGATCTGTTGGTTTAACAACAGCATATGATTGGGGTTTGTCTTTATAGTAAGCTATAGTTTCTTCCTTAGCATTGTCTATAAGAGGGTATAAATTATTTAATTTTTCCTCAATTTGTTTGAATGCCCCTATGCGTTCTTCTTGAAAATTAATCCTAGCAGGGTCTGCTTCGTTGAGTTTTTTGGATAGTTTATACTTATACATATTATTTTCTCCCCATAAATATTTGGTATCTATTGCTTTTGATTGAGATGCTAGTTTTTTTGGATTAACTAATTTATATCCTAATTTTTTTGTATAATAGTTTTTAACTTTTTTTCCAAAAGCATAAGGAGTAGCATACTGTGCTCCTGCACCAGGTGTAAATGATGCTGCACCCGCCCCTCCACCTGTACCTGATAATTCTTTAAGTTTATACTTGTACTTTCCCATTTGCCTTTTTTAGTTCTTCTACAAGTTCACAATATTGGAGTAAATCAATTATATTATCGTTTTTAATAGGAGTAGTTTTTTCTACTTCAACTATTAAAGGTAAAACCTCATTTAACTTAATTTGAACTGCTTTATCTGTAATATTTTTGCTTAGTTTGGTAAGTTCAGTTTTAAGCTCTTGTATTTTTGTATTGTAAAATGTTCTAAGTTTAGGCGTAGAATCAACTGATGTGATAAATTCTTTTAATACTTGTTTTTGAGACTCGTGTAAATTAGTATACTTAGTATTAAACTTTTCTAGTAAAATTTTATATGTTAAAATCCTTAAGTCTTTGTCGTATGATTTAAATTCGTCTATTATATCTTCTTTAACTTTAGATTCAGTAACAGGGGTAGTAGATAAATATTCTAATAAAGCAAATCTATTAAATGAAACTTGTTCTACATCAATTACTCCTGAAGATTCTATTTCTATTAATGAGTATAAAGCGGCTTGTGCTTTATAATTTGGTAATTTGGTTTTAAAAAACTCGTCTAGATTATAGTGTTTTTGTATTTCACTAATTAAATTGTATTTTTGTTTTCTTAATGAAGTTTTATTAAGTTTTTTAGATGATTCTAAGATAGTTTGAATTAAAATATTTGATTTGGTTTCACTTAGTTTTTTGCTTTTAGTTAAACCCTCATATAACTTTAATTCTTTACCTAGTTCACTTTTTACAAAATGTTTTTTAATTATGTTTAAGGCAGGAGATTGAATATTATTAAGTGTATCAGCTGTTACCTGACGTACTAATAATTCAAATAGAATACCCGTATTCTTAAACTTGGAATGTTTTATCTTCATCCTAGGATTTATTTATAAATATATAAAGATATTTACTCAGTTAAATTATTTTCGTCTAATAACGATTCTCCTGCACTTTTCTTACCAAAGATAATATCTTTATTTAGACTTTCTAATAAGGTTTTGTTTTTGGCGTACACAGATTTGGAAGTTTCTAAAGCTAAGGGTGAACCTCCTTTGTAATTTGGTGTTCCAAATCCTTCTTGGTCATCTACTTTATTATCTTTTCTACCTAATCTGTCTCTGCCTAATGCGTTTTGTTGGGTATTTATATTAGATACTTTTTCTTCAGGGCGGCCTAGTGGTGCTTTTTCATCGTACCCTTGGGGTACTGAAGCATCTTCGTATCTATTTCGACCATATAAAGAAGCTAAATCGTGTGGGGTGCCGTATGAGCGCCCTGTTTCTTGCGGATCATTTCCTTCTTCTGCTATTTGTTTGTTTCTAAATGCACGTTTTTGGTCTTCGATTACCAAATCTCTATATTCTTCATATTGGTCTTCACTGAATTGGAATACATTGTGGTATATCCAATCAGTAGGAATGATTTTTAACTCAAGCATTTGGGCAGCTAAATCAACTTTTTCTTTTAGTAATGCTACTTTTTCTTGTTCAGCAATAATTGAAGGAGTTGTTAAACTCAACTCAAAATTTGTTAATTGGTCACCATCATACCCTTGAGTATATAAATGTACTAATGCTATTTTATATAATTCAGATAATAAAATACGTTGTATTCTATCAACTGTGCGAGCAAATCTAATATCTTCTGCTGCTAATGTTGCTTTACCTGTTAAATCTTTTTCGTATCCCATAAATGCTTTAGGCACCTTAAGGGCAGCAAATAATTTATCTCTTAAATACGCAACGTCTTCTATACCATTATATTCTAATCCTTTAGCAGTATCAATTTTAGTTGTTGAATCATTGCCTCTTACTGGGATATAATAATCCTCAAGTAAGTTTTGCATGTTATATTTTAGATTATATTCACCTGTTTTTTCATCAATCAATGGGGTTTTTTTCATTGTTTGGATAGTCTTTTGCATAAATGCATCAACTTCTTGGGGAGGAATATTACCTACGTTTATATAAAATATACGTCTTTCGGGAGCACGAGAAATTCTATGAATTAACATTGCATCCTCCATTAAGATATATTGTTTAAATAATCTACGACCTGGTTCTAGGTATGAACGACCATAAGGAAGATAGTTAACATCTGTTAATAATCTAAAATGGGCAATTTCGTAGTTATCAAATACAATTTGGTTTTCGGAGGGTTTAGTATTAGGAGTAGCATAATAACCTGATCCTCCTGTATAATACCCGTTAGGAGAAAATGTAAATTGAACTTTAGCAGGATTTTCTATATCAAAATTTTCTTGTCTTTGTATATGATATGCTGTATAGGGTATTACATTATATACTCCAAACTTTTCTGCTATTTCTAATTTAAGGAAAAAATCACCATATTTACACATTTGGCGAGTCCAAGACCATAAATTAAATTCAATATTTAGTACGTCATAAAATAAATTATAAAGTACTTTTTGTATATCATCATCACTACTCCTAATTTGAAGTACCTCACCCATATCGTTTTTTAAGGTACATTCATCAGCTATAATATCAAGGGCAGAAGCTACAATAGCGTCTGTATCCATTGTATCATAATCACTGTATAAATAGGTTCTTAAATATTGATATTGTTGATTATATTGTTGCCCTAATAATGAAGTAGCAGCTGGGTTTGTGTAAAGTTTATTAAATTTATCTATTAGAGAATTTGTTTGGAATTCCCCGCTAGTTTGAATTTTGTCAGTATCAATTACTTTTAATTGATTGCCTCCATCGTTTCTAATGATTACGTCTGTTGAAAATAGACGCCTTAATCTCGAAAATACATCAGTGTTTGCCATTGTTTATAAATATATTAAAGAAGCCATCTTATGTCTTCTTGTTGATCCCCTATTTGTTGCATATATGGGTTAGGGATATTATTATTATTAAATACTACAGGAGTATTATTTTTTCTCATATTTCCTAAAGCCGCTCTAGTCATATCTAGACCTTGTTGTTGGAATTTAAGTGATGTATCTCTTAAATACATTGCTATTCCAAAAGACATTACTAAATCATCGTTATAACCTGGTTGAGCTTCGGGTCTTCCGTTTTTCCAAACGAATACTTTCATTTCTTCAAGTAAACGTTTAGATTGTATTGTAACACTTTTATCACCAATATATTCTCTCATTTTATTTACTATAAGAGGACGAGTACGTTGGGACATTGTGAAGCCTGGGGTCATGTTTGAACCATACTCGTATCTATTAAAATATGATTCTGCAGATAAGGCATCACTTTTGGGAGAATAATATAAATTTTGATATCCTCTTTCCATTATAGTTTCTAAAGTAGCCCACCCTATAGATGAGTTTTCGGGAGCTAATAGCGCATTATTGTATTCTGTTGCTAAACCAACCAAAAAATGTCCAAATTCTTTTGGGGATAATTGCCCCTTATATTCGGCTACCTGCACATTTGTCTCAATATCTATAACGTGGGCTGTAGAAAAGTCTCTACCATCCCCCCTAGCTACATCTGCTGTAACCATATATTCTCTTGAATAGTCTACTTGCTCCCAAACCCATAAATTTTTGTCTAAACCTCTACGTTCCATAGGTTCTCTGATAGAAGTTTGAGATATAAATTCAATCCATTCAGGAAAAAATACTGTTTCTCCTGATGTACTAAAATCACAGTCACATTCTTGAGCGGCTATTCTAGGATTACCTAATAGTTCGTCTTGACGTTTTCTCCAAGCTTCATCTCGTTCAGGATGGACATACCAAGGTAACTTGATGGGTAAAAAGTCGTTGTCTGCTGCTTCAGCTCTAGCCCAAGTTTGGTGAAACCAGTTACCTGTTCCGTTTGGGGTAGATAATACAATGGCTCCACCACCTGTTGCTAAAGTTTGTTGTGCGGATGCCCAAATATTTTCTACGTGTTCAATAAATGCCGCCTCGTCAATTATCAATAAGGATACTGCTTCAGATCTACCTGCATCACTAGCTGCTGATACTGCTTTGATTTGAGATCCATTGTCTAGTCTGAGGGTTAGCTTATTGTTTTCTTCGGCTCCTATTTTTAACCATGAAGGTAAGTTATCGTACATAAACTTAACCTTGGTTACCATATTTTTAGCAGTTTCCTGTTTGGTTGCTAAACAAAGTACATTTTTATCTTTGTGAAACAACATCCACCATAAAGAATATCCAGCAGCTAAAGTTGATATACCTAGCTGTCTAGATTTTAATACAATAGAATATGGGTTATCTCTCCAAAGATTTAGTACTTTACCTTGGAAAGGATATAAGTTGAATATTACCCTTCCCCTTTGGGGGTGTTGGATGAAACAATACTTGCGCATAAAGTGACTTGGGTCTTTAGCGCAGGCGATATATTCATCTTTTATTATCTGTCTTAAATCTTCACTCATTTACCTAGTTTCCAAAGCAATTTGAACGAGCCTTGTGGGGTTAAATCTTGATTTATCCCTACACCCACACCAATTGCTTTACGTTTTTTGGTTCTGTATAGAATTTCACCACCAATATAACCAAGACGTCTTGGGCTTCCAACTATTTCTACACCAGCATACCATTCTCTATTATTGAGATAAATAGTTTTTTCAATTGTAATTTCAGGTATTTCTAAATTTGATTGAACCTTACGAGCGATAATATAATTTTTTGTTATAGTGTCACTTATTACTATATTACCAAATGTATCAACTTGAACTGTATCTTGATAAGCGTATTTGGAGTAATAGTCTTTTAATATTTCACTAGTGTCTATTGATCTGTAGAATGTATCTGTTTCAAATTCAAATTCGGTTACAGTTTCTACTTTGGTTCTCCATTTGGGAACATATACTGGGGTTTCAACTTTAACTGGTATTTTTTTGATTGTTGTTTTAATCTCTATTCGTTCCTCTTGAGTTTTATCGAGGGTGAGTAGATAAATTATAATACCAACTAATACAGCTATTATTGAATAATGTAGTATTTTAGTCTTCATCTTCTAGTTTGCTGAACTTAGTCTTAAGCTGGTTTTTGCGTTGAGTAAGTTCTTTCATTTTGGCTAAAAGCATTTCTTCTTCTTTGGTTCTTTCTGTAGATTTTTTAGCTACTATAGCTTTAATTTTACCGACGTTAGCTTTAAGTTCCTTAGCAATTTTAGTAAATTCGGTTTGAGCTTTAGCTAAAGATTTTTCTTTTCTAATTTCGGCTTCTGTGGGTTCTTCTTCGGATTCAGATACGGGTTTAGCTTGGGGATCAAAATTAACAGGTATTCCTTGATCAGCAAGTTTTTTAGCAGTTTCTTTATCACTTGTAACTGTTAATTCAGCCAAAATAATTTCCTTAATATATTCTTTTAACTCGGATTTTTTCATATCAGTTTTTCTTATAAATATTACGGAAATATGGT
>Ga0315902_10010146_pt1 | contig 12493 bp, 11 predicted proteins | sample LakEriMetagenome_9_FD_203523 | JGI IMG/M metagenome (GOLD analysis project Ga0315902, IMG submission 203523) | Freshwater fungal communities from buoy surface, Lake Erie, Ohio, United States - Buoy 12 MA117 | ecosystem: Environmental > Aquatic > Freshwater > Lake > Lake biofilm | place: USA... | reverse complement strand
TGACTGGTAAGAAATCTGGCACTGCCCCCACAAACCTTTCGCTCCAAGCAATAAGCTGCATACGATTATATATCTGAGGAAGTTTTTCAATGGTTAGTGTTAATTTCTAAATCTGCTTTACATTAAAGACCACAAAAGTATGAATTTACGGGTAATTTTCATAGAAAATATGGAATAAGCGGAACGTAAACAATTATAAATCCATTTCAACTGTTATTTCCATTCACTAAACGTTGCGTTTACGAAAAGGATGCCTTGTGATTAGATAAAAAACAAAAAAAGTTGATGGGATTAATTAATATATTGATTATGAATAAAATAGACTTGTGTATAAAAACCACTTTTTCGTTCGATAAAAAAAATAAATGGTTGCGTTTAATGGCTAAAGAGGAATTGGCGTCCACATTTTAATTGATCAGTTTTTTTCATCTGAAGAAAAAAACTTACACTGAAAAAGCATGCGATTGAAGGAATGTTTGCACTCCTTGGTTAATGCGCTGTTGTATATTTCCGTCACCCCCGCGCTCAAAAGCCTTACCTGTGATGCGCTCATAAAGTTCAATATAGCGCTCAGTAATGGTCGTAACAAACGCATCAGGCATTTCAGGCATGGATTGACCTTCCAAGCCCTGAAAGCCGTTTTCAATTAACCATTGCCGCACAAATTCTTTGGAGAGTTGACGTTGTGGCTCATTGTTTTGCTGCCTTTCCTCGTAACCCTCGGCGTAAAAGTAACGGGAAGAATCAGGTGTGTGGATTTCGTCAATCAAGATCGGTTCACCATTTCTTATTCCGAATTCATACTTGGTGTCTACTAAAATTAATCCACGTTCGGCCGCCATTTCCGTACCTCGTTGAAACAATGCCCTCGTGTACGCTTCCAGTTTTAAATATACGGGTTCCGGAACCAAGCCTTGTTTGAGTATCTCCTCCCTTGAAATGTCTTCGTCGTGTCCTTCATCGGCCTTCACGGCAGGGGTAATGATTGGTTCGGGCAAGCGGTCGTTTTCTTTAAGTCCTTCCGGCAAGCTCACGCCGCAAAGCGTTCGTCTCCCTGCGTTGTATTCACGGGCAGCGTGCCCTGCCAAATACCCGCGAATGACCATTTCCACACGAATAGGTTCACACGAATAACCGATAGCTACGCATGGGTCAGGTGTGGCCATCAACCAATTCGGAACGATATCTCGAGTGGCTTCTAGAAAATAAGTCGCTACTTGATTCAACACTTGTCCTTTAAACGGAATGCCCTTGGGCAATACATGATCAAAAGCCGAAATCCTGTCCGAAGCAACCATTACAAGGAGCCCGTTTTCCAATGTGTATACATCGCGGACTTTGCCTTTGTAATGTGTGGTTTGACCCGAGAAATGAAAGACGGTATCGGTAAGTGTTTCAGCCATATTGGTGCTTGTTTATTCTGGTTTTTTACGATCGTTGTATTTTTGTTCACGTTCTTTTTCTTCCGCTTTTTCAAAAGCATCGATGATGCGTTTCACGAGGCTGTGTCGAATGACGTCGCTCTGTCCCAAACGAACGATGCCAATGCCCTTGACGTCTTTCAATACATCCAATGCGTAAGCCAATCCCGATCGCTGCCGGTGGGGCAGATCCACTTGCGACATATCGCCCGTCACCACAAACTTCGCAGTCATACCCATCCGCGTGAGGAACATTTTCATTTGCATGGAGGTGGTGTTTTGTGCTTCATCTAGAATTACGAAAGCCTTGTCGAGTGTACGTCCACGCATGAAGGCCAACGGGGCGATTTCAATGACACCATACTCTATCATGTCGGAGAGCTTTTCCCCGGGAATCATATCCCGCAGCGCATCGTACAAGGGCATAAGGTAGGGGTCTAGTTTTTCCTTTAAGTCGCCGGGAAGAAAGCCTAGGTTTTCACCAGCTTCAACTGCCGGACGGGTCAATACAATCCGTTTCACTTCCTTGGCTTTCAATGCCCTTACGGCAAGAGCGACAGCCGTATATGTTTTTCCCGTTCCTGCCGGACCTACCGCGAACACCATGTCGTTTTCATTGACGGATTGCACCAGTTTTTTCTGGTTTAGGGTCCGGGCTTTGATTTTAACCCCTCCATTGGCATGAACGAGTGTTTCAGAACCGTAGTCAGTAGCGATCATTTTAGACCCTTCCTCCAGCATCAAGTTGTCGATGTTGTTTTCACTTAGGGCATTATATTGTTGAAAATGTCGGATGAGTAGTTCAAGTTTTCGCTCAAATTCATCCATGGTTTCTTCGTCTCCCAAAACGGTCACCCCATGGCCTCTTGCCATAATTTTCAGTGATGGGAAAAAGGTTTTGAAATGATTGAAAAGGGTGTTGTTGGCCCCGAAAATGTCTGCCGGATTTACGCCCTGAAGTTCGATTTTTCTTTCCTGCAAGGTTATTTTATTAAATACGTGTTCGTAATTCTGCTGAGAAATGTAATTTTGAACGAAATTAATAAATATTTTTCTGCCTCCTCTCGGAACAGCAAACAAATGCACATTCTTACGCTCACAACAGACCTAGGAGAAAGCGATCAATACGTTGCCGCATTGAAAGGGGCTGTTTATGCCCGAATAAATGACCCCAGAATCATCGATATTTCACATGCGGTAAGGCCGTTTGATGTTGTTCAAGCTGCATTCTTATTGTCTTCTTGCATTGATGATTTTCCTGAGGGTACTGTTCACGTTATGGGTGTCGACAGTGAACCCATTGTGCTTGCTGCTGAAAACGATGCGTCTTATCCTTCTATCATGACCTATAATGGTCAATTTATCTTGGGCAGTGATAACGGTTTTTTCGGCGTGTTTGCAGAATATAAAAAACCCGATGGTTTTTTTCGCCTGGATGATGTGCTTTCCAATAAAGAGTTGTATAAATTCCCTATCAAAAACATTTTTATTCCGGTTGCATGTAGCCTTCTAAATGGAACGCCAATCGACTCGTTAGCGAGTCCTCATAACCGTTACAGAACGGCCTATTCGCTTCAAGCAATAACGGAAGTGAACCTGATTAAAGGAAATGTCATACACATTGATGCGTTCGGCAATTTGATTACAAATGTACAAGAGGAATTATTCAACACCTTCGAAGACGCTCCATTTACCATTTATTACCGAAACAAGGAGTATTACATCGATAAAATTTCCACTACCTACAGTGCTGTTGCAGCGGGGGAACGATTGGCATTATTTAATAGTGTGGGTTTGCTTGAAATAGCAGTAAACCGAGGTGCGAATGGAAATGGAGGAGGTGCTGATAAATTATTTGGTGTGCGCGTTGGCGATGTAATCCGCATTGAATTCACGCCTCGTGGTTCCAGAACAACCCTTGAATCCCTTTTCTGATGTTGGTGCGTATTGTAAAGCTACGTTTTCAGGAAGATAAGGTGGAAGATTTTCTTGCCTTTTTTGAAACAGTCAAAGAGAAGGTGAATTGTTTTTCAGGGTGTAAAGGGATGCAATTATTGAGAGATGTAGTTGATCCAAGTATTTTCATTACCTACAGCCATTGGGAGAACGAAGAGGCGTTAAACGCTTACCGGCATTCAGACACGTTCAAAATGGTATGGCCAACCCTGAAAAAATGGTTTGAATTTCCTGCCGAGGCATGGAGCGTGGAAATCGCATTTGATGGGTTTAAGCATTAATTTGGTTTAATAAATTTGATTAATTGCCCGTTTGTAAGACTTAAACCTTACCTTTACGGAAATTATAAATAAAACAAATGAAAAATGGAATGGTAAAATTCTTTAATGAAACCAAAGGTTTTGGTTTTATTATCGACGCCGAAACAAAACAAGAGTACTTCGTACACGTTTCAGGATTGGTTGACAAAATCAAAGAAAACGACGAGGTAGAATTCTCCCTTGAAGATGGAAGAAAAGGATTGAATGCCGTGAATGTGAAGTTAGCATAACAACATAGTTTACCGATTAATTCTGTAAGGGGTTTTCGAAAGAAGACCCCTTTTTTGTTGAGTTCATCGAAACTGTTGTTCATGGATGCACAAAGATTCAAAGGAAATCTTACTTTTGTACTAGCTATTATGTAAACCATGCGCGCACTATATTTCAAAGAAATAAAAAGTTTTTTAGGCTCAATCATTGGTTACATATTCATCCTGATTTACCTAATAACTTCTGGGTTGTTTCATTGGGTGATTTCATACAGTACCAATTTGTTGGAGGGGACAGAGGCAGATTTAATTCCTTTTTTTAACCTTTCGCCCATCATTTTTTTAATTCTTATACCTGCAATTACGATGCGTTCAATTGCAGAGGAACGACGCACAGGTACTATCGAATTGTTATTTACTAGGCCGATTTCTGACCTGAAAATATTGCTAGCGAAATACTTCGCCGGTGTAACCCTTCTTATCATAGCCATTTTACCAACCCTTGTTTACTATTATTCAATGCATTCCCTTGGGAATCCGGTTGGAGTGATGGATGATGGTGCTACGTTCACCTCCTACATTGGATTGATTCTATTGGGTGCTACCTTCGTTTCCATTGGCATTTTTGCTTCCTCTTTAACAAGCAACCAAATCGTCGCGTTTATTCTTTCCATGTTCCTTTGTTGGGTCTTTTACGACGGACTGAAACTACTAGGATCCTTCAACCTGATGGGCGAGTTTGACGCACTGGCTCAATACATGAGCCTGGCCTATCATTACGATTCGATTAAAAAAGGCGTTATTGACGTGGGAGACATGCTTTATTTCCTCACTATCATTGCCTTGTTTATTTATTCCGCACTTACCGTAATCAAAACGTTGAAAAGATAGCTATGTCGGAAAAAAAGCAAATGACGAAACGATTTTTTAACTGGACCTACCTTTTCCTATTTGTGGTGGGGGTTGCGTTTGTCAATATCATTGGTTCGTTACTTACCATGCGGCTAGATATGACTGAGGACCAACGTTATTCGCTATCCGAAGGTACCGTGAAATTTCTGGAAAACGACAAGCAATTTGAAAACCGTCTGAACATTAAAATCTACCTGGACGGCAATTTACCCGCGGAATTAAAATATTTCCGAAACGCCATCGAAGATAAGTTGAAAGAGTTCAAGGAAATTGCCGGAGACCGCATTGAATACCAATTCATTGATCCTACAGTTGGGCCGAAAAACGAACAACAAGCCTTGTTTGAAACCTTGTATGCACGTGGTCAGGGAATTATTCCGATGGATGTTGTGTACCTCAAAGATGGTTCGCAAAGCCAAATGTTGTTGTGGCCAGGTGCAGTGATTGATTATGGCGGTTCAACCGTTGAAACGATCCAGTTTCTTCCTGGAACTCCCCCCGGAAAACCCTACCGAATCGATGGAATGACTGAAATGATTCAAAATTCTGTCAATAACCTTGAGTATATATTAGTGAGTTCCCTGCGTCGTGCAACCCAAGAAAACAAACCGAGAATTGCCTTTTTGCAGGGGCACGGTGAATTGAACTTTCAGGAAACCCAACGTGCACGAGCCTTGATTTCACCCTATTTTGCCCTTGCGGATGTGGAAATCAGGGATTCGTTGGCCGCACTTGACGACATAGATGGCTTGATTATAGCCCGACCGACTCAAAAATTCAATGAAAAGGAGTTGTACATCATTGATCAGTTTGTCATGCGAGGTGGTCGGTTGATGTGTTTTCTGGATGCTTTAAACATAAACGAAGACACCCTGAATGCTTCAGGTTCAACACATACCACCCGCTATTCGACCGGACTTGAGCGCATGTTATTTGATTATGGACTTAAATTGAATGACAACCTCATTGTGGATAACCACTGCTTGCCAAAACCAGTACCGTTGGCAGAAACGTCTGTTATACCATGGTTTTTTCACGTGTTGGCAACACCATCGAACCACCCCGTCGCTCGAAACGTGGAGCCAGTGGCACTAAAATACGCCAGTGAGATTGAGTTTGTGGGAACGAACAAAAATATTTTAACGCCAATTTTGACTTCTTCGACGAATTCAACCGTTACAGGTTTGGCCCCACTTGTCAACTTGGCTATGCCACTAAATTATGGTAAAAATCCACAACTCGTTCCGAATCCAAAAGACGAACTTAACAAGCGCATTATAGCTGGGTTGGCAGAAGGGAAATTTCCCTCGCATTACAAAAACCGGATAGTAGAGGAATATGTGAACAACCCTATGGCTAAGTATAAGGATGCCAGCACCAAAGATGGTAAAGTCCTGTTGATTGGCAACGGTCGCTTCATCGCGAATGGCTATGATTCAACGATGAGCCAAGATGGAGTGAATTATATGTACCGCCCAAGTGAATTCAATGACCTTCGAATGGACAAAGACTTGGCAGCCATTGGTTTTCATCAACAATTTGGATTGTTTTTTGGCAACCAGGAATTTTTCCAGAATTTAGTTGATTACATGATGGGTGACCAGTCGGTGCTTGATATTCGAAGCCGACAGGTGGATGTGCATGCCATCGATAAGGATAAAGTGAAAGCCGATGCCGGATTTTACAAATGGTTTAATATCGTTCTGCCGATTTTAGTGGTGGTCATTTTTGGGCTCGTAATGGCCTTTATTCGCAAACGAAAATATACCCTGCAGTGATACGGAAGCTGGTCGTTCTTGTTTTGGCTGTTATCGCATTGTCCTTCCTTGGATGGTATGCTTTTAACTTGATGGACAACAAGGGAAAATCCGATACCGAATTGATCGAATTCAGTATTGCAGACACCGCAAGTGTTGACCGCATCATCATCACGGACCCGTTTTCCAAGAAAATCGAATTGGTACGCAATGGAAATGTGTGGACGGAAGCCGATGGGGCCTGTGTAACACAGCAAAACGTCACTTATATTCTGGAGTCCTTTAAAAACATTGAGTTCAAAGGGTATTTGCCCGATAATTCGATCGAACGGTTTACGAACCTCATGAGTTCTCAACATACGAAGGTCGAGATTTATCAACATGGCACTTGGTCTAAAACATGGTACCTTGGACCTGCCTCCCAAGATCATTACGGTCAAATCATGTTATTGGACTCGGATGAACATGGCAAAAGCGCTAAACCCGTGATGATGCGCATCAAAGGGGAAAACGGCATCATCGAACCTAAGTTTTTTGCCGATCGAAGAAAATGGATGTGTACCAATATTTTTGCTGTTCCGCTCAGCCGAATTTCTAAGGTGGATGTTCGTTTCTTTGACGATCCTGTCCTCAGTTTCAGTGTAACAAAAAAAGGGGCGAATGTAAGTGTTTATCAGCAAGGACGTAAACTACCAAAGGTAGATACGGCAATGGCCTATCGTTACCTTCAGAGTTACAAAAAAGTACATTTTGACCTGGCTAATTTTCAATTGAACGAAAAGCAGGTAGATAGTTTGAAGAAAAGCATGCCTTTCGCCGTGTTGAGCTTAACGGAGACGAACGGAAAAACGAGTAAACTTCGCATGTTCCGAATTAAATCGGAAGATTTATTTACCAATGAATTTGGTGACGTGGTAAACATGGACATGAATCATTTCTGGTGTGAATTGGCCAACGGCGAAGTGGTAAAATGCCAGTATTTTGTATTCAACCAGTTGTTGATGGGGCATGTATATTTCCCCATGGACCTCAGCAAACGCAAAATCCCAACGAAACAAGCAGCGGCCAAATAGGCCTTATCACTTGCCTCAAAGGTTTTTCCATACTGCTTCATGTTGAAAAAATCCTGAAAAAAAAACGCGGTTTTACCTGTATATTGAACAGGCTTTTATAGCTTTGAAGTAAATTTCGAATCATCATGAATTTCATCACCTCAAGTTCTACCCTTTTAAAGCATTTACAAAGCATTTCAGGTGTTTTGAGTACCAGCACGTCAATGCCGATTTTGGATAATTTTTTGTTCGAAATCGAAGGCGGTCGACTGACTGTTTCAGCCTCTGACCTTGAAACCACCATGCGTACTACCCTTGAGGTGGAGTCGAAAGAATCCGGGAAAATTGCCATTCCTGCTAAGCTTCTACTCGATGTTTTGAAAAACTTACCGGAACAACCATGTGCGTTTCAGGTGGATGCAAAAACATTTGCCGTGGAGATCGCCTACGACAACGGGAAGTCAAAAATGGTTGGTTTCAACGGAGATGAATTCCCTAAAACACCAGCGGTAGAAAACAGCGCTACCGTTACGTTGTCTGGCGAAATCGTTTCCCGTGCGATCAACAAGACCATTTTTGCGGCTGGAAATGACGACCTGCGCCCTATCATGAGCGGCGTATATTGCGAGTTCAGCCCAGACGATATCGTGTTCGTTGCTACAGATGCACACAAACTTGTTCGTTACCGACGGACAGATTCTAAATCCGATTCCGGTTCAGCCTTTATTCTCCCTAAGAAGCCGTTAAACTTGTTAAAGTCTAACCTTAGCGGAGGTGAAGAAGTGCTCATCGAATACAATGAGTCGAACGCTATTTTTACCTTTAACGATCTTGTCCTGGTGTGCCGTCTAATCGATGGAAAATACCCGAATTACGAGGCAGTCATTCCAAAGGTGAATCCGAATGTGTTGACAATCGATCGCCAGCAATTCCTGAGTTCCATCAAGAGGGTATCGATCTTTTCGAATAAAACCACCTATCAGGTAAAACTGAAGTTGGCGGGTTCGGAATTGGCACTTTCTGCGGAAGATATTGATTTTTCCAATGAGGCCAACGAGCGTTTAACATGTAGCTACGACGGCGAAGACATGGAAATTGCATTTAATTCGCGTTTCTTGATGGAAATGCTCAACAACATCGATACAACGGAGGTGCGCTTGGAAATGAGCGAGCCTTCCCGCGCTGGATTGCTCATGCCCGCGCATTCAGACAACGAACACGAAGACATTCTCATGCTCGTGATGCCGGTCATGGTGAATAGGTAAAAAAAAGGAACTAAAAAGGAAGACGGTATGCGCCGTTGTTGATGGAATAAGTCAATGGAACTTCCACCCAGGGCATTCCAACAGTAATTCCTCCTTTTCTTGGTTCAGCATAGTCCGACATAACTAGGTCTATTTGTTTGTCGGGGAGATTCAATTCCAATGTATTCCTTGTGCGTTCAATCGTAAACGTTTTACCTTCAATTTCCAGCTTCCATTTGTGATCTTCCAAGTCGCAATACGTAATTTCCCCCGGGTGAATTTTGGCGTAATTCTTTACAGCTAATTCAACCTTCTTAAAATCTTTTGGGTTGCAGCGGTAAAAACAAAAAATGCGTTGTTCATGCTTTAAGATAATCACCGCTTGTCGTGCGTTGAGAATGCACACTTCATCCAGATGCATGTTGTCATGCCTTCGGTAGGCCAGGAGTGCCAGCATGCCCACAAGAAGGAAGTAACCTGAAAATTGATAGATGGGTTTGGGCTTCGGAAGAAACAACCAGCACGCCAAAATTCCTAGAAGGATGACCTCAAAAAAGCTCAGTTGAAATCCATACGCTACCGAACCGGGTAGGGCAGAGGTCCATTCCACTACCACGTAAGATAAAAACACACTTATGGCCAGCAAGTACCCGATGAATTTCCCAAACCACCAAAGCCAACCTAAGGCAAATAAGGTCATGCCGAGCCCTAAAATGATACCCGATGAAGCCATTAAACCGATATTGGTTAAAATGAAATAGTTGGGAAACTGATGAAAGTAATACAGCGACAACGGAGTGGTCATCAACTGAGCAGCGAAGCCAACTGCCGTACCTTGCCAAAGGTACCGTCCAATGCCATTTTTAATGTACCAAAATTGCTCAATAGGCCGGTAAAATAAGTATATACCCAACATGGCCAGAAACGACAATTGAAACCCAATGTCAAAAACCATATACGGGTCGAGGAGAACCAACACAAAACCCGTGAAAAAAAGCGTATTGATGGGTTCTTGCGCTTTGCTGAGTAGTTGGGACATGACCAACACCGAAAACATAAATACCGCCCGAATCACCGAGGGAGAAAATCCAGTAATCAATGCATAGATCCACATCAGTACCACCACAAACAGAATGGCTTGGTTGCGGCTTATCCAACGGTTGAACTGACCAAGGACCAACAGTAAAAACTGCATGATTAAGCCGATGTGTAAGCCCGAGACCGCGAGCACATGCATCGCACCGGTATTCGTGAAATTGGCGGTGATTTCGCCATCGATCAACGATTTGTCCCCAAGAATTAACGCAAGACCTATCGCCAGTTCGTTGCCATCTAATTGTTTTTCCAGCTGGTTTTTCAACCAAATCCGCATCGATTCTAGCCAAAAAGAAACGGTACCTGCTTTGCCTTTTTCCAGTCGTTTACATAACCCATTTCCGATAAACGCCTGATGAAAATACCCCTTCCTATGCCAATACACCTCGCTATCAAATTCGCCCGGATTGCCGGCATTGCGTATCGGCTCAATTTCGTTGGGAATAAGAAGGAGGTCGCCGTTTTTTGGGATTAGCTTGCCTTGTTCAATGAACAATACCAAAGGAACATCCACCAGGATAGTCGTTTTTCCAAAGTAAATGCTTTTAACCCGCCCCGTGGCCTTTTTCCAAGGTTTGTCCTTTTGGTCAACTTGGTCAAGACGAACCGAAAGCAACGCGTCTTTTTCCCATTTATCTGGTGGAATTGCCTCCTCCCATACGCCCAATTGGATGTGCATATTCATTGCTCCCAGCAGCGAAAACAATGAAAAATAACCGACCATGCGCAAGATCGTTTGATTTTTCCAGGTTAACAGAAGTAAGGAGCTTGCAGTAGAAAGTGAGAGTAGAAATAGGATGGGTAGCCATGGATTTGTACGCAGCAGAAACCCAAGCACGGTGCCTAATGCAAGGCCAGAGGCAAGCACAAGAAAAGGAAGCCGGAAAAAGAAGAACTTCGGCACCAAATAGTGAGTTTTAGGATAGGCAAATGAACGAATAGATGTTCGAATTTCCGAAGAATTGAACGACTATTCAGCGAGTGAAATTTCTTGCGATTCCATGGATTGACTATCTTTGATGCTAAATTTTATGTCAAGCATGATAGAAGTCATTTTGCCAGACGGTTCAACACGCGCGTATGCTGCGGGAACCACGGCCTTAGATGTGGCTAAAAGCATTTCGGAAGGCCTTGCCCGTAATGTGCTGGCTGCCAAAGTCAACAACGAGGTCATCGATGCGACCCGCGCCTTGCCCGCTAGCAGCCAATTGCAGTTGTTGACCTGGAACGACGAGGATGGTAAATCCACGATGTGGCACTCCTCCGCGCATCTAATGGCAGAAGCGTTGGAAGCGCTTTATCCCGGAATCAAGCTCGCCATCGGTCCTCCCATCACCAACGGTTTCTACTACGACGTGGATTTCATGGAGCACAGCATCACCGAAAAAGACCTGGCGCACATCGAGGAAAAAATGAAAGAGCTTGCAAGGCTAAAGAACCCCTTTCTTCGTAAGGAAATTTCGAAAAGTGATGCGATCAGCTATTTTTCCGAAAAACAAGACCCTTACAAACTCGAATTGCTCGAAGGCCTCGAGGACGGTTCGATTACCTTCTACACCCAAGGCAATTTTACAGACCTATGCCGTGGTCCGCACATTCCCGATACAGGTTTCATAAAGGCCATTAAGTTGATGTCCATCGCAGGTGCCTACTGGAAAGGAGACGAGAAAAACAAGCAGTTAACGCGTATTTATGGAATCACCTTTCCAAAGCAAGCGGAACTCACCGAATACCTTGAACGCTTGGAGGAGGCCAAAAAGCGCGACCATAGAAAACTGGGTAAGGAACTTGAACTTTATACTTTTTCTCAAAAAGTGGGGCAGGGCTTGCCGATGTGGTTACCAAAAGGTGCAGCACTGCGCGAGCGATTGGAGAATTTCCTTAAAAAAGCACAACGCAAAGCAGGATACGACCAAGTCATTACACCGCACATTGCCAATAAGGAGTTGTATGTGACGTCGGGACATTACGCAAAATACGGCGCCGATTCGTTTCAGCCCATCCGTACACCTGATGTAGACGAGGAGTTTTACCTCAAGCCAATGAACTGTCCGCACCATTGCGAGATATTCAAATCCCGTCCAAGGTCGTACCGGGAGCTTCCAGCGCGTTTTGCGGAGTTTGGAACCGTTTACCGCTATGAGCAATCCGGTGAATTGCACGGACTTACGAGGGTGCGCGGATTCACTCAAGACGATGCGCACATCTTTTGTACGCAGGAACAAGTGAAGGAAGAGTTCAAGAACGTGATTGACATCGTTTTGTATGTCCTTAAAACCTTGAATTTCGAGAACTACAAGGCGCAGATTTCCCTTCGGGACCCGGAAGATAAAACCAAGTACATTGGAAGCGACGAAAACTGGGAAAAAGCGGAGCGAGCAATCATTGAAGCAGCAGCGGAGAAAGACCTGCCTACCGTTATTGAATACGGAGAGGCGGCATTTTATGGCCCAAAGCTCGATTTTATGGTTCAGGATGCCCTCGGTCGTTCGTGGCAATTGGGAACGATACAGGTGGATTACAACCT
>Ga0315902_10010143_pt1 | contig 12495 bp, 9 predicted proteins | sample LakEriMetagenome_9_FD_203523 | JGI IMG/M metagenome (GOLD analysis project Ga0315902, IMG submission 203523) | Freshwater fungal communities from buoy surface, Lake Erie, Ohio, United States - Buoy 12 MA117 | ecosystem: Environmental > Aquatic > Freshwater > Lake > Lake biofilm | place: USA... | reverse complement strand
CGGCGGCGGTGGCGGACCGGCGCGGCATGCCCCGCCTCCGGATCGAGGTCGTGCCCGCTGCCGACCGCCGCCCGTCCGCGCCCGACACGCTGCTGGTGGTCGATCCTGAAGGCGTGATGGCAGGGCCGCATTCCAGCCACGCGGCGACTGCCCCGACGATCCGACGTGGCGAGGTGTCTGCGGCCGGTGGCCGCGCCGCCGCCCTGGCCGTCGAGGCGGCGTTCGCGGCCACGCGGGCGGGGCACGCCGCGGCCATCGTCACCGGCCCGCTTCACAAGGAAGCCCTCCATGCGGCGGGCTATGACGTGCCCGGCCATACGGAGTTGCTCGCGCGGGCCTGCGGCCTCGGCGACGACGCGGCCTCGATGATGCTCTGGCTGCCGACGGCGGCGGGCGGCGGCCTCGGCGTGGTCCATGCCACGCTCCACGAGTCGCTGCGAACGGCGCTTGCCCGGCTGTCACCCGCCGCGATCGAGTCGGCCGGCGTCCGCCTGGCGTCGTTGCTCACCGCGCTGCTCGGCCGACAGCCGCGGATCGCCGTGGCGGCGCTCAACCCGCACGGGGGCGAAGGCGGACTGTTCGGCGACGAGGAGTCCACGATCGTGGCGCCGGCCGTCGCGACCCTCGCCGCCGCCGGCATCGCCGTCACGGGGCCGCTGCCCGCCGACACGCTGTTTCTCCGCGCCAGCCGGGGTGAGTTCGATGGCGTGGTCGCCCTCTACCACGATCAGGGGCACATTCCGATCAAACTGCTCGGCATGCACCGCGCGGTGAACATCACGCTCGGTCTGCCACTGGTGCGGACGAGCGTGGCCCACGGGACGGGGTTCGACATCGTGGGCACGGGCCGCGCGGATCCCGCCAGCATGCTGGCCGCGATCGCCGCCGCGGGGCGGCTCGTCGAGGCGGGCTGGCCGACGGTCAGCGCATCAGCCCCAGCGTGCCCACCGTCATCTCGGTGACGTCGATCAGCCCGGCGCTGGCGGGCTGGTAGAAGAACGCGGTGGGGTCGACCGGCCCGTCGATTTCCGCGTCGTGGAAATCAAGCACCGCGATTGGCTCGAGCGGGCCGTCGGCCACCGGCCGCGGTCCGGGGATCGCGAGCCACTCGATTCTCCGGGGCACAAGATCGTTGCGGCCGATCGCGATCCGCACCTGCCACGGCATGCCGTCCGGCATGTCGCAGGCACGGATGCCCCCCTCCGTGGCAACGCGGTCTTTGAGCGTTGGGAGCACGATCGGCAGGAAGTCGGCGAACCAACTCCCCTCCACGAGCCACACCGGCTGGCCCTCGAGATCGAGGGGAGTCGCCTTGGTGAACCGGAACCAATGCCGCAGCAGCCGGATCATCCGCTGCAGGCCCCCGAGATAGGAGGCGCCGTCGGCGGCGTCGGGCGCCTTGAGTTCCGCAAGTTTGCTCCGCACCCGCCGGACGTCGATCCGCTGCAGCGACGCGGCCTCCTCGCCGTTGTGTCGATGCGTCCAGCAGAAGAGACCGTCGGAGACTTCGGTGAACTCGAAGGTCTCGCTGTCGCCGGTGAGCGTGGAGTCGAAGCGAAACCGCTGCTCCTCGCCCTGCCCCGACTGCACGTAGCGGCCCGTGCCGACGAGCACCCGGTCGCCGACCCGCGCCTTCTGGCGAAACCGCACCGAGAACGAGTGGGAGCGGGCGATCACCGCCGCGGAACTGAGCACGATTCGCTCCGCCTGGGCCGCGGCGTCCTCCGTCTCGCCAGTGGCCACCGTTGGCACTGACGGCGTGCCGGCCACGGGTGCGGCGTTGCCGGCTTCCGCCGGCGCGGCTGTCTCGATCCGTCTCGGCTCGACCTGTCGCTGGTAGACGCTCGTCGCCCCCGGTTCAGCCCCGCCAGGCGCGGACCAGATGACCATCATCACCAGCGGCGCGAGCATGCGCGGCAGGCGAAAGAGGCTGGGGAGTCTGGCGAATGGGCTGATCGTCACGATCGGGGTGACTCTGTCGGTTTTGCCAAAGAAACCACCGTCGGAGCGTCGAAACATCTCCCGTGGATGGACCGACCGCGGCCATCCACCGACGCCTCCGTGGGCGGCGAGTGTAGGGAAACCGCCTGGACCGGCCCATGCCGGATCAGGCGGCTGCCCGCTGCGGTCAGAACACGCCATTTCGGCCCGGAAATCCGGAGGGAATGCAATGCGAACGGGACGTCTGCGGGGCTTCGTCGGCATGTCGCTGGCCGCCACGCTCACGGGCTGCACGATTCCGGCGAACTCACCGTTCACCGGTCTCGCCCAGATCCGGCCGATCGCCACGCCGCATACCAACGTGCTGCCGCCCGCAGCGATGCTGCAGCACCCCGGTCCCGGCGTCGAAGGCCCCGGCCCCGGCATCATCACCCCGGCTTCCTACGAGGCCGCGCTCGAAGCGGCCGGCGCAGGCGGACCGGGTGGAATGGGCGGCGGCGGAGCTGGTGGCGGTGGCGCCTTCTGCATGGCCCCGACCTCACAGATCGGGTTCGTCGGTCCCGATGGCATGCAGATCCGCTGGGACATCTCGGCCAGCGGCGGCTTCGATTCGGAGCCGCTCGTGGCGCCGGGCCGATACGACTTCCCGCAGGGGGCGATCTACCGGCTCAAGGTCACCGACATTCCCGGCCGCGAGGGCATCGAGCTCTACCCGTCGCTGGAGGTCGCGCCCGTCACGCCCCGCACCGCGGCCTATCTCGCGCACAACGCGGTGCCGTTTCAACTCACCGACGAGGACCTCGACCAGGTGACGAGCGGCAACTTCGTCACCAAGGTCGTCTACCTCCCCGATGCCGAGTATCAGGAACTCGCCGTGGCCGGTGTCGAGACCCTGGTGAGTACCAGGCTCGATCCAGGCTGCGACCCCGTGGTCGAGGCCGATCGCCGCGGTTCGATCCTGGCCATCATCCGCATCGGCAACAAGGATCTCGAGTCGCCGGGCACCAGTGCCGGTGGCGTCGCGGGCGGACTCGCCGGCGGCGCGGGCATGGCCACGCCGGCCGGGCTCGCCGCGCCGCTGGGCATGCCCTGTGGAGGTGATCCGTCGCAGATGCCCCCGGCCTTCCTTGCCGGGATGACCGCGCCGCAGTACGGCATGCCATCCGTGGGTACGCCGATCGGGCTGCCTGGCCCCGCCCACATTCCGCTCGGTGTCCCGGCCGGCCTGCAGAAGCACTCGATCACCAACCACACGAAGATGCACATCCCACCGCCGTCGCGGTCGGTCGGTCTGCACGTGCAGGAGTACCCGGGCCTGAGCTACCCGAAGCCCGCGCGGCACGCCTATGTGCTCGAGCGGCACGACGTGCCCCACATCCACCTCAAGCAGCCCCACGAGGACCGCACGCGGTGGGTGAACAACGGCGGGGCGGACCCGGATTCGCTCGAAGCCGGTGCCCGGATGATGCACGGCATGGCCGGCGACGCTCCGTGTCCGCCGGAGCCGATGGAGTGATGAGGAGCAACCGAACTTTCCGGACAGGGACCGTGCTGCGGCTTGCCCGCGGGCTGCTGGCGACCGCCGTCCTCGTCTCGGCATCCTGGGTGGGTTCGACCCACCGGGCTGCCGCGGCGAATGCGGCGGGCACACTCGCCAACACCACACAGCCGGGAGCGATTGGCGCCCCTGGGTGGCTGCAGCGCGGTCCCTGTCCGGAAACGGTGCTCCCCAACCACGTCCAGCCGGTCGAGATTCGCGGCCCCGAGGGGCTGCTCGTCGCGGTCGAGACGGCCGAGGGCTGGTCGCAACTGCGGCCGGCTCCGCTGCGGATCGGTCTCGTCGTCGGGCAGCCGTACCGCCTCCGGGTCGGCGGCATTCCGGGGCACGAGGGCGAGGAACTGTTTCCCTCGATTCGCGTGCTGGCGAAACTCGCCACACCGGCGGGGATGGCCTGGCGGTTTCCGGTGGAGGTGGTCATCGACCGCGACGATCTCGAGACGGCCGCGAACGGGGCGCATGTCCGCCGCGTCGTCTATGCCTCGTGCGAATCGGAACAGCCCGACCCGGTGCCGGCCGGGTGGTTCGACGTGAAGCCCGGGGATGACGCGCTCGAGGTGGCCAGCACGCTTGGTGATCCCGTGGTCGAAGTGGTTCTTGGCAACAGGCTGCCGACCTCGGGGAGCGTGCCATGACAGGCCTGTCCTCCGGAGATGCGGCTGGCGGTGTGGCGGCTCCGGTCGCCGTGCGGCTGCGCTGGCTGAGGATCGCGGCGATCGCCGTGGCGGCCGTGTCGCTGGCCTCGTGCCGGGGTGTGCCCACGTCGGCGGTTCTCGGCACGGCGGCGGTTTCGCACGCGATCGACCAGGTCGATGCCGCTGGGCCGGTGGCTGAGATCACGACCGAGACCACCACGGCCAGTGCCGCTGCTGAGACCTCGGCCGACACCGCCGCCGTCGTGACCCCATGGGAACGCGAGGTGCTACCGGTTGCGGCGCAGGAGGCGGCCCATCGCGACACCCGTGTGGTGCGGACCGGCCTCGAGGCGGCCTGCCCTCCCCTGCCCCGCCTCGGCCGCTCTGGCTGTCGAGCCTGTGGCGTCGGCGCCGGATGCCCCACCGGCACGTGCGAACCCACCTGCCCGCCCGCCGCGTGCCTCACGTGCGAGCCGCCGCCTCCGCCGATCGTCGGGCCCTACCTCGTCTGCGACGGCGGCGATCACCAGCGGCCGGCGATCGCCATTGGGCCCGACCGGCTCGGCCACCTCACCGCCGGCGACACCGTGGCCCGCTACCACGCCGCCGACGAGATGCCCGACGCCGACTGCGTGCGGCTCGTCACCTCCAACTGCGCGTGCGTTTTCGCGCCACGGTTCGGCGCGGTCCGCGAGGTGACTCGACCGCTCGAGGGGTCGCAGCCCGCAGGTCCGCGGGGCTACGCCGCGGACACCTCCGTGGAGCTCGAACAGCGGCGCGAGCCCGTCTGCGGCAAGGTGCAAACGGTCGCCCTCGAGGCGGCTCGGAAGTCGCTGCCCGGCATCGCCGTGCAGGATCGGCTTGGGCCGCTCGCCGTCGATCAGGGCGATCATCCGCACGAGGATGATGGCGTCGTGGGGCCGGTCGAGGACATCGCCGCCCAGACGCCGGAACTGGAGCGGCAGCGGCAGCGGCCGCTCGTGAAGGTCGGCTTCGATGTGCCGATCGCCTGGACCTGCATCAAGGCGGCCAATGTGCTTCTGGGCGACCAGTCGGCCCAGGTGGTGGCAGTCGATCGCGGCACCGCCACGCTCCGTTTCGAGGAACCGGGCCGAGCCGAACTCACCCTCTGTAAGCGGGCCGGCAGCGACACGGCGCGGGCGGGCGAGGAACTCGACTTCACGATCGTGATGCTCAACTCGGGAGACCGGCCCTTGTCCGGCGTCGTGCTCGCCGATGCCCTGCCGACGAGGCTCGACTACGTCCCGCAGTCGGCCGCCGCCAGCGTGCAGGCAGATTTCGCCACCGAGACGGGCGACGACGGATCGACTGTCCTCACGTGGCGATTGAAGGAGACGCTCCGCCCCGGCGAGAGCGGATTCGTGCGGTTCCGTACGATCGTGAAGTAAGCCACCCGCATCGGCCACCGGGCCGCGGTTGCCGCCGCTGTCGACACGCGGGTACGATCCCTGCTCGCATCCGGGGCCCTGTCGGCCCGCCGCCATTCACCCGAGGGTTCCATGTCGCATCGTGCCGCCGTCCGCCGTCCGCTCGTCTGGCTCGTTCCTTCGCTGCTGGCGGGTGTCGCCGCGGTGCTGATGGTTCATCCCGTCTCGGCCCTGCAGCCGGCCGCCACGGCCGAGCCGCCGGCGGCCGATGGTCTCGTCGTCCCGCCACTGCCGCAGGGCACGCCCGAGCAGTTGCTCGAGTTCGTCGCGGGCCTGATGCCGCCGAAGGCGCAGCCGAAATCCCGGGAAGAGGCTTTGAACTACCTCCGCGACGTCGCCGGCGTGTCGGTGCAGGCGGCTGACACGATCCTCGCCGCCTCGAAGCCGGCCGACCCGCTCTACGCCAAGGCCGCCATGCTGAAGCTGGAAAGCCTGATGCGACTGTCGCAGTTCGGCGACGAGCAGGCCGCCGCCGAGATGCAGAAGTTCGCGGGCGTGCTGGCGACGAGCCCGGTGCCGGAGCTGGCGATGGAGGCCAAGCGGCTGAAAATCGTCGGCGACGCCCAGGCGATGTTCGCCGATGAGAAGTTCGACGCCGCGCCGGCGTTGGTGGCCCAGACGGCGGACCTGATGAAGGCGGCCCCCGGCGACCAGAAGACCGCCATGCTCGCCATGCAGTTGGCCAGCGCCCTCGAGCAGATTCCGGATGGCGAGGACGTGGCTGCGAATGCCATGAGGACGTTTGGCCCGATCCTCGAATCGAGCCCCGACCCGAAGATCAAGGAACTCGGGGAGAGTTTCGCGGGCAAGCTCCGGCTTCTTGAACTTCCCGGAAAGCCGATGACGATCTCGGGCGCGCTCCTCGACGGCACCCCCTTCAATCAGAAGTCGCTCGCCGGGAAGGTCGTCCTCGTCGACTTCTGGGCGACGTGGTGCGGCCCCTGCGTGGCCGAGATTCCCAACGTGCTCGAGCAGTACGAGAAGTACCGCGCCAAGGGGTTCGAAGTGGTCGGGATCAGCCTCGACGAGGAAAAGGACAAGGTCGACGCCTTCATCGCCGAGCACAAGATTCCGTGGCCGATCATCTATGCCGGCAAGGGCTGGCAGGACCCGACCGCCCAGTTCTACGGCATCTCGGGCATCCCGCAGCTGATCCTGATCGGCCGCGACGGCAACGTGATCACGCTCAACGCCCGGGGCAAGAAGCTCGGCGAGCGGCTCGCCGAGCTCTTCAAGGACGGCGGCTGAGAGGCGGACACCGGCGACATGAGCGTTCCTGACGCATCCGAACGCCCGCGGTGGAGCGTGTCGAAGCGGGCCGCCGCCTTCGACTCGTCGGGGATCCGCAAGGCGTTCGACCTCGCTGCGAAGCTCGACGACCCGATCAACCTTTCGATCGGTCAGCCCGACTTCGAGATGCCCGCTGCCGCCCGCGACGCCGCCAAGGGGGCGACCGACGCCGGCCGGAACGGCTACACGCCCACGCAGGGAATCCCTGCCCTTCGCGAACGGCTCGAGGCCGAGGCCCGCCGAGACACAGGCCAGCCTGACCGGCGGCTCTGTGTGACGAGCGGCTCCAGCGGAGCGCTCGTGCTCGCGCTCATGGCGCTCGTCGATCCGGGCGACGAGGTGATCGTCTTCGAGCCGGCGTTCGTGATGTACCGGCCACTGGTCGAGTTCCTGGGCGGGCGCGTGGTGCCGATCGATACTTCGCCGTCGTTTACGATCGACGTCGAGCTCGTGGCGGCTGCGATCACGCCGAGGACGCGGGCCATCCTCCTCAACACGCCGGCGAACCCCACCGGCTTCGTGGCCGACGCCGACACCGTCCGCGACCTCGCGCGGCTGGCCGAGGCGAGGGGCGTGACGCTCGTCAGCGACGAGCTCTACCGCTCCTACTGCTACGACGCCGCCTTCCACTCCCCTGCCCTGCACTCCGAGCAGGTGGTGGTGATCGACGGGTTTTCCAAGTCGCACGCCATGACCGGCTGGCGGGTGGGCTGGATCCACGGTCCCAGGCCGATCATCGACGCCGTCACGATGATGCAGCAGTACACCTTCGTCTGCGCACCGCAGCCGGGCCAGTGGGCCGCGATCGCGGCGCTCGACTGCCCGATGGACGTGCCGCTCGCCGAATGCCGCCGCAAGCGCGACAAACTCATGGATGGGCTTCGCGGCCACTACGATTTCGTGCAACCCGGCGGCGCCTTCTATCTCTTCCCGAAGGCGCCCGGAGGCTCGGGCAAGGCCTTCGCGGAGCGGGCGGCGGCCGAGGAAAAGCTGATCGTGGTACCGGGCAGCGTGTTCGGCCGTGCCGACACGCACTTCCGGATCGCCTACACCGTGAGCGAGCGGACGCTCGACCGCGGCATCGCCGCCCTGCAGCGACTCGCCGCGTCCGGAAGCCCAATCGCGTAAGCGATGGGGACACGCCGGGCTCGTCCGTATCAGGAAGCCCAATCGCGTAAGCGATGGGGACATTTGGGCCTCACCGCTCAGGGCTCCCCCTGCCCCGTCGCCGGACGTTCGCTACGGACATCCTGTCCTTCGCTCACTGCATGCCGGCTGCGCTTCGCCATCCTGGCTTCGCTTGCCGCCAAGCCCGGCTCCCGGTCACGGGCAGCCCCTCGCTCGTCTGCATCAGGAAGCCCAATCGCGTAAGCGATGGGGACATTTGGGCCTCACCGCTTCACGCATCCAAAAAGCCCCGAGCGGCAGCGAGGGGATACGGGCCCGCAGCGCGTTCGGGGCACGCGATCAGCGGCCGCGTCGGGCCCATGCCCGTCGCTTCGAGGCGGCGACGGCACACGCTGCGGCGACCGCCAGTGGGCCGCTCACGGCCGGTTCAGGGACCACGACTGCCGTCACCTCCACACCATTCACCGGCAGTGCCGTGATGCTCCCGCCCACGCGGGTGTAGGTGATCTGCGGGTTCGAGACGCTTGGGATGAAGGTCATCGCCGCGATTCCAAACGCGCTGTTGGTCTGGGCGCCCCTGCGGTTCGTCACGGTGCCACTCGTCGACGACACGACCGTGGCGCCACTCGCGGAAAGTTGCACCGTCCCGCCACCCGCCGCGAATCCCTCGTTGGAGTTGTAGGAATCGTTGTGCCAGGTGCGAACTCTGTAGGTGGCGCCGGTGTCGAGTCCCGAGAAGGCCATGGTGAACGACATCGTCCGGGTCACCCAGAGATCGGAGACGACGTCATTGAACGTCGTGCCGGTCACCGGATCTCGGCCCTCGGCAGAGCCGCCTCGCGACTCCCACTGGCCTCCGGCGACGAGAGTTGCGGCGATGCCGGCGGAGGATCCGCTGGCAGTCGGATTGAGCGGCAGCGACGTCGTGCCGCTGACCTTGATCACTTCCTGGGCGAACCAGCCTGGCTGGGTGACCTGACCAGCCGGATTCCCAGCCATTTGCAGGTCCGAGAGCATCACGAGCGTCTCGGCACGCGCCTGCAAGCCGACGACGAGGCTCGTCAGCATGATGAGCCGGGCAACCACGCGGCCTGGAAGTGACATGGTCATCGACGATCTCCCGAGTCGTGAACACCGCCGCCCGGGAAGATAGTGCATGTGGCGGTGTTCGGAATGGCTCCGAATGAGAAAAGGGACGAATCGGGCGTGGGCTGGGACGAATCCGCCGGCGGTGGGACGAAACAGGCGAATCCAGGGACGAATCGGCCGATCGCGGCACCGCTCCACGGGCTCGGGGCTTGCTGGATCCGTCGACGAAGCGGGCACATGGCATCGGATAGACTTCCGCCGTCCCAACAGGAGTCGTCGAATGAACCGCCGCACCGCCGCCGATGTCGCAAAGACGCTCGACCACGCCGTTCTCAAGCCCGAGTTCGCCCGCGATGACCTCGCGAAGCACGCCGCGATGTGCGTGGCGCGGGGCGTGGGCTGTCTCTGTGTGCGGTCGGCTGACGTGGCCGCTGCGGCACAACTCGTCGCCGCCAGCCCGGTCGTGGTGGCGAGCGTGATCGGCTTTCCGCACGGTGCGCAGCGGCCCGAGGTGAAGGCCCTCGAATCGCGGCACGCGATCGCCGACGGGGCCCGCGAACTCGACATGGTCATGAACGTGGGGGCGCTCAAGTCGGGCGACGAGGCGGCCGTCCGCGCCGACATCGCGGCGGTGGTGGGGGAGGCGAAGCCGAAGGGCGTGATCGTGAAGGTGATCCTCGAGACCTGCTATCTCACGCCCGCCGAGATCGCCACCGCCTGTCGGCTGGCGGAGTCGGCCGGCGCCGATTTCGTGAAGACATCCACGGGCTTCGGCGTGAAGGCGAGCGGCCCCACCGGTGCCACGCCCGAGGCGGTGCAGGTGATGCTCGACACCGTGGGTGGCCGGCTGCAGGTGAAGGCCTCCGGCGGCATCCGCACCTGGGACGACGCGGTTCGCTACCTCGACATGGGCTGCACGCGGATCGGCGTGGGCGACGCCGCGGGGATCCTCGACGGCGGCCCTGCGAAGGGCGATGCCGCATACTGACGGTTGCCGGCTGGCTCACCTCGTAGCACAGGTTTCCAACCTGTGATTCCTCACCGCTCAGGGCCGCCCGTGCCATCTCGCCGGACGTTCGCTGCGGGCATCCTGCCCTCCGCTCGCTCGAAGGAAACCTCGCTTCGCCCTCCAGGCTTCGCTCGGTTTCCTACGCCGCTCGATTGGCACGGGCGGCCCCTCGCTGCATCACCGTCGCTCGGATGTGATTCCGGTTGGGCGAGCAGCCGGATCGGGGGCACGCGCAGAAGTCCGGTGACATGTGCGGACGCCGGGCGTCGGTATTCCGTTTGGGCTCTGAACTCGCACATGCCGCCGGCTTCGAGCATGCCACCGGCCGGCTGCGGCGTTTCGTAAAGACGTGACGCGGCTCGTCACGTCCCTATGACGCACCCGTTGATGGGCCATAGGGATCGCCCGGCCTACAATGCGAGGTCATCCAGGAGGTTCGCCCCATGAGCAGCCATCGATTGCCCGCCACGCTCGCCGAACTCACGGCGAGCGGCTGGAAAAGCCGCAGCGTGAAGGACGAGGTCCGCGAGAACTTCGTGCGACTGCTTCAGGACGGCGGCGAACTCTTTCCCGGGATCATCGGCTACGACGACACGGTGATCCCCGAGATCAACATCGCCCTGCTCGCCGGCCACGACATGCTCTTCCTCGGCGAGAAGGGGCAGGCGAAGAGCCGGGTGATGCGGCTCCTCGTCCGGTTTCTCGACGAGCACCTGCCCTACCTGGACGATCCGGCGATCCCGCTGCACGACGACCCCTATCATCCGATCACCTCGGCCGGTAGACGGCTCGTGGCCGCGCGGGATCCGGCCGACGTGCCGATCGCCTGGTGGCCGCGGAGCGAGCGGTATGCCGAGCGGCTGGCCCCCGGCACGAAGTTCGCCGACATCATCGGCGAGATTGACCCGGCGAAGCTCGCCGGCGGCACCAGCATGTCGAGCGAAGAGGCTCTCCATCTCGGGCTCATCCCGCGGATGCACCGCGGCATCTTCGCGATGAACGAACTGCCGGAACTCGACGAACTCGTTCAGGTGGGGATGTTCAACATCCTCGAGGAGCGAGACGTGCAGATCCGCGGGTATCCCGTGAAGTTCGACATCGACGTGATGCTCCTCTTCTCGGCCAACCCCTCCACCTACAACCGGTCGGGCAAGGTGATCCCGCAGCTCAAGGACCGGATCGGAGCGGTGATCCACACCCACTACCCGCAGGATCGGGAACTCGGCATCCACGTGGCCGAGCAGGAGGCGGGCATCGACCTCGGCGGCGAGTGGCCGGTGGTCGTGCCCCACTTCATGAAGCAGATCCTCGAGCAGGTCACGATCGCGGCCCGCAAGAGCAAGTTCATCGACCAGCAGTCGGGCGTGAGCGCCCGGTTCTCGATCGCCAACTACGAGACGCTCGTCGCGAGCGCCCGCCAGCGGGCGATCCGGCTCGGGGAGCGGCCGGCCGTGCCGCGGATCAGCGACATGGGGCACCTGGCGGCGTCGAGCCTCGGCAAGCTCGAACTCGACCTGATGGGGAGCCATCAGATGACGGAGCGGCAGGTGCTCGAGGCCGTCGTGGCCGAGGCGATCGCGACCGTCTTCGAGGAATACGTCGAGGAGCACGGTCTCGAGGAGATCGCGGCCGCGTTTCGTCAGGGAGCGAAGGTCGAAGTCGGCGACATGGTGTCGAGCGCCGCCTACGAGGGAATCGTGGCGGAGGTGCCGGCAGTCTGGCAGAAGGCCTTCGAGGTGAACGCCGCACGGGATCCGGCCGTCCGCGCCAGCTGCATCGAGTTCGTGCTCGCCGGTCTCTACGCCACCGAGCGGATCAGCCGCCTTCAGTCGCACGGGCGAACGGTCTACGACACCGGAGGCTTTCGATGATCGGCTCGTCACGGGCGAGGCCGCCGGAACGGCGGAAGTCTCCTCGCAGGGATATTTCGCACAACGTCCGCTCAGACGGGCCACCTCCAGCGAGCGAAATCTCCGAAGCTCGTCGAGCATCCGCCGATTCCGTCGGCCAGTCCATCGTGGAGGCACAAAATGCCCTCTCGTGACACCCTGGGCGGGATCGTGCACACCTACCAGCGATACGATCCTGCGCGGATCCCTCCGCCGCGGCCGCCGGAAATCGACCTCGTCACGCCGGTGATGGAGCACCTGCTCGAGTTCGGCGACATCTCCGAACTCACCGAGGAGCAGCTCGCCGACGCGATCGTGCTGTCACCGGAGCAGATTCGTGGGCTCGGGCCGTCGCTTCAATCGATCCGGCGGCGGCTCGAGGAGGCGCGGCGGAAGATTCTCGAGACCTACGAGACCGACGCCGTGCGAAAGCGGGCTCGGAGGCAGTTTCGCGACGCAGCCCAGCGGGCGCAGCCGCCGGCTCGGTTTCGCGAGGGCTTCGCCAAGG
>Ga0315902_10010141_pt1 | contig 12496 bp, 16 predicted proteins | sample LakEriMetagenome_9_FD_203523 | JGI IMG/M metagenome (GOLD analysis project Ga0315902, IMG submission 203523) | Freshwater fungal communities from buoy surface, Lake Erie, Ohio, United States - Buoy 12 MA117 | ecosystem: Environmental > Aquatic > Freshwater > Lake > Lake biofilm | place: USA... | reverse complement strand
GATTCGCGTCCCATGACCTTGGGGCAAATTCGCCCTAAGGTCGATTTTGTATGAAACCCCTATTTTGCTGGGTCAGATATTGCGGCTGAGTCGTGGCCCGTGACAATCGGGATATGAGACTCACCGAACAGACGACGATTGCCCCCAAGCGTGTCGACCGCGATGCCGGTTTGATCGAGGGTGTGCGCATCCTCGGGCAGGACTCACGCAACGGCAGGCGTTACAGCCCGCGAGCGATGGCAGAGGCTGCCCGGCTGTACGAGGGTGCTCCCGTCAATGTGGATCATCCCGCGACTGAGCGGAAAGACAGACCACTCGCTGAGGCGTTCGGCTGGATTCGCAATGTCCGGCAGGAGCAGGGGGCGGTGTACGGTGACCTGCACTACCTCAAGAGCCATCCGCAAGCCGAGCTTGTGGCGGAGGCAGCAGAGCGCAACCCGAACCGTATCGGCCTGTCACATCACGCCGAGGGGACCGTCCGCATGGATGGCCAGCGGGTGATTGTCGAGACGGTCGAGCGGGTCCACTCAATTGATCTTGTCCAGACTCCCGCCACCAATGCGGGGCTTTTCGAAAGTGAGCAACGCATGACAATCAGAGAGGCGGCGATGGCTGCCGGTGAGGAGAAGATCCTCACGGCTGAGGGGATGGGCGAATATGCCGACCTGCCCGTCAAGGAAAACGAAGACTACTTCGCGGCGATGGTGTCCGAAGTGCTGGCGGGTGACGGTGACCGCGCCAGCAAGATGAAGCGTATCGCGGCCATCCTCAAGGCGCAGGAGATGCTTCAGGCCGACGCCTCTGCTGACGCGATGGCCGAGCCTGAAATGGAGATCGAGATGGAGGGCATGAAAAAGGCCGTGGCCGAATCTCTCGCCCCGATCATGTCCAAATTCGAAGCCCTCGCCGAAGCCGTTCAGGCCGTCAAGGCGGACCACGATGCCCGAAAGCTGTTGGAGTCGACTGGCCGAGACGTGACGCCTGAGCGTGTCGCGGCGTTGCTGGCTGTCGATGCTGGCAATCGTTCGGCGTTGCTCGAATCGTGGCCCGTGATGCAGCGTGCGGGGCGTCCCTCTGTGTCTCCCCCGGCTGCTGCTGCCGTGTCGTATCCCAGTGATTCCCGGCAGTTTATCGCTGCCATTCGTTCCAACTAAAGGAGGCCGCAATGGCGGTGCGAACCGATGGGCTGCCCGAGCTTCTGCTGCGGCGCAACCAATTCACGATCCAAGACGATTTCACCCGAGACGTTGACTCGGCGGACTGGGTGACCACTCTCACCGATTCCGGTACCGCCAGCGTTGGCGATGCGGCGGGCGGGATTCTCGCCCTCGTGCCGTCTGATGGCACCGTGGCGGACAATGACGAAGCCTACGTCGAATCGGCGAATGAGGTTTTCAAGTTCGCGGCTGACAAGCCGTTGCTCTTCGAGGCCCGTGTTCAGTTCACCGAAGCAAACACCGATGACGCGAACATCCTCGTCGGTGTGATGGATGCTGTTGGTGCGAACTCGCTGCAGGACAACGGGGCCGGTCCTCCCAGCAGCTACAGCGGTGCGGTGTTCTTCAAGGTGGACGGCGGGACTGTCTGGCAGACCGAGACCAGCAACAGCACGACCCAGACCACGAACGAGCTTTCAGCCAGCAACGTCAACAACCTGTCGAAGAAAGCACAGACGGCGGGCGGTGCGGCCTACCAGGTGCTGCGCATCGAATACATGCCGTACTCTTCGACCAATGCCTACGTTTCGTTCTTCGTGGATGGCGTGCTGTGCGCTCAACACGACTACATCTTCACCTCGGCTACCGAGATGCAGATTGCCCTTGGCGTCAAGAACGGCGGAGCAAACAACGAGTTGCTCAACGTCGATTATGTCGCCTGCACCCAGTCCCGCTGAAAGGAGCGAGCAATGGTGAACGTTACGCAACTTCGGCGGCTGTTTGAGGCTGCCCAACGCGATGGTCAGATTGATCGGTTCAACGCCGATCTGGCTGAGGGACTGCGAAAGAAGGAGATCCGTTTCTCGGACTTCTCGATTCGCAAGCTGTTCGAAAACTTCGTGCCTGATGGGCGGGAACTCGCGGGGCTCTATGCTCCCGGCGAGAACGGTTCGCAGGAACTGCGGGAAACCGCTTCCGTTGTGGCTTCCAGCCAGTTCGCCAAGATCAGCGGACAGTTGCTCTACAACGCGGTCATGGAGGCGTACGAGCAGGAAGCCTTCGTGTTCACCGGGATCATTCCCGTTGTCAACACGCAGTTCAACGGCGAGCGTATCCCCGGCATCTCGGGCATCGGTGACGAAGCCTTGATTGTCGATGAGGGCCAGCCGTACCCGAAGGCTGGCGTTTCCCAGACCTACATCGACACCCCGACCACGACCAAGCGCGGCTTGATTGTGGAGGTCACCAAGGAAGCGATCTTCTTCGATCGTACCGGGGTGCTGGAGGATCGGTGTCGGCGAGTCGGTGAAGCCCTCGGGCTCAACAAGGAAAAGCGGGCCATCGATTGCGTGATCGATGAGAACGTCACCGATCACCGTTACCGCTGGCGAGACACCACGATTGCGACTTATGGAGACAACTCCGGAAGTCACACGTGGGACAACCTCGCGGGGTCAAACGGGTTGGTCGACTGGACCGACATTGACGCAGCCGAGCAGTTGTTCTCGGGGATGCTTGATCCTGAGACCGGCGAGCCGATCTTGTTGAATCCGTCTCACCTGATCTGTACTCGGCAGTTGCTCTACACTGCCCGGCGGATCATCAACGCGACGGAGATCACGGTTGCGACTCCCGGGTATGCCACGACTGGCAATCCCACGGAGACTCGGACCGGCAACCCGATCACGAACTACACCATCGTGAGCACGAACCAACTGGCGGCCCGCATGGGAACCGATACCAGTTGGTACCTGGGCGATCCTCGGCGAGCCTTCCGCTACATGCAGAACTGGCCGTTGACCGTCGTGCAGGCTCCCGCCAACAACGAAGCGGAGTTCACGCAAGACGTCGTGATGAGGTTCAAGGCGAGCGAGCGCGGCGCGTTCGCGACCATCGAGCCCCGTGCAATGGTGAAGTGTACTGCCTAGTAGGCTGATGAGGCCGACACAATCCGCCCCCGTCGGCCACAAGCTGGCGGGGGTTCTTTTTTGGAGCATTGAGCGTGGCGAAGCATAGCAAGGAAAAGGCGGTCGATCCTGTCGAGAGCGTGGAAACTGTGGCCGTGTTGGAGGAGTCTCCGCAAGGCGTCCAGTTGCCTCGCTGGCGTCTTCGGCCTATCGGTACGCAGGAATGGCGGACCGTCGAGGCGGAGAGCGTGGAGGACGCGATCAGAGCCTTTAACGGCAACGGCAACGGCGGGACTGTGTTCACCCGGAAGAAGCTGGAAATTGAGGAAGCCTAATGGCAACCGACGCCGAACAAATCGCGACGATCCGGAGTAACCTATTGGCGGCGTTGGCGACCGAATCCGCGAACCCGAAGCCCTCGTACAACATCGACGGGCAGCAGGTCGATTGGAACGGGTACCGGAACGCGATCCTTCAGCAGATTACGACGCTCAACAATCTGCAGGCGGCGGCAGTCGGTGCATTTGAAGAGATCGGCGAGGCAACCACATGACGCTGGACATCGACGGGGACTACACCATCTTCGACAACGGCGAGACTGTCACGCTGAGGCAGATTCGCCCCGATGGTGCTACGTCGGTGACGATCGACAATGCGGTCGGCGGTGTAGTCAACAGGCAGCGTCTCAACGCGGCGGGGATCGACATCGTGGGGGACGAGAAGGGATTCTCACTCAATGCGACGCAGGCCGGCGCAAGAGGCGTGCAGGTCGATGACATCATCATCGATGCAAGCAACGTCCGCTGGCGGGTGTTGAGCACGAGCCAAGCGACTCTGGATACTCGCTGGACCGTCATTTGTCGGAGGCAAGTCTAGTGCCTGCCGAACTGACCACGATCTTGGAGACCGTACAGACGCAGGTTCAGGCGTTGGACCTGCCGGGGATTCCTCGTGCGAATGTCGTCGTCTGCCAGAGTGCAGCGGTTGAGATCGCCCGCCTGCCATCGGAGCGGATGCCCGCTGTGATTATCAGCCCATTCGGAGCGGAAGCGATCACGTCTGGCAGCAATGTCCGCGACGATGTGACCTATCCCGTTCTCGTGGCCCTCGTGGCATCTCTGCGGATCGATGCGGAGGAGCCGATGGACAAGCAACGGCTAGGACTCGATCAGCGGTTGACATGGCGGCAGACAGTCCGCAAGGCGTTCTCTAATCAGCGGCTGGACTCGACACGCGGCTACAACATATCGCTACAGCCTTTGGCGATCGTCGATCAAACGGCGTTTGCCCGTGATCTGTTCGTCTCGGGATTCGTGCTTCGGATCACGAATCGGGAGGGCAGGTCGTGAGCATGTTGCCGAGTCTGGGAGCCCTGATTGATGTGGTGTTGCAGGCCGCAGACGATGCGACGAAAGACACGTACACGCAGGCTCTGGATGAGTCGATTGGATTGATCCAGAACTGGGAGCGAGAAATGTACCTCGGCCAGTTTGGGCCGGATGGCACGGCATGGGCTCCCCTGTCTCCGGTGACGATCGCCCGTAAGGAGCACAGCGCGATCCTCGTTGACACCGGGCGGATGTTCGAGTCACTCACGACACCGAACGGCACTCAAGATACGATCTGGATCACGGGGCCGAACTGGCTGACATTCGGCACAGAGGTTGAATATGCGCACTTCCACCAGACGGGGACAAAGCGGATGCCAGCCCGTCCGCATGTCGGATTGAATGAAGCAACTGTCACGCAGATTAGCCAACGGTTGGCCGATGCGGTGGCGTCACGAATCAACCAGGGGATAAGCTGATGGCTGATGCGAGCATGGGACACCAGTCCCGCCTGTCGATGGCGGCGGCGGGAACTGCGATCGGATCATACACCGAGTCGTACGAGTTCATCGGCGAGAGTCTGCGGAAACAACAGGAGATCGTGGAGACCTCGGGCATCCGGGGAACGCGATCACTGCCGATCGAGCGGACTCGGGACGGGATCTATCGGGTGAGCGGTGGGATTCAGTTTCACGCTACGCCGTCGATGCTGGACCTGATCCTTCCCCGGATCATGGGAGCCAATGAGGCAACCGACGTTTTCGCGTTCGCGGAGACCCTGCAGACGTTTGATGTTCTGTTGGATCGCGTGGCGAAGCGGTTTGTCTATGGTGGATGCAAGATCGGTCGAGCGGTGTTCCGTGCGGCTGCTGGTGGCCCTCTGGAATTGGATGTGGACATCCTCGGGAAAACGGAGACGGTCTCCGCCACATCATTCCCGACGATTTCCGCCCCGACCGACCCGCCCTATGTGTGGTCGGATGCGGTCTGCACGATCGAGGGAACAACCCGCACGGTGACACAATGGGAGTTGACAATTGATAACCGGTTGAATGCCCGATTCGCGAACAGTCAATCAGCGACCGACATTCACACGGAGGGCCGAGACGTTACCCTCTCGCTGACGGTGCCGTATACCTCGGATGAGGTCGACTTGTACGGGATCAACACCGGCGGGGCGAGTGCTGCGACCTTCGTGCTGACGAACGGCAATCGATCGATTACATTTGCGGTGGCGGCATTCATGGTGCCGGATGCCTCCCCGGTTGTCGGTGGTCCCGGGGAGATCCTCCTTACGTTGTCGGGATCGGCCCGCAGCAGTGGAGCCACGAAGGAACTGGTCATCACCAGCGACAGCACAGCATAAGGCGACACGATGCCGAGCCCGTACATTCCCGATGGCTACACTCGCGAGACGACTATTCCCGCGTGCGATCTGTGGGACGAGATCAACATCACATTTCGCCCGATGGCTGCTGCCGACTTCGCGGAATACCTTGCCAAGTCGAAAGGGCTCGACGAAGCGGGCTGGAGTCGGCTGGTCTGCGATCTGATCGCGGGCAAGCTGGTCGCGTGGAACATCACCGGCCCGTCTGGGGAATCGGTGCCTGTTTCTGCGGACACGGTGAAACGGCTGGTCAATCCCCTCGTGCTGAGGTTGTGGACGATCCTTTGTGGGGCCACTGAGTCGGGGGACACCGCAAAAAACTAGCGGAGGGGGTGCGGCTGACAATCCTGCACCCCGAGGTGGCACACCGAGACTGTCAGGACTGCGAGGCGTTCGTGTACGACGAAAAAACGGGGGAGCGAATGAAGATCCACGGCGAGCCGATGCGCCGGCCCGTGGGCAATCTCCCGCCATGTCGTACCAGGGCGAACGGCTGTTCCAAGGGAACGCCTGAGCAATCGCGGGCATTGAGCGATCAGAACTGGCAGGCGTACCAGCATTACAGCGAGTGCCGAGCCGTGGGGATCTTTCCAGATGACGCGATCGTTCGGCGGAATGCGGCGGTGATTCGGCAGGCGAGCGACTCGGCAGAGATGGAACTGGCGTTGCGTGTCGCGGGACCGGTTGGCGCATTGATCGGAGGTCGTGGCCGTGGCTAGTGTCTCGTCCGATGTGGTGATCAATGTCCGCATGGCATTTGCTTCTGCGGCGGATGCACGCAAGGCCGCAGAGGCGTCGATTGCCGTCACCAAGGCGATCGAGGCAGCACAACTCGCGAGCATCAACAAGATTCGCGAGGCACAACGGCACCACGTTGATCAGCAACTCGCTGACATCAAGAGGGTCGAGGCTGCACATCTCGATAGCCTGAGACGTGTGGAAGCGGCCTACGCGGCGTTCTACCGGCGTGCGAGGGGCGGAGGGGGTGCAGGCGGTGGCGGTGGAGGAGGCGGCGGTATGCTGCTACCTGGGGCCGGTGGCGGTGGCGGACGTGGCGGAGGGATGATTGTCCGTGGTGGTGACGGCGGTGCGTTGATGCAGACCGGCGGCGGGAGGATCATCGAGGTACAGGCGTTCGCCCGCGAGATCAAGACCGCGACGGAAGAGATCCGCAAGACGACCGCAGCAACGCAGCAGGCGGGGAAGGGATTCTTCGGCGGTGGTGCGGAGAACAAGTTCCTCTCCATCGCATCGGCCACGATTACGGCGTTTAACGCGCCAAAGGTGGTTCTGGGCGGCGTGTCTGGACTGATCCGCGATCTTGCAGCAGGCGGGGAGGAGACTTTCGCCAAGCCGGGGCGAGAGTTCTACGGGGCTGTCAGTGAGGTCATGCCACGGGGCGGGATGATCGAGCAGGGCCTGCGGTCGGGGCTGGCTGGCCCACTCGGCCCCCTGTTGGTCAACATGATTCGCAACGTTGGCGAACAGGAACTACGCAACCAAGAGGCAGCCAAGAACACCCCGCGAGCCCGGGAAGAGCGATTCAGTACGACGCAGCAAGCCCGACTGGACAACGAGCGACAACTCAATCAGATCATCCTGGAGCGCACCAAAGCCGAGCGTGATCTGATCGAGGAGACCCGCAAGAGGATCGACGCGGCCCGCGAAGAGTTCGGCCTGATGGACGTGCGGGAGAAGCAGGCTACGCTGGACATCGCGAAGAAGATCGCAGGGCCGGGCGGCGTTGGCCAGTTGACCAGCGAGGAACTCAAGTTCGCCCGTGGGAATGTGGCATTCCGGGGAATCATCTCTGAGCAGGCACAGGCCGGGGCCGATGCGGCGGGGTTCGCGGAGATCGTCAAGCTGCTGGGACTCGACCGGAAAATCGCCGAAGCGGAGGCGAAGATTTCAGCCGAGATCAAGCAGACGATCAATGTTGATCTTGACCCGTCGCGGCTGGCCGATGCGTTGGAGGAACGGATTGCCCCGTTGGTCAAGGAACTCGAAGAGATCACGATCAACCGCATCCGAGCGCAGATGAACGCACAGGCGAACGAAGCGGCTGCACTGCGAAAGGCTGGTGTGTGATGATCCTACGCTACGGCAGCTACTCGCACGCGGACAACGAAGTAACAATCTCGATTAGTCAGCGGCCCACGTTCAATGAGATCGGCCTACGATCGGGTTACGTTGCCTCGTGGTCGATTCAAGGGATTCTCCAAGGCAGCACGGTGGCAGAGGTCACGACCAAGATCACGGCCCTTGAATCGGCGTATGGGGCCGATGGGCTGGACTTGGTGCTGTACGATTCGGATGGCGTGACTGTGCGGCATGCGATGCGAAACACGGGCAGCCGGACCGGTGTGCGGATCTTAGACCTGTCATACCCGCAGGGCGACGGCGCGGAATACGTCACGTTCAGGACATACACGATTCAGGCTGAGGCGGAGTACAATCAGGACCTGGGGGTGTACTCGTCTTCCGAGACGTTCACTTTCGGTGGCGGGGGACAGCAAAAGGTAGTCATCCCGACTCTGTACGGCCCTCCCGTCGAGCAACTCGTCAGGCAGCAGACGGCGTATACCTGCCAGCAACAGGGGCAGTCGATCGGCGTGAGCACATGGCCGACGGTCCCTCCCCCGGCGTTTCCCTCGGCTGAGCATCGCGACAGGCGGCGGATCACGTACAGCACGCCGAGCAAGATCGGGCGGTTCGGAAACCAGATGTACGCCGTCTCGTGGGCCTACGAGTTCGAATCCCCTTCCCTTCTCTTCCGATACCCCAACGGGTGATAAATGGCAACGCGACGATGGACGGGGGCAGCCTTGCCCGTGGCACAGAAGGAGACGATCACGATCGGCGGGACCTGGGTGGCGGCGGATACGCTGACGGTCACCTGCAATGGTCGCTCAATCGTGCTGACGATTGGGACCACGGTCACTACAACGCAGATCGCGACCGAACTAGCGGCAGCCCTCGGGAGCACGTCAACGGCCCTTGGCACAGGGTACAGCGTGACGGAACGCGGGCCGAATATCGCGGAGTTCCGGGACTTCGTTTCCGGTGAGACGGCACCGGAAGCCAGCAGTTCGACCGTTATTCTGATCGGTCGAACCAAGGGGCAGCCCTATACGATCACAGTCAGCAAGAGCAGCACGTCGGGAACCGTCTCGACTGCAACGACCATCGCGGCGAGTGGTCCGAACCATTTCAGCACGGCGGCGAACTGGAGCGGGAGCACTGTTCCCGTGGACTCGGACGATATCGTCTTCGATGGGGGCAATGTCGATTGCCTGTATGGGTTGGCACAATCGTCTGTGTCGCCAGCATCGATCACGATCACGATGGGATACACGGGGCGTATCGGCCTGCCGGACACAAACATCGATGACGCGGCGTACCCATACAGCGAATACCGGGACAAGTATCTTGCCCTCGGGACATCGTCCGACAGCGTGACGCAGGCGCTGACGATTGGCAGTGGTGACGGGCAGGGATCGAGCCGGATCAAGATCGATAGCGGTTCCGGCCAGTGTCAATTGGTCGTGCTGAACTCGGGAGTCTCGGAACTGCAAGGCGTCCCGGCGATCTTGTGGAAGGGAACGCATGTCAGCAACACGGCGACAATCTCGAAAGGCAATGTCGGGATTGCATACTTCGCGGGTGAGACAGCGGCGATCATGACAACGAAGCTGGGATTCCGCACAAACCAGACAGCGGACTCGTCGCTGTTCATCGGGTCTGGAGTGACGCTGACGACTGTGGAGCAGACCGGCGGCACCCTCACGACGAACGGGGCAGTCACGACCATGACGCTATCCGGCGGATCGTGGCGGCACCTGTCTGGCGTGGCTGTCACGGTGACGATCACCGGCGGGTATTGCTCATACGAGAGCACGGGCACACTGACCACATTGACGCTGGCGGGTGGGGAACTCGATTTCCGTGCGAACCAGCGAGGGCGAACGATCACGAATGCCGACATGTTCGCGGGGGCGTCTTTCCGCGATCCTGCCGGGACTGTGACGTTCACGAATGGGATCGACTTGAACCGCACGAACCTGCAAGGCGTCACGTTGGAAATTCCGAACAATAAGCGGATCACCTTGGGATCTGTCGCGTGAATCACAGCTACGCTACATATCCCGGCGTTCAGAATGTCCTCGGGGCATCGTATACCCTCACGCATGGGATCACGCCGAGCGTTGTGTCATTCCAGATCACCCCGCAGACAGCCACGATTGCGGCGGTGGGGGATGTGGTGTTCTACCACGGCAACACGACGTTAACGATCAGGGATTGCCGTGCGGATCAGGCGTCAATGGTCCGCAGCACGGATGGCACGCTGGTCAGTTTCTCGGCGCTGGATCGTCGCTGGCGTTGGCGGTTCGGCGAGGTCTACGGCCACTACAACCAGCGGGACGCCGATGGGCTGATCGTCACTGCGACCGAGAAGACACCGCAGCAACTCGCGCAACTGCTGCTGTCCGCGATGGGCGAAACTGCCGTCGGGGTGACCGACATCCCGAACAACGCGCGGCCAGAATGCGAATGGGTGGCAGAGAATCCATCGGAGGCGTTGGCCGATCTGATCGAGCCATTCGGGATGGTGGTCGTCCTGCAAATTGACGGAACCGTAGCACTGAGGCAGCAGGGCGTGGGGGCAGCCCTCCCGGCGAATACATTCCTGATCGAACAAGAGGTTTCGAGCAACCCCCCGGAGATACCCGCAACGATTCGCGTGTTGGGCGGACCGAACCGGTACCAGAAACGATTGCAGCTAGAAGCGGTGGGGTATGATCTTGATGGATCAATCAAGGCCATCGATCAACTGTCATACAAGCCCGCGACAGGCTGGGAGCAGGAAACGCAGTTTTTCGCAGGCATAGAGGGAGGCGACGCACGAAAACTCGCCTTGCGTGATGTGTTCAGGCTCTATCGTATTCGAGACATGAACAGCACTCCTCCCACTACGATCGTGCAGGTACCGGGGCCGTCATCATCTCAGACATTGCAGGTTGGCGGGGTGACCGTTGGACCTGGTGGCAACCCAGCAGCACCCGCAGCAGCAGCAGCGCAGCCGGGAGGGGTGCAATATCTCGTGCAATATCTCCGCGAGATCCTGCCGTTGGAAAAGGGGCTTGTGCAGACAAGCACCGATCCGAATGGTATTCGACGTCGCAAGCCGGAAGCAGTCTATGGCAGCTACTATGTTGGTAACATCAGTTTGGAAGCGCCTCGAAACAGCGAAAAAAACAACGTCAAGCAGTGGCAATATCCGGGGCAGTTTCAGGTCGAGCATGAACTCGGCTTAGTTCGGTTCGACGAGCAGGTCGTCAGATGGGATACAAATACCCGCACCTTCAAGCCCGCAGTCATTGAGCTTGAATGTTCGTTTCAGGTACGGAATCCAGATACCGGGGCACCTATGCGGTGGTCTTATACGATGGCAACTGGAGCGGCGGCGGGGTATGGCGTTGAGGTTGTCAGGCGGGAAGAATTGGTATGGGAACGCTATACGCCATATCCGAACCAGAACGCCGGACAGTGGACCGAAAAGACATACGAGGCCGAACTCAACCCACTGAGTCAGTATTACTCGGCAGGTCGTCTCGCGCAATACGTGACACAATCAGGGGCTTCGGGCAAATATGTGGGATTGCAGTCGATCAACCCGGACGGGGCCATTCAGCAGGTCACATGGGAGATTGGCGGGGGCGGGTGCTTCACATCGGCATCCCGGCTATACGAGCCATCGCCATACGTCCCGCCCTATAAAGAGCGGCGGGTCAACGACATGCTGAGGAAGCAACGGCGAGCGGAACGAGACCAGCGAGGGAAACGGCCATGATGGGATTGATCGGAGGGGCGGCGGATGTAAATCAAGACTACTGGGTGATTCGGAACGATAGCGGAGAAGAAATTCCGGCGTATGCGTGCGTTCGCATTACAGGAATGTTCGTCCCATTCTCGACCAGCGATGGAGTGTATAGCAATCGGGGGGTAGCGAATATGGGCTTTACTGTTGCGAAGCCGAATACCTACGGGGCTCAATATCGCCACATGTTCAATGGTCCGCGAGCCATACCAATCGGCAAGACAGGGCAGGGGATTTTCGGAAAGGTCATGCTTGGGGCTTATGCTGGGTCGGCACCAACTGTCGGGTCATCTATTGGACCAATCGACGGGTCGTGGTTGCTTCAGCAGGACAGCGCGGGATTTACTGTGCTGGATACGATTACAGACTCGTTTTCGAGTGCCTCGGCCAACGTCTGCAAGATAATCCAGTCTCCCGCAATCTTCCTTCGCGGCACTGCTGATGTGGCTCTTGGAAGCGGTGGCGCATCGTCTGGACAGGTTACGATTGTCGGATCAACACAAAAGGTTACCGGGATCTACAGCGCGTTTGGCACTGCCATCGCAGCGAATACAGGTTGTCACCTGCACTGGCTGTCTGGATCGTGGTATGTCGCGAAGTTTGACTAGTCCGCACAGTACCCGCCCGAAGGCGGCAAGCCCGGCGTACTCCCCCAGCGAGCACGCAAGACCAGTTGCCCGCTGCCAGCCTGCACCCCCTGGGGCACAGGCGGCACGGCATAGGCTGAGAGGGCGAGACCAAGAGCGATTCCAGCGAGGATGGCAAAGCGGGTCATGGGTTGGGTTCCGTGGAGTGGCTGTCGAATGAGTCGAAGCGCATCACGCAGACATGCTGCCCGA
>Ga0315902_10010140_pt1 | contig 12496 bp, 8 predicted proteins | sample LakEriMetagenome_9_FD_203523 | JGI IMG/M metagenome (GOLD analysis project Ga0315902, IMG submission 203523) | Freshwater fungal communities from buoy surface, Lake Erie, Ohio, United States - Buoy 12 MA117 | ecosystem: Environmental > Aquatic > Freshwater > Lake > Lake biofilm | place: USA... | reverse complement strand
GGACCATTTCAGGTCGGGCCGGTTTGCGGCCAGCGTCAGCGGCCGACCGATCCGGGCCAGCCGCGCCTGAACGTCGGGGTCGCGGACGGGCGGCGCCTGCGCGACGATCTCAGCCCAGGGCGCATCGGCCATCTCTGCAAGCTGGCTGTCGGACACCAACACCAGCTGTCGCCGGCCCGTCGCGGCGTTCTCGCTGCACCCCGTCAGGCTGACCGCCGCCAAGCCCGCCAGAAGACCGCGTCGGGACAGCCGCGCATCACAGAAGCCGCACATCGGCCGGCCGCAAAGGATGAACTTCGACTGGTCCGCATGGAGACAGTCGAAAGAGATCTGGTTGGCGCGCGCGCTCGCACCGGCGCGCGCCTGTCGCCAGCCCGCAGGAGGGCCGCCGCAGGGGCGCATAGCCCAAAGGCGTTACGCCATGTTCCGGATGCCGCGCGAACCTCAAAGACTGGGGGGTTCGGCTCGCTCGGTCTCTGAACGCAAGGCGCCTCTGATCACCCGAACCTCGCGCTCGGGAGTTCGGGTTCAAAAAAGGTCCGCATTTGCAGCGCTTTCGGCCGATGAGAGGTCCGGAAGTTCGTGGGCGATGTTCCACCCAATGTGCAGTAAGTGAACCCGAAGTGGAGGAATTGGCGCGCAATTCTGGGCGCAGGTCCGCTTGCGGGCCTGGACCCTATGACCGGGTTCGACCCATTGCGGACATTGAAAACGCAGCTGGCCAACTTCGTGTCCTGACTCATCGCGGACGTTGAGAAGGTCTGCTTTTGGCAAGCCTGTTCGCTGAAGCCCGAAAAGCCGGTGAGGGGGTCAGTCTGTCGGCATTGCTGCGAGCAGGGCCCGTTTTGTGATCCTTATGACGTTGCGCGCGCAATCGGCTGCCACGTCCGGGTCCCGAGCTCGAACCGCCGCAACCAGCGCTTCCATCATCGCCAATGACCGCTCCGCCGGCTCCAGGTCATCTGGAGCCAGGAAGCGATGCTGCCAAAGGACCAGATTGCCGACCTTTGTAAGGAGGTCGTCAGCGATGAGGCTGCTGCAGTTGCGAGATAAGGTGCGGGCCAGCCGGAACGAAACGGCGACGCGCTGGTCAAGGGAGCCGGCCCGGACCGCTGCTCTCAGCAGGTCGAGCTCCTGATCAAGCACGTGGAACAGGCTGTCAGGGAAATTCTCTGCTGCAAGGGCGCCGACGACCGAAAAATTCGCCTCCATCAGGTCGAGGAGGTAGCGCGTTTCCTTGGAGGAAATCGACGCGACCTGAGCCCCACGCCAGGGTTCAACTCTGACGAACCCGGCGCGATAGACGTTGCGGAGCGCCTCCCTGACCCGCGGGCGACTCACGCCAAGGCGTGCCGCAAGCTCGACCTCGCGAATGAACGAGCCGGGCTGATGGAGGCCGGCGACGATTTCCCGGATGACGACTTGGGCGACGCGAGCGTCCAACGGGAGATCAGGCCGCGTTGCCTCTACATCGGCTGTTGTCGCAAGGCGGTTGGGGAAGTGTGGTTCTGACATGCGATGTCTTCAAGCCTTTGAGATGGGGTGGCGTTCCACCTTGGCCGCCTGGCGGCCCAGCGCTCGGCAGGCAGTATCGACTAGAATCCCGCGTGGGCCAGGAGCATCTCCCACCAGCCGGCAATTTTCGGAACCGCCCGCCGCCGTTGCGGCTTTGCCGATAGGACCGTGCTTCGTCTCGATCGAGTCCAATCTGGCCCAAGGTGACGCTCCGCCGGCTGAGATCCTTGAGGTCCCAAGGAACGGGGGCGACGCCGATGTCTGCGCCCGCACGGGCCCAGGCTCCCGAGCGAATGGCCAGCCATGCTCGCCGCGTCTTGCCTCGGCCCGGTCTGCGGGCGGAAGGCGGCGACTGCTGCTGATGACCCCCCGAGTTGTCAAAATCATATCCATTCGTTTTTGTATCACAATGACAGTCGCTCCTTGAGGAGCGCCGGTCAACTACAGGCCCAAAGGCCCGCGCTTAGCGCCCAAAAGCCGCAGTTCGGGACTCGTCCCGAGGGGGGAACGTTTCGCTTGACTTGGATTGTATCACAATTCCTATTGGCGTGGCAGACGCTTGAGACAACTGGCGCTGCTTCTATGTCGCTGAGGGAGGGAACAATGAAAGTTTGGTATCTGGTGTGCGCGTCCGTCGCCGCCTTGACGGTTGCAACCAATGTTCAGGCGCAGGTGGGTCCGGGCGGCGCCGCGGCGACGCCTGAGGTTGGTGCGGAGGTTGAAGAGGTCGTTATCACCGCGCGAAAGCGTGACGAGCAGATCATCGATGTGCCGGCGAGTGTCAGCAGTTTCTCAGGAGAGCAACTAGAGGATCTTGGCGGCATCAGTGACATCAAGGACCTGTCCTTCATCGCCCCGGGACTGGCATTGGTGGATACAGGAAACATCAACACTGAGGTCAACATCCGCGGCGCTGGTGCGGGGACGGCGAGGGTCACCGGTGTCGATGCGCCGATCGGAATCCTGCGAAACGGCGCCAACGTCGCGGGTGGAAACATCGGTGGCCGCACCTATACGCGCACCGATCTTTTTGACGTCGAGCGTGTCGAGGTCGTTAGGGGGCCGCAGGGCGCGCTGTACGGGGTCAACAGCGTGGGTGGCATCATGAACGTCTTGTCCAGGCGCCCCCAAAAGGATTTTGGCTTCCGGGCCTCGGCCGGGTGGACAGACCAGATCGAGCGGAGCGCCTTCGAAGCGATCCTGAACCTGCCCTTGGGTGACCCCCTCGCAGTCCGCATTGGCGGACAAGCGACCGACGCCAACGGCGGGCACTTCATCAATGACTTCGACGGCAAGCCGGGAGACATCGAAGAGTACCGTGCTCTTCGAGCTTCGGTTTTGTGGGAACCGGCGGACGACCTGTCCATCTATGTCGTGGCAGACTCCTCGTCGGATGTGTCGCCTTCAAATCGTATCAAGACCGTCTACAATCTAAACGATCCGACTGCCACAGCGGGCCCGGCGGATCCGGACGGGCCGTATCGGTATGGGCACAACACGTCCAACACCGTGAATCGTGACCTGGTTAGTTACTCCGCCCAAATCGACTGGGACACGCCTCTTGGAGAGATCACGAGCATTACGGCGTACCGCGAGAGAGACACGCGTTTCATCCAGGATGAAGATGGAAGCTACCCCGGCTACGCGCAGTCAGCGCTGCCAGCCGCCCCGTGCTTTACGCGTGCGTGCGTGACAACCTTCACTGACTACACGGAGATGTGGAGTCAGGAGATCCGCCTCGGAAATTCAATTGGGGCGAATGTTGACTGGATGGTCGGCGTTAACTGGCAGAACAGAGAAACAGAGTTCGCCTTCATTTCGGACGGGCGAACCAACAACAACGTAAGCACACTGAGCCCAACCGGAAACTCTGCCAGTGTCGCCCTGGACGAAGATCGCCAGGTCGGCGTCTTCGCAACTATTTCCTGGGTCGCTTCGGATCGCCTTACCTTTGACGGCGCAATCCGCTGGGGACGCAGCGAGAAGCAGGGCAACGCCTACAACGTCCGGCGCGGTGCGGGGCCGACCTTCTGTCCCTATCTGGATCCGATCCATGGCGACCTTGATGTTCTGCCAACTTGCGTTGTCCTGCCCATTGCCTTCAGTGAGACCTACGAGAATGTCTCTCCGTCTCTTGCCGCGAAGTTCTCTGTCAGCGAGAATTTCAACCTGTTTGCGACTATAGCGCGCGGGTACCGATCGGGCGGGTTCAACGGAACGGCCGTGTCATTCCCGGCCACCGTTCCTGACTCGTATGACCCCGAAGAAACGACCGCGTATGAGGCCGGAGCAAAGCTCAAGGTCGGCGGTGGATTGCTCACGGTCACGACGTTCAAGAACGACTTCGATGGCCTTCTCGTGAGTCTGCCAATTCCGGGCGACACAGTGGGGCGCTCGTATCGCGACAATGCCGGCAAGGCGGAGACCCACGGCATTGATCTGGAATGGGCCGGCAGGGCAGACTTCTTCCCGGAACAGTGGGGCCGCCTCGACTTGACCGGCGGGCTCAACTGGCTGGACGGGGAGATTGAGAGCGGTCCGTACAAGGGGCGTTCGGTCGAAGGCTCGCCTGAGTACACCTACACCGCGACCGCGATCTACAGGCGGGTAATCGCCAACGGATGGAGTCTGTCCGCGTCGACGTCATACCGCGGGCAACGTGGAGGCTTCACGAACACGACGCAGATCAACAACCTCGTGCCGCTCGATGATCTCGATCTCTGGGATGCGCGCCTTGCGCTCGACGTTGGTCCGGTACAGTTCTCTATCTCAGCAGAAAACCTCTTCGACGCAAGATACGTCGCTCTGAAGGACCCCAATCGGTCAGTCTACGGCGATCCGCGCGAAGTGTCCCTCAAGGTTGTCTACCGGTTTGGTTCCGAAGCTCCCCGGAGCCGGTAGCTCTTGGCGCCTGCGAGCAGCCTCGCAGGCGCCCCTTTTTCGAGGCGTTAATGGCCCACTTCAGCCGAAGAACCGTTTCCACCTTCTTGCCGGCGCTCGTTCTTGCTGGGCCGAGACTGGCTTACGGTTCGCCGGCTAGCGCCGGGCACGATCTCTACGCCGATGTTGTCCGGTATGCTGCCTATGGCCCCAAGCGAACCGGGTCGACGGCGGATCACGCGATCTCCGACTGGCTTGCGGAAGAAGCAAGTCGGGTGGGCGCAGAGGTGCACATTCAGCGGATCCCGCTTCGCCGGTTTGAAGTCGAGGCGGCTCGCTTGGCGATAGGCTCTGATCAATTGGACTGCTTTCCGCTGTGGTTTCCCAAATCCTCCTCCGGCAGACTGCGTCTGCCGCTTGCCGCATTGGATACGGCGCCTGGAGGTAGTCTCGCCTACAAGTCCTTGAGCGACGGCCTTGTTGGGCTGAGGGAAATTCCGGCAGCGGTGCGGCTGGCCGCTGAGCGCCAGTGCGCAGGCCTCGTGCTCGTCACCAAGACTCCATCGGGGATGGCATTTGCACACGGGCTTGGCGCGCAGACTCCAATGCCGACCCTGCTGGTCGGGGGCAAGCACCAGGAGCGGCTGGGGCGGGTGCTTGAGTCCCGCGAGCCGGTCGAGTTTGAGCTGTCAGGACAGACCGTTGATGGCGAGGCGCGAAATGTCATCGCCTCGTTTGGGAATCTGGAACAGCCCATTATCGGCGTCTCAACGCCGACCAGCGCCTGGCTGACGGCCGGCGGAGAGCGGGGATCAGGCGTGGCGCTCTGGTTGGCTCTCCTGCGCCGCGCTGCCGCGACACGACGGGGGCCCTATCTGTTCAGTGCGGTCTCGGGACACGAGCTGGACGCCCTCGGCGGCCGGCATTTTGCCGCCAGTGATCTCGCTCCTCTTCCATCCCAGGTTCGGTCCTGGTGTCACCTTGGAGCCTCCATCGCCACCCGATCGATCGCTCCGGCGAATGCAGCCGAAGACGATGCTCAAGAGAGGTTCAGCCCGGAGACCCGAATTGTCTGCTCAAGCGAGAGACTGGAGCGTGATGTGGGGCGGTTCATGGGAAACGTGCCCTATCGCGTGCTTTCGAGTCGCGATGCGCCGGTCAGGGGAGAGCTAAAGCTCTACTTGGACAAGGGGTACGAAACGTTCGGCTTTGAGGGCGCGGGGCCCCTGTTTCACACCTCAATTGACGATCACAAGGCAACTTCGCCGATGCTCCTTGGCCGTGTCTACGAGGGGCTCGCCGAACTCATGGGACATTTCGAGGAGCGCAGTCAATGAAAGTGTCTCGTCCGTTGCTGAAGTCGTTGGTTACGGTCCTAACTGTGGCACTTGCGATGTCGGCAGGGCCCGGCCGCGCCGAAGATCAAAGGGCAGAGGTTGATGCGCGGTTCGACGCCTTGGTGTCGACGACTCAGATCGCCGGCGCGACCCTCCTTATCTCCGACGGACGCGGTCTGCTGTATCAGCGGAGCGCTGGCTCAATCGGAGAAGACACGCCGGTTCCCATAGCGTCAGCGAGCAAGTGGCTGACAACTGCCGCGATCATGTCGCTTGTCGAGGATGGCCAACTGGCCCTCGACGCAACGGTTGGGCAGTACCTTGCTGATGCGCCGGAAGCGTTCAGACCAATAACGCTCAGGCAGTTGCTCAGTCACACATCAGGCATTGAGCCACAGACCGTTCTTCAGGTCCGTGTCGCCTCATCGTCAAAGGACGTAGCTGACGCTATTCTCGGAACGCCTCTTATGGGCCAGCCAGGATCGACATTCGCCTATGGCGGCTCATCCATGCAGCTCGCCGCCTACATCGCGGAAGTCCGCACGGGCAAGTCCTGGAAAGAACTGTTCGATGATCGAGTTGCACGTCCCCTCGGACTGACAAGCGCGACTTGGGTGCACCCGCTCGCGGTCAGCGAGACTGGACCTGCTGCTGGCTCGGCCCGCGCGCGCGGGGTGAGCGCGCAAGGCCGGCGAGGAAGCGATGTTCCTTTTGTTGCTGGCGGCCTTTCCATGTCGGCCAGGGACCTGTCGACCTTCATGCAGATGATCCTCGGGTATGGCCAACTCGACGGCGTGAGGGTGCTTTCGGAGGCTTCAGTCCGGGAAATGGAGCGTCTCCAGACCGGAGGCGTCGCAGATTTTCGCCGGATTCCAGTCGCCCTGCCCACGTGGAGGTACGGACTGGGCATCTGGTGTGAGCAGGTCGATCCAGCCGGCGCCTGCGCGATAACAAACAGCGCCGGTGCCTTCGGGACGGTGCCTTGGGTCGATCGCTCTACAGGCCGGGCCGGCGTCTTTGTGACGCGCACACAGCTCCCCAAGGTGCTGAATGGCGTGCTGGAGCTGCGGAGCCTCTCCAACGGTGTTCAGCGGTAGGCGCGATCATGTTGAACCGTCGAAAACTGCTTGCCGCTTCGGCGTTGACGATACCCGGCGCGCTACCTCTGCTGGCTGGACGGGCGAGCGCCCGCGACGTCTCGGAGAGAGTCCTTCGTACGCCGGACTCGGCGTTCATCGGGCTGCCCGAGTACGACTTTCGGCCGAATTACATCTCCATCGACGACCGCGAGATCGGCCAGCTCAGGATGCACTTCGTCGACGAGGGACCCAGGTCCGGGCCGCCGGTTGTCTTCCTTCACGGGCAGCCCACCTGGTCATTCATCTTCAGACGCCAGATCAAAGCGCTTGCTGCGGCTGGTTACCGGGTTCTTGCACCCGACCTCATCGGGTTTGGCAGATCGGACAAGCCGAGGCTCGCAGAAGACCACACCTATCAGCGGCATCTCACGTGGGTCAGTGCGTTCTTCGAGGCCCTGAAACTCGAAGCGCCGACTCTGGTCGTCCACGATTGGGGTGGACTGCTCGGCCTTCCCATCGCGGCCGGTTCGCCTGAGAAGTTTGGCGCACTCGTTGTGCTGAACACGAGCCTGCCGGACGGTACGGACCCGATGTCGCCGTCCTACGAACGCGGGTGGGATGCGTGGATTGCACTTCTGAAGACAACGCCGCGACTGGACCTGGGTCGTGTAGTCGCAGCGCAGACCTACGTGCGGCCAGCTCCGGATGTTCTTGCGGCCTACGACGCCCCGTTTCCCGATAACGCGCTGACCAGTGGTCCCCGGATGCTGAGCGGTCTCGTGCCTCGTCGGCCGGGAGACCCCATGGCCGACCAAAACCACATCGCGCGTGAAAAGCTGAGACAATGGCAAAAGCCTGTTCTCATCGCATTCTCCGAAGACTCGGACCGAGTGCACCCGGGTCAACGTGCGTTATTCGACACTCTGATGCCGCGACCCAGCATCTGGAGGAGCGTCTCGGTGGAAAGGTCCAAGCATTTCCTGATGGAGGATGCTTCCGAACCGATTAATCGCTTGCTCCTGGATTTTCTCGGTTTTGTTTACAAGCGCCCCTAGCAGGGCGTCATCCTTGTTTCTCAGCACCGCGGAGACCGGCTTGCCAACGAGAAGAGATATTCTTGCGACCGCAGCCCTTACGGCTTCGCCGACTATCGCCTGGTCATCCGGTGACATTGCGGGCGAGGCGCTGCAGCTCCTTGATGCACAGCCTCACCTCAGAACCGGTGAGCCTGGCGAAATAGCGGTCGCAGAGCTTATCCGCCGGGTGCTCGCCGCCGCCAACTTCAGTGTGACCGAGCAGAAGATCACCCTCAGCCGGTTCCGGATGGAAACACGCGAGATTTCCTGGGAAGGCGGCGCGACGAAAGTTGAAGTGCAGGCCTATCCGGATCAGCCGTCCGATCGGGTGATCAGCGCTAGGTCCGCACTGCTTCGACCTGGCGATCACGCCGGACTGGCGAAGGGGCGGATCGCCGTTCAAGTGCTGCCGCACAAGCGTCATTCCCAGCTGCTTGCACGAGATCTGGCACCCACTATCGCCAGCGTGGTCGAGGCGAAAGCGGCCGCCTTGGTGTTGGTGACCGAAGGACCTTCAGGCGAGACTGTCTTCCTCAATCTGCCCGCGGAGACCAAAGACCTTCCGAACTTTCCAATTGCGGTAGTTGGGCCCCGCGAAGCCGGTGAGCTCGTAGAGGCCGCGCGCGATGGGAGGCCGATGACACTGTCAGTAGCGGACAGATCGTCGACCGTTTCCAGCAACAATGTAATCGGGTCCGTGGATCGCGGCACGCCATACTTGATTGTTTCGACGCCGCGAACTGCATGGACTCCCGCGGTCGCTGAACGAGGACCTGGCCTCGCCAGCTTTCTGGAGCTGGCGACCTGGGCTCCGACGGCGCTGCCACGGACAAGCTTGATGTTCGTATCGACCACGGCGCACGAATACGACAACGCAGGCAGTCAGGCCTTTCTGAACGTGCATGCCCCTTCTGGTGAAGAGGTCGGGCTCTGGCTGCATCTTGGCGCGGGGTTCGGAGCGCGGGACTTCCACGAGTTTGGCGGCTGGCGACTTCAACCTTTGCCTGGCGCAGACTCGCAGCGGTTTCTCGTCGGTAGCCCAGAACTGCTTTCGTCACTCAAGGCGGCCTTCCGCGGGCAACCGGGATTGGAAAACCCGTACCCTGCGTCCGGGGGTGCGGCGGGTGAGCTCGAGGAAATCCTGAAGAAGGGCTACCCCCGCACCCTGGGCCTCTTTGGCGCGCATCGCTTTCACCACACGATGTCTGATCGCTTGGACAAGGTCTCGCCAAGCGCCATCGCTGACGTCGTCACGGCTTTGAAGAGTGTGATCCAGTCGACGTTCGCGGCGGCTCCAGGCCGTCGTGCCTAGCGACCTTGTTTGCACATTCTGGCGGGATTGAACGAATTGAACGGCGCCGACGCCCTGATCACGACGCTGGCCGACAACGGCGTCACCGCCTGTTTCGCCAATCCCGGCACCAGCGAGATGCAGTTCGTCTCGGCCCTGGACCGCGAGCCGCGCATGCGCTCGGTGCTGTGCCTGTTCGAGGGCGTGGCGACCGGGGCGGCCGATGGCTACGGCCGGATGGCGGGAACGCCGGCCTGCACCCTGCTGCACCTGGGCGCCGGCTACGCCAATGGCGGGGCCAACCTGCACAACGCCCGACGCGCGGGGACGCCGGTGGTCAACGTCATCGGCGACCACGCCACCTATCACCGCCAGTACGACGCCCCCCTGAACAGCGACATCGCCGGCTGGGCCGCGCCCAACTCCCTGTGGGTCAAGTCGGCCGACACGCCTGATTCGGTGGGGCCGATGGCCGCCGAGGCGGTCCGCGCCAGCTTTGGCGCCCCGGGCGGCTGCGCCAGCCTGATCCTGCCGGCCGACAGCGCCTGGTCGGAGACCACGGTGAAGGGGCCGGTGCTGGAGCGTCCGACCCGCGTCACCGCCTCCGCCGGCGTGGTCGAGGCGACCGCCGCCCGCATCCGCGCCGCGAAGAAGCCGGTCATCCTGATGGGCGGCTCGACCTGCCTGGAGGCCGGGGTGCGTCAGGCCGGCCGTATCGCCGCCGCTGGCGTGCGGGTGTTGACCGACACCTTCATCGCGCGCATCTCGCGCGGCGCGGGCCGGTTCGCGCCGGACAAGATGATGTACTTCGGCGAGATGGCACTGGCGGACCTTGAGGGCGTCGACCTGATCGTGCTGGTCGAGACCACAGAGCCGGTCGCCTTCTTCGCCTACCCGGACCGGCCCAGCCTGCTTGTGCCCGAGGGCTGCGCCGTGGCCAGCCTGTGCGGCCGCGAGGCTGACGGTCCCGCCGCGCTGCAGGCCTTGGCCGACGCGCTCGGCGCGCCCGAGGCCTCGCCGGTCGAGGGGCTGGAGCTGCCGGGGATGCCGGGCGGGGCGTTCAACCCCTACAGCATCGGCGCCTCGATCGCCCGGCACATGCCGGCGGGCGCCATCGTCAGCGACGACGCCGTCACCGCCGGCCTGCCCGTCTGGCAATCGACGAAGACGGCCCGGCCGCACGACTGGCTGTGCCTGACCGGCGGCGCCATCGGCCAAGGTATTTCGGTGGCCATCGGGGCGGCCGTGGCCTGCCCGGACCGCAAGGTGCTGAGCCTGAACGGCGACGGCGCGGCCATGTACACGGTCCAGGGCCTGTGGACGATCGCCCGCGAGCAGCTGGACGTGACCACCGTGGTCTTCGCCAACCACGCCTACCGCATCCTGAACATCGAGATGGGCCGCACCGGCGCCGGCAACCCGGGCCCGGCGGCGAGCAAGCTGCTGGACCTGGGCAACCCCCGCATCGACTGGGTCAGCCTGGCCGGGGGCCTCGGCCTGCCCGCCGAGCGGGTCTCGACGCCGGAAGCGTTCGATGAGGCGTTCGAGCGGGCGATGAACCAGACGGGCCCGCGCTTCATCGAGGCGGCGCTGTAGGCTCCGTCGGGGAGCAATGGTCGGTCCGACCAAAGCGATAGGATGGTGATGAAATTGTCCAACAGTCACCTCGAACAGGGAGAGACAAGATGCACAGGCGCGTAGTGCTCGCCGGAGGCGCGGCCCTCCTGACCCTGGCGGCACTTGGCGCGCCGGGCGCAACGGCAGCCTTGCCCGGGGTTGTCGATCTCCGCTCTGTCGCTCGCCTCGCCTGGCTTTACGGCCTGCCCCTGATCGAGGTGGCGGCCGTCCGCAAGCGGATCCTGGGCGTCACGCCGGCCAACAGGCTGTTCCACCAGCGCGATCTGATCACCGTGGCCACCCAAAGGGTCACCTCGCCCAACAACGACACCCTCTACAGTCGCGCTATCCTCGATCTGTCGCGCGGCCCGGTGGAATTGGCGCTACCGGCGACAGGCGACCGCTACCTGTCGGTCGCGCTGATGGACATGTTCACCAACAACTTTGCCGTTCTGGGGACGCGTGCGACCGGGACTGAAGGCGGGCGCTTCATAATCGCCGGGCCGACCGGATCGGCGCCGGCCGGCGCGATCCGCGCGCCGCACTCCTGGGTGTTCCTGCTGGCCCGCACCCTCTCGGACGGCCCGGCGGACTTGCCCGCTGCGCGCCAGGTGCAGGATGGTCTTGTCCTGACCGGACCGGCCGGCGCGGCGCCGACTCCTGTCGCGCCCGTAGCGCGCTCGGCGCCTTGGCGGGAGTATTTCGCCAGCGTCGGGGCCCTGTTGGCCGAAACGCCGCCGCCGGCGACTGACATGGCGTTCTTTAACGCCGTTCGAAAGCTGGGTCTGACGCCGGGCGGGTTCAAGCCGCCCGCGTTCACAGCGGCCGAGGAGGCCGAGATCGCCGCCGGCGTCGCCGAGGCCGCGATCTTCGCGACCCAAGCCCGCGGCGGAACCTACGAGGCGGGGGGCTGGGCATATCCGCGGTCCAGTCTGGGCGATTTCGGCCAGGACTATGAATTCCGGGCGCAGATCGCCCTGACCGGCCTGTTCGCCCTGCCCGTGGCGGAAGCGATCTACACCCGGTCGACGGGCGACGACGGCACGGGGCTCTTCACCGGCGACCGATACCGGCTCTCGTTTCCCGCCGGAAAACTGCTTCCCGTCGACGCCTTCTGGTCGCTGACCGCCTACAAGGCCTATCCGGAGGGCCAGTTCCTGTTCGCGACCAACGCCATCGACCGCTATTCGATCGGCGACCGGACGCCGGGCCTGATCTACAACGCCGACGGCTCGCTTGACCTGTGGATCAGTCGACAGGATCCCGGCGGAAAGCGGTCGGCCAACTGGCTGCCGGCGCCAGATGGCGCGTTCATGCTCAGCCTGCGGGCCTATCTGCCCAAGCCCGCCTTGATCACCGGCGAATATCGGGCGCCGGCCCTGGTTAAGCTCTAAGGGACGAGACGCCGAGCCTGAATCTCGGCGCGCCAGCTAGCGTCTGCTTCCCACCCTTCTCAGAACTTCGGAGCGTCCGCTTGCGGGCGCTCATCTGGCGGCAGCTGTTAGGCACTACCCGCCGGAGGGCGCCGCAGCGGCCCGATGATCTTCGAGATGACGTCACCGAAACGCCCCCTTGGCGTAGGGGGCCTGACGCCGCTGATGGCGCCAGTGATGGCGGCGGGCAGCGATAGCGAGCTTGCGCCAAGCCATCCCGATCCCTCAGGAGATCAGGGCTTTGCTGGACGCCGCCCGAGGTGAGACG
>Ga0315902_10010137_pt1 | contig 12498 bp, 10 predicted proteins | sample LakEriMetagenome_9_FD_203523 | JGI IMG/M metagenome (GOLD analysis project Ga0315902, IMG submission 203523) | Freshwater fungal communities from buoy surface, Lake Erie, Ohio, United States - Buoy 12 MA117 | ecosystem: Environmental > Aquatic > Freshwater > Lake > Lake biofilm | place: USA... | reverse complement strand
TGCAGAGCATCCAGCAGACGCCAGCAAACTAGATTTCGTTCGGCGGAGTGAACTTGGTCGCGCGCCTTGTTGCACTGCAACCGAGATATTGGGCCAGCGGCTGGCGCCTGACAATAGTACGAGGATGACGACTTGGCGGCGCTTGGCTAGGCTCGCGCGCATGACCGAGAACGCCATCGTCTGGTCCTATGCGAATGCTTGGGAGCCGATCGCGCGGCTGCAGCCCGGGCAGCCAGCGGTGCTGCAGGGCGAACGCGCGTTGTTGTGGGGCGCGTTCGATGCGCAGGCCGATGCACTGGCGGCGCATCTGATCGCAGCGGGTCTACGCCAAAACTCCAAAGTCGGCGTGTATCTGTACAATTGCGCGGAATATCTCGTCGCCAATTACGCGGGGTTCAAAGCAGGCTTGGCGCCGTTCAACGTCAATTATCGCTACACCGCCGACGAGCTGCTTTATCTCTTCGACAACGCCGACGCCGAGGCGATCGTGTTTCACGCAAGCTTCGCCGAGCGCGTAGATGAAATTCGTGCGCGTCTTCCGCAAGTAAAATGCTGGATCGCCGTGGAAGAGCTGGGCTTCAGCGCGCCGTCTTGGGCGGAAAACTACGCGAGCGTGGTCTCTAGCGTGCCACCGACGCGGCCGACAATGCCGCCTTGGGGCCGATCGAACGACGATCTCTTGATCCTCTATACGGGCGGCACCACGGGTCTACCGAAGGGAGTGATGTGGCGCCAAGAGGATCAGATTGGCGTCACCGGATTCGGTGGTTCGCCTCTGCTCGGCGTGCCGCCGTTGGCGCGGCCGGAGGCGGCGGCTGAGCGTATCGCGCACTTCCCGCGCCGCATCGGCCTTGTCGCCTGTCCGCTGATGCACGGCACCGGGCTGTTTAGCGCGTTGATGACGTTGCTCGCCGGCGGCGCCGTTCTACTGTTGCCGGGCCGGCATTTCGACGCCGAGCAATTGTGGGACGAAGTTGCGCGCCACCGAGCCACTTCGATCGCCATCGTTGGCTTGCCCTTCGCACAGCCGCTGCTTGAAGCACTTGAACGCAAGCCAGGCCGCTGGGATTTGACTTGCGTCACCAGCATTGGTTCCTCCGGCGCCATGTGGAGCCAAGAGAACAAGCACGCGCTGTTGCGCTTCATCCCGCAAGCCATGCTGACCGATGCGTTTTCGTCGAGCGAGGCGGTCGGCATAGGTTTGTCGGTTTCAACCGCCGCCGGTGAAAGCCAAACGGCCGCCTTTATCGCCGGCCCCGAATGCGCGGTCTTTACCGAGGATCATAAGCGCGTGGCGCCGGGCTCGGGCGAACGCGGCCTCGTGGCTGTCGGCGGCTTTCTGCCGCTCGGCTATTATGGCGACGACGAAAAGACCAAGCGCACGTTCGCGGTGATCGAAGGCAAGCGATGGTCGATCCCCGGCGATTGGGCGACCGTTGAAGCAGACGGTTCGTTGCGTTTGCTCGGTCGCGGCAGCCAATGCATCAATACTGGAGGCGAAAAAGTATTCCCTGAAGAAGTTGAAGAAGCGCTGAAGCGCCATCCCGCCGTGCGCGACGCCGCCGTGATCGGCGCGCCCGATGCGCGTTTCGGTGAGCGCGTATGCGCTGTGGTCGAACTCCAGCCCGATGCGCGCGACCCGTCTCTGTCCGATCTCGCCGCGCATGTGCGCGCGCATCTGGCTGACTACAAAACACCACGCGCACTGGTGGTTGTCGATTCCCTGCGCCGCGCGCCCAATGGCAAGCTCGATTACAAAGCCGTCAAAGCACGCGCGCTCGAAATGCTTGGCTAGAGCCCGAGCTGCCGCGCGGCGAGGTCGCGCATGATCTCTTCACTGCCGCCGCCGATCGCATTGACGCGCACTTCGCGATAAATGCGCTCAATCCGGCTGCCGCGCATGTAGCCAGCACCGCCCATGATTTGCGTCGCCTCGCGCGCGCAGAATTCCAGCGTTTGCGTTGCTTGCACTTTGAGCAAGCACAAGTCCATTACCGGCGTTTCGCCGCGCTGGACCCGCCAGGCGCAGTGCTCGAGATAAGCGGTCGTCGCGTTCACGCGCTGCACCATCTCCGCGATCTTGTGGCGGATGACTTGATGGTCGGCGAGCCGTTTGCCAAAGGTGCGCCGCTGCTGCGCCCATTGCGCGGCGTCTTCGATGCACACGCGCGCGCTGGCTGTCGCGCCCGAGGCCATGCCGAGACGCTCGCTGTTGAAATTGCGCATGATGCCGGCAAAGCCCTGGCCTAGGCCGCCGATCAGATGATCGACGGGCGCTTCAACGTCCTCGAAATAAAGCGCCGCCGTATCAGACGCCCACCAGCCTTGCTTCTTCAGCGGCGTGCGCGTCACGCCTTTGGCATTGAGATCAATCAGCAGCAGCGAAATCCCGCCTGCGCCATCGCCGCCTGTGCGCACCGCGGTCGTTGCCCAATGCGAAGTCATGCCGCCGGTGATGAACATCTTCGAGCCGTTGACGATGTAATGATCGCCATGCCGCTCCGCGCGTGTCGAGATGTTCGCCACGTCCGAGCCAGCGTCGGGCTCTGTGATCGCTAAGCTGATCTGCACCTCGCCGCGCAACACGGAGGGCGCGATGCGCTCCTTCATCTCATCCGTACCGATCGCCAGGATCGGCGGCAGGCCGATGCCATGCACCATCAAAGCGGTCGATACGCCGCCCGCGCCTATGCGCGCGAGTTCTTCGCTGGTGACGATGCCGTGGAAGCGATCGAAGCCTTCGCTCCACCCGCCATATTGTTCAGGATAGCCCGCGCCCAGCAGGCCAAACGCGCCCGCCTTCTTGAACACCTCGCGCGGCACGTACTCCGCCTCATCCCATTCCGTTACGAAGGGCATGAGTTCGCGCTCTATGAAGCGGCGCAAGCTGTCGCGCCAAGCCTGATGCGTTTCGCCCATGAACGGAGAGGGCGGTCGCAATGAATCGAAATCGAGAGCGCTACTTTGGCGACTTGGCATAGGGCTTCCTCCCATCCCGAGCGTGAAGCGCTGCGATCGCGTGCGCAAGGCGCGCCGCAGCGGAAGGATCGCGGCACAGAAGCAAAAAAGGCCGCCCCTTTCGGAGCGGCCTTGAGAGTTGCGCTTGCGTCTTAGTTCAGTGCGCGCCGGTCGAGCTCGGCGTGCGCAGATCGAAGCGGTCAAGTTCCATCACCTTGGCCCACGCGGCGACGAAGTCCTTCACGAACTTCTCCTTCGCGTCGGCCGCGCCGTAGACTTCGGCGAGCGCGCGCAGCTGCGAGTGCGAGCCGAAGACGAGATCGGCGCGGGTGCCGGTCCATTTCACCGCATTGGTTTTTCGGTCGCGGCCTTCGAACTCTTCCTGACTGCCGCCAATGCCCTGCCACTTCACGCCCATGTCGAGCAGGTTGACGAAGAAATCGTTCGACAACACGCCCGGCTTGCTCGTGAGCACGCCGTGCTTCTCGTGGCCGACTTGCAGCACGCGCAGGCCGCCGATCAGCGCCGTCAATTCGGGCGCGGAAAGTTCAAGCAATTGCGCGCGATCGATCAAATGCTCTTCCGTCGTCATGATCGGATCGCGCACATAATTGCGGAAGCCGTCAGCCTTCGGGTTGAGATATTCGAATGAATGCACTTCGGTTTCTTCTTGCGTGGCGTCCGCACGGCCCGGCGTGAAGGGAACCTTCACGTCAACGCCGCCATCCTTCGCCGCCTTCTCAATGGCCGCTGCGCCGCCGAGCACGATCAGATCTGCCAGCGAGACTTTGCCGCCTGCTTCCTTTTGGATCGCTTCGAGCTTGCCGATCACCTTTGAAAGCTGGGCTGGCTTGTTCACCTCCCAATCCTTCATCGGCGCCAAGCGAATGCGCGCCCCATTGGCGCCCCCGCGACGATCCGAATCGCGATACGATGAAGCCGAAGCCCACGCCGTTTCGATGAGCTCACGGGTTGTCAGACCGCTGGCGAGGATTTTTGCCTTCAGTGCATCGACGTCGCTGCCGGTGATGGTGCTCGGCGCACCCGAGATCGGGTCTTGCCAGATCAAGGTTTCCTTCGGGACGTACTTGCCCTTGTAGAGAACCTTCGGACCCATATCGCGGTGCGTGAGTTTGAACCACGCGCGCGCGAACGCGTCGGCGAACGCCGCCGGGTCTTTGTGGAAACGGCGCGAGATCTTTTCGTATTCGGGATCGAAACGCATCGCGAGGTCAGCCGTGGTCATCATCGGCTGATGCTTCTTGTTCGGATCGAACGCATCTTCGACGTTGCGGCCCGCGTCGCCTTTCGGCTTCCACTGGTGCGCGCCGGCTGGAGACTTCGTCAGTTCCCATTCAAAGCCGAACAGCGTGTCGAAATAGCCCATATCCCACTTCGTGGGGTTCGGCTTCCATGCGCCTTCGATGCCGGACGTGATCGTGTGGCCGGCCATGCCGCTTTCGAACGTCGAAAGCCAGCCCAGACCTTGATGCTCGATGTTGGCGCCTTCCGGCTCTTTGCCGACGTGGCTCTCTGGGCCTGCGCCGTGCGCCTTGCCGAACGTGTGACCACCGGCGACGAGCGCGACAGTCTCTTCATCGTTCATCGCCATACGCGCGAACGTCTCGCGGATATCGCGGCCCGACGCGACCGGGTCAGGATTGCCGTCCGGGCCTTGCGGGTTCACGTAGATGAGGCCCATCTGCACGGCGCCCAGATTGCCGGCCAGTTGACGCTCACCCGAATAGCGGCTGTTTGGACCTTTGCTGTCGGCGAGCCACGCTTCTTCAGCGCCCCAATTCACATGGTTCTCAGGCTCCCAGGTGTCGGCGCGGCCGCCGCCGAAGCCAAACACCGGGCCGCCCATCGATTCAATCGCGACGTTGCCGGTGAGAATGAGTAGGTCGGCCCATGAGAGTTTCGCGCCGTATTTCTGCTTGATCGGCCAGAGCAGGCGACGCGCTTTGTCGAGGTTGCCGTTGTCCGGCCACGAATTCAGCGGCGCGAAACGCTGCTGACCACGACCACCGCCGCCACGTCCGTCGCCGACGCGATAGGTGCCGGCCGCGTGCCAGGCCATGCGAATGAAGAACGGGCCGTAATGGCCGTAATCGGCCGGCCACCATTCTTGGCTGTCGGTCATCAGCGCCCGGAGATCCTTGATCACCGCATCGAGATCGAGGGTCTCGAATTCCTTCGCGTAATTGAACGCCTCGCCGTACGGGTCAGACTCGGGCGCGTTCTGGTGCAGGACGCTGACATTGACCTGATTAGGCCACCAATCGCGGTTCACGCGGGCGCGCCCATGCGGCACGGGGCATTTGCTATCGTTTCCGTCGGCCATTGAATTCTCCTCCAAGGTTGGTCTGTATACCCCTTTGGAGGGTATCGACCCAATCGATTTTACAAGAACGAACTATAGAGCGCGCCTCTGGATCAGCGCGACAGCAGCTGGAGCAGCAGGCCGTAATCGTCGTCCATGAGCCCGTTGCGCCGAGCGCGGGCCACGGTTTCGCGGCCGTCATCGGCGATCCGCGGCGCCCAGGCGGCAAGGGCGTCACAACGCGCGGCGCTGGGGCGCGGTCGACGGTCGAGCGCGAGCTCGACCAAGCTGCCGACGTAACGACCTACGCCTGCGCGGATTTCGCGCTCGCCGCCGCCGCTGGACGCGGCATTCATCGCGGCGATCTCCAAAGCGCCCACCAGCCCCGCGTCCAAGGTTTGCCGCATCGGCGCGCCGCACGCGAAGCTATCGCCCAAGGCCATCGACCATGCCGCAGTGGTCCGCTCGACTTGCGCCGCACTCGGGCGGCCGGCCAGCAGCGACGCCAACGTCCCGCGGCTCGCTGCGTCCGCGTAACGCAACGAGGGCAACGCATTAGGAAGCGTAGCGCAAGCCGCGAGCGCAAAGAGGGTGAACAGCGAAACGAAGCGCATGGGCGTCCTCAGGCTTGATCGAGCGCTTGGCTCAAATCGGCGATCAGATCGTCTGGATCTTCGATGCCGATTGAGATGCGAATGAGGCCAGGCGTGATCGAGTATTTCGCGAGCTCTTCGATTGGCATGCCCGAATGGGTCATCGCCGCCGGGTGCGAGGCGAGCGTTTCGGTGCCGCCGAGGCTGACCGCGAGTTTGATCACTTGCAGCGCATCGAGCACGCGGAATGCGGGTGCTTCGCCGCCCTTCACTTCGAACGAGAAGGTCGAGCCCGCACTATTGTTTTGTCGCTCATGCACCGGCCGATCGGGGTGATCGTCCGGCAGGAAGTCGAGATACCAGACGTTGTCGACTTTCGGATGGTCGCGCAGGAATTCCGCGACTTTGCGCGCGCCAACAGCGCCGGCTTCCATCCGCAGCTTCAGCGTTTCCAGCGAGCGCATCAGCAGCCAAGCCGTGTGCGTGTCGCCCATTGTGCCGAGCGTGGAACGCATACGGCGCACCGGCGCCAGCATTGCTTTTGAGCCGGAGGCCCCGCCGGCGATCAGATCGGAATGGCCGCCGACGTATTTCGTCAGCGACATCACCACGATGTCGGCGCCATGCAGCAGCGGCGTGGAATAAACCGGCCCAAGCATCGTGTTGTCGACGATAACAGGCGGACGCTTGCCATCGACGGTGAGCATCTCGGACACTTTACGCGCGGCTTGAATATCTACCAGCGCGTTGGTTGGGTTCGCCGGCGTCTCAACGAAGATCGCGCCGACGCGACCCTTCTTTTTCGCTTCCTCGGCGGCGCGGCGCATGTCATCGGCGCCAAGCTCTGCTTCGAACGCGACTTGGCTGATGCCGAATTCCGGCAGGATCGAATGGATCAAAGTTTCCGTGCCTCCATAGATCGGGCGGCTCTGCAGAATGATGTCGCCCGGGCGCAGATAGGCGAGCAGCGCCGTGGAGATCGCCGCCATGCCGGAAGCGAACACAAGGGCGGTCTCGGCTTCATCCCACAACGCCAAACGATCCTCGACCACTTCAAGGTTCGGATTGTTGAAGCGCGAATAGATGAGGCCCGGCTCTTCGTCGGGGCCGAGTTTGCGGCGGCCTTGGATGGTAGCGAAGAAATCCTTGCCGTCCTGCGCCGTCTTGAACACGAACGTGGAGGTTTGGAATTGCGGCGGCTTCAACGAGCCTTCCGACAGCATCGGATCGTAGCCGTAGCCCATCATCAGGGTTTCGGGTTTCAGCGGGCGATTACCAAGCGTGCGCTTGCGCCATTTTTTCTCGGCCACGCGTGTCTCCTGGAGAGCGTTACCCGAATCGGGTTTGCGCTCTTCTCGGCTGACGTGGCGTGGATTTCAATGGCTGCGCGACGGTGCGCAAGAATTTGCCGGCTTTGCGCTTAGAGCGACCATTCCGCGTCTGGCGACGAGGGGGCCAGCGTCATTTCCGGCATGGAGAGCCCGGCGCCTGCAAGGCGCGGGTTTGCGATTGGCAGCGGCGTGGCAAAGTTTTGTTCCGGCAGCGCGCCTTTGCCTGGCTTCGCGCATGCCGCGGAGAATTGGCTCCAGGCGATCATTGGCATGGGGGCGGCGCTTACGTGCGGCGCGGGCGTCGCCGCCGCAACCACATCGCTCGCAATCTGCTCGGCCAAGCCGTCGGCCATCGACGCCAGCATCGCAAATTCTTCAGCGCCGACCATTTGCGGCACGCGGCCGGTGAGGCGCAGCTGCATCGGCAATTCGTAACGCGCGCCGGATCGCTCGATCACGCGCAGCGTTACGCTATGCACGCAACCCGCTTCGCGCGCGAGCACATCATCGTTGGCGACAGAGACGATACCCCATTGGCGGTCGACCCTGAAACGCCCGCCGGCATCGTCCACGAGATAAAAGCCCGGCTCCTCCAGAGAAGGAGCGGCTTCAAAAGCGTGCGAAGGGTTGAGCGGCGGAATCATCTTCCGCACACTCTGCCCTTGCATGCCTAATACCGCGTGAAAGCGGCGTTCTTCTATTGTTTAGCGCGGTTAAGCGATGTTCACGCTTGCTCGCCCCAACCGGCGGCGGCTTTGACTTCGAGGAATTCCTCCAAGCCGAAATGCCCGCCTTCACGGCCCAAGCCTGATTGCTTGTATCCGCCGAACGGCGTGCCCATGCCGCCCCAGGCGCCATTGATATGCACGTTGCCGGCGCGGAGCTTGCGCGCGACTTTGCGAGCGCGCTCTTCTGGGCCCGCGACGTAAGCGGCCAAACCATACGGCGTGTCGTTGGCGATCTTGATAGCTTCTTCTTCGGTTTCGTACGGAATGATCACCAGCACCGGGCCGAAGATTTCTTCGCGCGCGATGGTCATGTTGTTGTTCACATCGGCGAACACGGTCGGGCGCACGTAATAGCCGCGATTGAAGCCGTCCGGACGGCCCACGCCGCCAGCGGCGACGCGCGCGCCTTCATCGATGCCTTTTTGAATGAGGCCCTGCACTTTCTGGAATTGGTTGGCGTTCGCCAGCGGGCCAATCGCGCCTTGCTCGGCGGAATCCGGCGCCTGCACCTTCACCGAATTGGCGGCGGCGGCAGCAATGGCGACAACTTCCTCGTATTTCGATTTCGGCGCCAGCATGCGCGAGGGCGCGTTGCAGCTTTGGCCGGTGTTTTGCGCCATGTGCAGCATGCCGCCCGCGACCGCCTTCTTCAGATCGGCGTCGTCGAGGATGATGTTCGGGCTCTTGCCGCCGAGTTCGAGCGCGACCTTTTTGATGCTCTTGGCGCAGGCTTCCATCACCGCGGTGCCCGCGCGTGTTGAACCGGTGAAGCTCATCATGTCGACGTCCGGGTGTGCGGAGAGGGCCGCACCCACGCTCGGGCCGTCGCCATTGACGAGGTTGAACACGCCAGCCGGCAAGCCGGCTTCATCGAGAATTTCCGCGAACAGCACCGCGTTCAGCGGCGCGAGTTCCGAGGGCTTCAGCACCATCGTGCAGCCCGCAGCGAGTGCGGGGCCGACTTTCGCGGCGATTTGGTTTTGCGGCCAATTCCACGGCGTGATCATGCCGATAACGCCGATCGGCTCTTTCAGGATACGGCGGCCCTTGCCGTAATCGTATTCGAACGAAAAATCATCGAGCTGCTTGCGCGCGTCCATCAGATAGCCAAGGCCGGCCGGCGCTTGCGCGGCGTTCGCGAGCGGCATCGGCGCGCCCATTTCCATCGAAATGGTCTCGGCCATTTCCGGTAGGCGGCGCTGATAGATGGCGATGATCTTGTCGAGCAGCGCCTTGCGCTCATCGACGCTGGTTTGGGAGAAGGTCTCGAACGCGCGCTTGGCGGCGGCGACGGCCTTGTTCACGTCCTCGGCTGTGCCGAGCGAAATGCGGCCGACCGGCTCTTCGTTGGCCGGATTAATCACGTCATGCGAACGCGGCTTTGTCGGGGCGACCCATTTGCCATCGATATAGAAGTTCAGCTTCTCGCGCATGATCGTGCTCCTCCGGGGGTTTGGCGTGAAGTAGCAGATATAGGGAGGCGCGGCGAGTTCGCGTGGCGGCAATGTTGCGCTATCAGGCGCGCGATGGACGAACACCGCCCCCTCCGCACCTACGGCCGCGTCAAGGCCCGCACCCTCAAGCCACGCCAGGCCGGCTTGGTCGAAACGCTGCTGCCGCACCTGGCCGTACCGGAAGAGGGGGCGCTGGATTGGGATGAGCTGTTCGCGCCGGTGGTCGAGGATGCTGTCCTGGCGCCGCCGGTTGCCCCGCGAGCCCCGGAACCCAGCGCCCAAATCCTCGAAATCGGCTTCGGCGGCGGCGAGCACCTCGTCTCCCAAGCCACCGCGCACCCCGATCGCCGCTTCGTCGGCGTCGAGCCGTTCTTGAACGGCGTCGCCTCGTGCCTGCGCCATATCGAGGAAAGCGGCGCGCAGAACATCCGTCTGCACCAGGGCGATGCGCGTGACGTGATTGCGCGCCTGCCGGACGCCTCGCTCGATCTCGTCTATATCCTTTTCCCCGATCCCTGGCCAAAGACGCGCCACCACAAGCGCCGCCTGATTCAACCGGAATTTCTGGGCGACCTCGCGCGCGTCATGAAGCCCGGCGCCGAACTCCGCTTCGCGACCGACTGGGCAAATTACGCCGCCTGGACGCTCGAACATCTCAGCCGCGACAAGCATTTCACCTGGCTCGCCGAACGCGCCGAAGATTGGCGCAAACCCTGGCCCGGCCACGTCACAACCCGCTACGAAGAAAAGAAACTCGGCGATTGCGCGCCGATTTGGCTGCGGTTTCGGAGAGGCTGAGGGCCGCCGAATACAGCCATTGGGGCTGTCGGGCTAACCTAGGCAATGGCGACTTACGTTACGCCAACATTGCCCCTCTCTCCGTGCTGGTTAGTGTAGCGCTGCCCTCACACTCTCCAAGGCTCCCTGCATGAAGCGGTTTTCCGTATTATTTGCTTTTGCTCTCGCCGCTTGCTTGGGCGCCGCCGAGCCAGAAGCGTCTGCTGACAATGGTGCGCCTGTTGTGCGCACAGTTTCGACGGGGTCACTTTCAGGTCGCGCTTCAGAAGGCGTCCACATCTGGCGCGCGGTCCCGTTTGCGGCGGCGCCTGTTGGTGCGTTGCGCTGGCGCGCTCCACGGCCACCCGAACCATGGTCGGGCGTTCGCGATGCTGCGGGGCCTTCACCTTGGTGCCCCCAGGTCTTGTCCGCACTCGACGGTGTGAACCGGTCGCGCTGGGGCGAACTCGCGGGGCAGGAGGATTGCCTTTTTCTTGATGTCTATGCGCCTGCAATGGCAGCGTCCGCGGCAGCCCAAGCGCGTCTTCCTGTGATGATGTGGATCCATGGAGGTTCAAACGTCTGGGGGCGCGCTGAGCAGTACAACGCCTCCGAACTCGCACGACGTCACAATGTCATTGTGGTGGTGGCGCAATATCGTTTGGGTCCGCTGGGTTGGTTCGCACACCCCGCTTTGCGCGAAGGTGGCGAACTCTCAGAGGATGCCTCGCCCAATTTCGGAACACTCGACAACATCCGTGCACTCGAATGGATTCGAGATGAGATTGCCACCTTCGGTGGCGACCCAAGCCTCATCACCATTTTCGGTGAAAGCGCGGGCGGCCAAAACGTCGCTGCTCTGCTGGCAAGCCCCCGCGCAAGCGGCCTCTTTCATCGCGCCATCGTTCAATCGGGGTCGTTTGACACCACGCCGCTGACGGAAGCGGAGGGATTAGACTCAAACGCACGCTGGGATTCTGCAACCGCCGTCGCAGCGCGCATGCTTGCAAACGCTAACGTCACGGGCCAAGCGCTTCGCGATGTCCCGCTAGAAACAATCTTCGCCGCCTACGACACATCGCGCGGTGCGTTCGATCCACCGCGCGTCATCGCCGACGGCATCGTCTTGCCCGCTGCCGGCATTGAAGCAGTGCTTGGCGACACCGATACCCATAATGACGTGCCCGTCATACTCGGCGCCAATCGCGACGAGACAAAGCTCTTCAATGCTCTAAACCCCGAATTGACCCGACGCGTTCTGTGGGTGTTTCCCCAAGCTCGCGATCCCGATCTCTATGATGCGTTCTCAAACTACCAGAGCCGCATGTGGCGAGCATCCGCAGTGGACGCTCCTGCTGAATTGATGTCGGCGGCGGGCAATCCCGCCATCTACACCTATCGTTTTGACTGGGACGATCAGGGCGGCATCCTCTTTACGGATCTGGGCCGCCTCTTGGGCGCGGCGCACTCCATGGAGATTCCTTTCGTGTTCGGCCATTTCAGGCTCTTGGGCAGCTTCGATCGCTTTGCATTTACGCGCGCCAACAGGGACGAGCGTGTCGAGCTGTCAGCCGCAATGATGAGCTATTGGGTGAACTTCGCCAGAACCGGCGCGCCCGGTCGCGGCGTGGACGGCGGCTTGCCAGAATGGAACGCCGCTCGTTCCCCCGCTGGCGGCGGCGCCATCATGATTCTCGATGCCGCTTCCGACGGCGGCATCCGTATCGCTGACGATGTGGAGACGCCAGAGCGGATCGTCGGAGACCTTTTCAGCGATTTCCGGTTGGCCACTGATACAGAACGCTGCCTCGTCTTTAGGGCCGCAGAGCGCTGGAATCCCGAATTGGTCGGGATGGATGGCGCGCGATGCGCAGGCGCAGAAGGAGTGCTTGCAACGCAATAGGCCGCCACGGCGAACGCCGATCGCATCAACCGTGACCCATGGATCAGTAGGTGTGCCGGCAGTCAAAGAGAGCACGCGCACATGACCACGCTGCCTCAGGGCATCTCCCCTGTCGCCCAAGTGACCGCGTAGGCCGCGTTCGATTGGGTCTTCGCACCGTGGATCAAGGGGATGGGGTTTTTCGATTTTGTGGTGCGCGAGGGCTTTTGTTCTATGCAGCTCCCGCTCAACGATAGGCTCAAGTTCTTTTCAGGGCGCCCTTTGCGGACAAGCACTGACGGCCGCAATCGACACCGCAGCCTCGATGGCGAACTCGCCGCCCACGCCGTGCTCGGGTTCGCGTTCTAACCCCGATTCTGAAAGGCAGGATTGGGCTAATTCTGTTGAATTAGTCGGCGTGCCTGCGGCCCTCGGTGGGCGCACCGTTGTTT
>Ga0315902_10010136_pt1 | contig 12498 bp, 11 predicted proteins | sample LakEriMetagenome_9_FD_203523 | JGI IMG/M metagenome (GOLD analysis project Ga0315902, IMG submission 203523) | Freshwater fungal communities from buoy surface, Lake Erie, Ohio, United States - Buoy 12 MA117 | ecosystem: Environmental > Aquatic > Freshwater > Lake > Lake biofilm | place: USA... | reverse complement strand
TGCGCAACTATCGTTTACGAAATTTCTTCATTCATTTTCTTGTGTCGGGAGCCCCCATGTGGATCACGTCAGTAATCCCGCGCAGCCTTGTGAAAGAGAACAACCGCTATTGGATCCGCACCAAGCGCCAGAAATCGGGCGTGGCCAGCAACATTCCATTGCTTCCCATTCCATTAGCGCTCATTCGAAAACACCACCCTGACTTTACTGCGGCCGACCCAGCCAAGTCTGTAATGCCCGTTACGAGTAACCAGAAAACCAACCGCGCCTTGAAGAAGATTGCCGAGCACTGCAACATAAATAAGGAGCTCACATTTCACATTGCTCGTCACACCTTCGCCACCACTGTAACACTCAGCAACGGTGTTCCCATCGAAAGTGTCTCCAAAATGCTGGGCCACAGGCGCATCGCCACTACACAGCACTACGCGAAGATTGTGGACAAGAAGGTGGGGGAGGACATGCACCAGCTCGAACAGCGCCTCAATGGAATGTTTTTGGCAACGAATGTGTGCTAGTGGCGCTATTAATGAACTAATCAAAAAAAAATGCAGTGATTCGATTATTTAGAGTTGGAGTAAAACCGATTTAAATAGAGACGATAATGCTCCGATCGGATATTAAAACTCTAAAACTTGGTATTATAGGGTAAGGCTCCCGGTAGCTTTAGATTGTTTTATTCTAGTTGAAATAATTGAATTACCTTGATGGTTTCATTCTCCGCTAGGGTAAATGACCAAAATCACGGCATCACTCAGACTCTTCGACCGGCGTGTTTTCAGATGGAATAATTTTCGGGGTATTACAGAAATAACCTTTCATAAGATCTCCTTCCTTGTATTCGTAGAGGTAAATCATCCCGCCATCATCGGTAGCTCCATAAATTACCAGCGAGGTTCGTTCTTTTTCTTGTATGATGAGATCTAGGACGTTCGAACTTGGATTTATTTGTGCAATGGTATTTTCATTACTTCCATGCGTGAAAGATTTCAATCTATTTAGATCAAACGTCACGAGAAAATTATCGTAAGCATAGAGTTTAGTGTATACCAGTTGTCCTAATTGAGCTGCATCCATGGTGCTCATGAGAACCGGATGTTCAAAAAATTGACAAGTGTCCATTTGAAGGGTAATCACCTGAGCGCTTATTTCAACCTGTGAAATGAAAACAAGTAGGGCAAGTGCAATGGTTTTCATGGGGTAGTTTTTACGTGGAATTATTGTTCTAAATTGTGTTCTGAAAGATCGTTTCAGACTCTACTATAGCAACGATTTGTCAATTGATTTTAGTATTTCGTAAGTAAGAAAAATACCAGAATAATTCAGCTTATTTTGCACGTTGAGTTTTATGTGAAATGAGTTTGCTTGAGTCGAGCTATCGTTTTTTAATCCAAATCATTCTAATGCAGATCAATAATATGAAGCCTAAGTACGCAATTCCAATCATCGCATTTGTGCTGACTATAGCACTATTAAACATTTACAAGCACGCATTCATTATCTACCTTCCATTCAATATACCGGGTAATCAAATGGCCGCTACGATTCCACCCTTTGGAATATTTCTGGAGCCCAGTTTCAAAAATCAGGATAGCACCAATCCTTGCAAACATCCATTGGCTCATGAATTGGTCCATTGGGAGCAATACGAAAGAATGGGTTTGTTTTCCTTCTATTACAACTATTTTCAATGTCTCTGGACTTCGGGCCGTTTGAACAATTGGATGGAGAGGGAGGCTCAACGGCCGTGTGGTGATTTTAAAAGGGGAAGGTGAATGTTTCGTGGGCAGTGGTTGTTGGTATGTAACTACATTTGATTCAATCATTCTTCTTAGGTGATGAAGAGAAGATATTTGCTACTTGTTCTTGCTTTGTTGATTGTCGTTGGCGGTTGTTTCCGTATGCGCAACTTTATTCGTTTTAAGTTCATGCAGAACTATCGACCCTTGGAGGTCAAGCTAAGTCCGCTCACACACATGGATGAAGGCTCCTTCGAAGTTCATGTTTATTCCATTAATCGCACATGGAACAGTCGATTGGTTGCCGCTTGTAACAAGCTGTTTTCGGATGAAATAATCGTGTTTAAAATACCTGTAGCAGCCATGCGTTTTGAAAACGTTACGGAAACCCCTATAGGCACCGAGAATCGAATGAAGTTTGATTGTTGGTTCAATACACAGTATTTTATGGAGAATTTACAGCCCTGTGAGGGCTGGAAGGATAATCAGTTACTACTTGGGAAACCCCGTTTTGAGAATACCACAATCGCAATTGACTCTAACGGTAAGCCGGAGATTTGCGGAAGGTGTTCTAGCAGCTCAGCTCAACAGCTGTTTGAATGCAGCCACGCTCACCGCGATGGGCAGAAGCAAACGCTGAATATGGATAACCTGAACTATCGATCGTATTTAGCTGTCACTACAGATTATGTGTACTATGCAGTGGGTAATAATAATTCGCTCATCAGTTGCAGGGATGCCGGCGAGCTGATGAAGTTTCACGGCATCAATCAATGGATCATAACTGATGGAGGAACATCAATCGATTATTTTTTTCGCGGCAAGAACAATGTTTATCAATTTAGTTCGGTTCCTTTTAGATTCTGGTTTTGTGGTTGGACATCTCCTTATTACATGGCTGCTGATAACCGTTAATTTTATTTCGTAGGTTTATCTTACGATTTATGCTATCCAATGTCAGTGAATTTGAAATCAGTTAACGCCAAAGCTCCATTTATGAAGACTGCCTATAAGATGTTGGTTGTTGTTCTTGCATCCATACTGATTATCTTTATTTTCCGAGGGCCGTTGTATCGATGTTTTTTTCGTTATGAAAAATGTGGCGAAAGGCAGTCTTACTCAGTAACTTCTGTTTTACTTAAAGAATACATCGACTCCGTTGCCGGTATAAAGCGCTTGGAAAGTGTTGAACAGATCGTAGAGCTTTCTCATGAAATAACGTCAGATCAGCTTTCCTTTCAAGCATCTCGGTCGGAGATTAATCCCAATAAACTCTTTCCCAATAATAGTACGCACTGCGTTGGGTACTCGGCCTTTTATACCGTAGTATGCAATTACCTGCTGAAGCAGAATGGCTTTGCTGATTCTTTTCAATGCCGGGCTTATTGTGGACAGATTCATTTTCTAGGTTATAACGTTCATAGCCTGTTTGATAGCGCGTTTTTCGCAGATCATGATTTCAATTGTATCCAAAATGCTTCAGGCTATGAAAAATATTTTACAGACCCTACGTTGTACGATTATCTTGGAATAGCCTACGTTAGTCCATTTTCAACTCAATGAAATATCCTCAATATGACAAGTAATTTCTTTCGTTATCATCTCCTTTTTATTGTCGCCCTTATTTGCGGTGTTCATTTCAGCTCATGCGGTTCCGAGCCTCAAGCTTCGAAGGCATCACTCCGCAACGGAGACATTATTTTCCATGCCTCAAAAAGTGACCAGAGCAAGGCCATTCAATTGGCAACCGGCTCTGAATATTCTCACTGTGGCATCGTATACATTGAAGCAGGGAAAACCTATGTGGTGGAAGCCGTTCAGCCGGTAAAGCGAACTCCATTCGATGAGTTTGTTAAGCGGGGAGAAGGTGGTGAGTATGTAGTGAAGCGTCTTCGGAATGCAGAAGCAATCTTGACCGATCAGGTATTACAACAGATGAAAAGTGAAGGGCAGAAGATGATAGGTAAGAATTATGATAGCCACTTCAACTGGAGTGACGATCAAATTTATTGTTCAGAGTTGGTTTGGAAAATTTATCAGCGCGCCACAGGTATAGAGTTAGGCGAGCTAAAAAAAATGAAGGACTTCGACTTCAGTAACCGTATCGTCAAAGAAATACTTCATAAACGCTACAAAGATGAAATACCATGGGAGGAGCCCGTTATTTCTCCGGCTGATATTTTTGAGAGCAAGGAGTTGGTGGTGGTGGGCAGTTGAAGATGTTTACCCAAGAGCATGCTCGTGAATTAAAGCCTTCGCATCCAGAGATAGACTTGTCCGCCAGTGCTTCCTGGCGTGATAATCGAAAAAGGAAGGCCGGGTGCTTCACCCATTTGTAGATTATAACTGTTGAACGCACCACTTAACATACCCCATGGGGTTTCATCTAGCGACAAGATGTATACTGAAGCAGAAGGATATAGCGCATAGTCCGTTATCCATTCATTATAGGTCATGCTAGCGTTGTCAGTAAAGTAAAGAGTGTCCGAAATGTCTGTCAGGTCACCGATTGGGCCTAATCTGTAGCGGTAAATTAGCCATCTTTCGCCTACCAATGAAACAGTGGTATGCTCGAGGAGAGAATCGGTATCAATAGGTGTAGGCGGCAGAGGAGGTCCGTCCGCTTCGTAGTAGTTCGTCGAACATGCACCTAATGCGCATAGCAGGTTGATTAAGCCTATGTATAGCGCGGTTTTCATGGACCTATGCGTGTAAGGTGTATGGTGTTTTGTTCATTGGGGCCGTTGCTGCTGTTGGCCCAAAGGCCCGAAGTGCGGAGCGTAATGGATTCCATTTGGTCGTCGATGATTTGCCATACTCGGCGTGTTCCATCGATGTTAAAAGAGATGTAACCCAAATCATCTGGGCCGTTTTGCCCCTGTATTGAATAAAAGTAGGGTTCACCCCATTCAAGTGAGCCGTCAGGATTGTTGGTCGCTTCAAAACGAATGGCACTGTAATCCAAATGCCAGCGAGTAAATCCGACCATAATAGTATCAAGCGGAAAGCGATCGTTTGGGTTGACGTACAAGTCGCCCGGCAGAAATACCATTATATCGGTCGACGCGCTATTATCGACCTTTTCATAGGTAATCCTATCTACTCGGTATTCGCCGCTGAGGCTCAAACTTGGAGGTTGCTCGTAGCGGTAGCAACTGCTCAGCATTGTGCTGAGCAGTGCTATGATTGTAAAAAGTGAAAGATTGAGCGGATGCATATAAATCGCGAGATTTGAACTAAGGTTTGAAGGTCGTTCCGTCTGCGCTATGGGCGCTTGTAATAACAACTTGCGCTCTTGACGCACCTTTGATTCGCGGTGCTCTTGCAAGCGTTTTTTCGAATCCTGAAGAAATCGGATCAACGAAGCTATCCGAATTGAAACTCTCTTTTTCTGATTTAATCAGCTTACCCGCATTGTCGTAATAGTTGACAGTCCAATTGATTTGATCGATGGTTTTGGATGACGTATTCTTGAATGTCACCGTATAGGAAGCCAGATAACCAAAGCTTGTGAGCACACTTACATCGGTTACGGATAAAGCTTTGATGGATTTGTTTTCTTGTGCGTTTCCTAAGTTAATCATCAGAAACACCAATACGAAGGTGAGAATTGTTTTCATTGTTTTATGTAACGTCGGTCTGTTTTTTCAATTGTTATGCCAGAATAGAATATTTGTGGGCGTTTTTCTAAGTAGATACCTTGAAAAGGGATGCCACTTTGCTTAAGCAACTATTCCAGTCTGATTTGATTTATGGAAAAAGTAATGGTTTTGTTATGGTATCCGTAATGCTTTAAGTTACTTGACCTAGCAATCCTCTACTAATCACGTTTTATCATTAACGCTTCGCTACTCAATTTTTTTGATTTTTATTCAATTTTATTTTGCATCACTGATCGAAAGAACAAAGAGGAAATTGTTGTAAGTTTGCATGAGTTAAAAAAAATTATGAACTAAAACAAGTTAATAGGTCAAAAATGAGATCAATAAGAGTACTTTTCGTTTTTATTGTTTTCCTTTTTCATGCTCTTTTGTGTCCAGGCCAAGAGAAGCGAGGAACACCGATTGAAATCAGCATCGATGGAGAGATAACGCCATTATACAGAGAAAGTCACGCACTTATAATAGCTAATTCGAAATACGTTGATCAAAAATGGGTCGACTTACCTGGTGTTAGTTATGACGTAGAAAAAGTGAAATCGGCTTTAGAAAAGAACGACTTTAGTGTTGAGATTATTCGTGATGGTACGAAGCATGATATCGAGGAAGCCTTGAATAGCTTCATTAGAGATAAAGGTCACGATTTGAATAACAGATTGTTAATTTATTTTGCAGGTCACGGTCAAACCCTATCACGCAGGAGCGGTAATCGAGGATATTATGTGCCTTCAGATACTCCTCATCCTAAAAAGGGTGATGACCGCGATTTTGTTGCGCACGCCTTGTCATTCGAAAGTATCGAAACTATTGTTGAAGAGATAGAGAGTAAACATGTGTTATGTATGTTTGATGCCTGCTTCTCAGGTCAAATATTTGAGAATAAAGGAAGCGCAACTTCTGAAGCAATTTCATACGCGACGACACAATATGCACGACAGTACATTACGAGCGGTTCTGCTGATGAAAGGGTGCCCGACAGAAGTGTTTTTGCAGATCATTTTGTCAAAGCATTAACCACACTTGAAGCAGATGGGGTTCCTGATGGCTTTGTAACAGGGCATGAATTGTTCAACTACTTGAAGTTTCATGTAATTAATATCAACCCCAATCAACATCCGCAATTTGGCGAGCGCAACCAAAGTAAGGGCGATTTTGTATTTCTGCCGGTCCTGGAAGTTGAACCTTTACTAGGTAAGCGAAGTGTTGAAGTTAGAACAGGTGGAATTATGTTGGAATCCAGTTTGAAGGGAAAGGTCGAGATAATTTCTAAGGATAATATTACACTTGATAATAGTGATGTAAAGAAAGGATCAACTGTTTCTTTTGAAAAACTTCCAATCGGAGAAGTCACAGTAAGGATTATAGAGGGAGGAGATATGGTTTGGCAGAGGAGGGTGATGATTACTGAGAATCGCGTCACTAAGATAAGTGCTAAAAAGTAGAAGCCATAATTTTATCGGTCTTCGAAATAAACACGACCACGGATGAAATGGTTTTTTAATATTATACGACAAGGAATCGGAATTCAGATTTTATTGAACTTGTCTTTTATGGCGTTAGCTCAGGAAAGTTCTAGAAATTTAGAATCACAGAACCTCAACGATTTTTATTCCGTTTTTGAGGATAGTCGAGCTTTGATTATTGGTTCATCCCATTACTCTGATGAGTATTGGCAAGATTTAGCTGAAGTGGATAATGACATAAAGAACTTGCAGGTTGCATTAAAAAAGAATAACTTCCAAGTTAAAATAGTCAATAATAAAGATAAGCAGAATATTATTAAGGAATTAAATCGATTTACAAGGAGGGATAGTCGAAAATGTTATAGTCGAAGTATTATCTATTTTATTGGTCATGCTCATCTAATTAAAGGTACTGGAGGTGAACGCGAAGTGTATTTGGCTCCCTTCGATGCACCATTTCCATCTACTGATTCTACTGAATTTATAGAGAAGTCTATTTCCTTAAAGGATGTGATTCATGTTATTAATGGAACGACTTCTAGCCATTTACTTGTAGTATTCGACGCTTGTTACGCGGGGGAATTAATTGAACTGCCAGAGGAGTATTTCAAGCAGGGCTTGTCGAATTCAACGATACCATATGCTCGAGAATTTATTACAAGTGGTGCACAAGGTGAACTAGTAACTGGTCGTCATTTATTTGCAGACTCCTTTATAAACGGAATAACTACTTTACTAGCTGATTCCGACGGCGACTTTTTAGTTACAGTCACTGAATTGGTGCGATTTCTTAGACGGAATGTTGAACGAGATAGTAAGAATGGACAACATCCGAAACATAGAAGAATCGTGCATGATGAAGCGGACTTACATGACTTTAAATTTAGACCGCTCGTGGAAGCACCCGAAGCCAAATTTGATGGGGAAAACCACTCTAATTCAGGACAGCTTTTACTTAAATCTGAAATTACGGGTGTAGTAGAACTTATTTCTCCAAATAAGAAGGTAATTGACAAGAGGGAGGTTATACAAGGAGAAGATGTAATATTTGAAAAACTTATACCGGGTAATTTGACAGTTAAAATCCGGGAGAAGAACAAGGTCGTTTGGAATCAAAATGTGACTATAATAGCGGGTCAGGAATTAAGAGTAAGTGCCACGAGATTATCTGTTGTTACTTTAGCGACGGAATTGGCGGGAAATCTATTCTTTGATGGAAAGTTCATCGGAAAGGTCATTGAAGGAGAGTTTATACCAATAAAGGATGTCACATATGGAATGCATGAGTTTTCTATTGACACGTTGTGGAGTAAAACTATTAATGTTGCTAAAAACAGAATGAGCATTGTGGTTCCGAGGCAAACAGGCTCTCTTGATTTGATTAATGGAATGAGATCGAAAGTTGAAATTGAAATTGATAATGTTTTTTGGGGTGAATTGAGTTACGCAGGACGTTTGGAATCCTCTTTTTTGGAATGCGGCAAACATTCGGTGTTGGTTAAAATGGGTAAAACGGTAGTTCAGGAATGGACAATCAATATTCATGCTAATGAAACAGTTTATTTGACGGTAAATCAAACAGATTTCAGTGATGAATTTTTGATTCAAGAAATGGTCTCGTTGATTGATGGCTATGATAATGCGAACGAGATCAGGAAAAGGATTGAAATTGAATGGTCAAACATACCTTCAGGTACCTTTATCATGGGAAGTCCGGAATCTGAGGCTTGTCGTGAGTCCTTTTATGAAACGCAGCATGAGGTCACTTTGGATGCTTTTGAAATGAGCAAGTATGAGATAACTTGCGAACAATTTAAATTGTTTTGTGCAGCTACAAAGAGAGTCGATTCTTATCGTTCGATCCGTCATATTGAGAATGATCATCAACCTGCTACGGTGTTGTATTCTGATGCTTTGGCATTCGCTGAATGGATGGGAGCTCGATTACCTACTGAGGCTGAGTGGGAGTATGCTTGCAGAGCGGGCTCTCAAAGCGCTTATAGCAGTGGTGCAATGTTAAGTTCAGAAGTAGCGAATTTTAATTATACCTATGATTTCGAATCCATTTCTATGTATACTGGGCGAAGCAATTCTATGCCGGTAGGTAGTTTTGCTCCGAATGCATGGGGTCTCTATGACATGCATGGGAATGTTAGTGAGTATTGTAGTGACATATTTGCTGCTTACTCAAGCTTGCCGCAGCGGAACCCAAAGGGACCTGCACTGGGGACAGATATTGTCGTGCGAGGAGGAGCTTGGTCTGATAAGATGTGTTATTGCCGTAGTGCTTACAGAAGTCTGATTACAAAGGATCAAAAAGGAGACATTGGTTTTAGGATAGTTAGAAGTAAATAATATTTATTTATGATGCAGTTTTATTTTAATAAATAGTCTTTAGTAATCTTAGTTGGCATGTTTAAATTCATTTTTTTAATTGTAATTGTTGTTTGCGCGTTCCAATCGTCGCTCTTAGCACAACAACAATATCTAGTGGAGTATGACAAGAAGGCTGATGCCTATTTTTATTTCCAAGAATATCGGAAAAATGGAATTGTTACTCGCAAGGCATTGAGGAGAATTGAGCCTGAAATGGGTGATGAGGTGAAGGTTGTAGTAAAGAACGTAAATGAATTTGTATACAAGACTTCTATTGAATTTCGCGCAGGAGATGTGATTAGTGAAGGGGATTTTCAATCTGCTAACTTGACGGATGTTTTGTCTAGCTTTGCCGCTCCTGGTATTAGCAGTATTGCTCAGGTAGCTTCAGCGATTGCCAAAGCTGGCGGAACAAGAGGGGATTTCTCCGTAAATAAGGATGTTACTGATGCTATAGAGCCCATAAAGCGGCAAATCCTTTATCAAGCGTCTATAGATAAAAAATATTTGAGTTTGTTGGAACTAATGTCGGATGAAGTAGTTTCTCTAGATGGTTTAAAAAAGTGTCAATTCGAATTGGATAGCCTTTACAATGGAAAAACTGTAATTGATTCGGATTATGTAGATACGCTGAAAAATGCACTCGTAAAATCGGAATTAAATAAGGAGAATAAGGAGTATATTTCTTTATTGCTTAGCCAAGTTAAAATTCAGGATGGAGTTGGCTATGACGTTTCGAACTTGGATAAAGAACAATTGAACAGAATAAAAAAACTCATTAATGAGGCAGATTTTCAATGCGTAGCATATAACACAATCGGTTTCAGTGCTATGGCCACGCTCGATTCCTTTAGTGCAACTACTAATGTTGACGAAGATGTGAAGAATTTTGATATTATTATCAAATTCGAGAAAATGGATGGATTAGATGCGATTGTACAAATTTCACAAAAGCAAGAAATAGAAGAGGGCAGTCCTGAGTTTTTGCAGTTTTTTTCTACCGATAAATGGCGCACTCCAAATGGTGTTGTGGTAAAAGAAAGCTGTATGGACTGTAAACCACTGGTGCTTGCTGAAGGATATTATGCTCCTAAAAATGGCAAGATACCTATTGAGTTGAAGGATTTATTTAAAGATACTTATACAGGTCATTTCGGAACTTGGAAATTTTATGATGAAGAAACAGGGAATATTAAAACCTACTTTAATTATCCAAATAGAACAAATAGCTTTGTCGCTTCTTCAAGCTTTGCAGACGATGACGGCGAATCTGAGAAGGACTCAAAAATTATTGAAACCCACTATCGAGTTTCCCGATTGAATATGAAACATAATGATGGGCCGGGTTTTTCGACATGTCTCCTATTGAATAGAACATTTGAAGATCGAAAACAATTTGATATCGTAGAGTTACCGACCGATTCTGTAATGATCAAATCATATGCTGTTAATGAGTTTACTCCCTCAATCGGGGTTATGGCTGAGCTCGATTTTTTTCGTCAAAGTGCCATCGTACCGTCATTTAATTTTGGTGCTTCTTTGAATGTCCTAGCAGATTCAGATAACCAAAAGCTGAATATACATGTTGGAGGGGGCCTGCATATTGGTAAATCATCGAATTTTTCTATATTAGGTGGCCTTTCGTTATGCCGAACTGGAGCTCTGAAAAGTAAATATCAAAGTGATGTTTGGTATGGTGAGGATGATACCGAGTATAGCTCAATTACTGATTTTCTTGCAGAAGATAACATTTTTAAGGAGATTTTTAAGTCCGGCTATTACTTTGGAGTATCATTAAAATTTTAACGTTATGGGAAGTCTTAAATTATTTGTATTTTCAATAAGTCTTTTGTTTTTATCTAATTCCGCATTTTGTCAAGCAAAACATGCGTTATTGATTGGTATTGCGAAGTATCCAAATAATAAGACGAAGCAGCAGGCATGGAAGAACCTGAATAGCGATAATGACTTAAGGATACTTAAGGACGCCTGTTTATCTCAGGGTTTTGACAGCAAGGCGATAACAATTTTACAAGACGAAAAGGCCACTGTAAGGAACATAGAAGGCGCCTTGAACGATTTGATTAACGCAGTGAACCCAGGTGATGTAGTTATGATTCATTTCAGTGGACATGGGCAGCAAGTTCGCGATGTTTCAGGTGATGAATACGATGGTTTTGATGAGGCCTTTGTATGTCATCAGGCCCCTGTCATGTGTTATGAGGGTTATTATGGCCAGGACCATTTGCTGGACGATAGTTTAGGTCCTTTGTTTGAGAGTCTTAGATTTAAATTGGGCTCTGCGGGACATCTGCTTGTATTGTTTGATACATGTCATTCTGGAACTGTAACTCGGGGTGAAAATGAAAATTACGCTCGAGGTGCCATTGGCCCACTAGAGTTTGATTGTAATTCGCAGAATTCTTATGATGTTTCTGTTAAGGAAGAGGTATCAGGTTGGAATGAGTTTGTTCAAACTAAATCGGACTCTAAACTATCGGCGTCAATGGTTGTGATTTCGGCGTGTCGAGCTGATGAAATTAATTACGAATATTTGCCCGCGGGAGGTGTTGATTTTTTTGGATCCCTGAGCTATGCTTTTGTGCAAGTTTTAAATAGAACTGGAATGTCATCTTTTTCCTATGCTTTGGTTCTTGATGAGTTAAGGAGAGTAATCGCTCAAAGTGGAAATACTCAAACTCCTCAAATTGAAGGTGACGTATATTCGAAAATTCTCAATGGGTCAGCTTTGGAGCCTTCTCAATATTTGAATTTACTGAATATTAGTAACAAGAATGTTGAGATTGAAGGTGGCTTCTTGGCAGGCCATGGCATAGGTGACTCCATCGCGTTTTATTCGCTCTCAAGGTTATCCTCCCTCGTCGCCGTCGGTGTCATCAAGGAATTGCATGAAACGCGCTCTCTAGTAGTGCTCCCCTCTGCACTCAAGGATAATTACGCTAACTACAAAGCAAAGCACCAATATAGTGCAGCAAATAACGTAAAGCGCACCATTAAAATAATAGGAGAAAACCGCAATATCAGCGAAGTGAAGGGAATAGTGGCTAAGTATAGCTTTTTTCAGGAGGTCGTGGAAGGGAATTCAGACTTCACATTGGCACTCGATAAGAAGTCGTTTATTATTATGTCTGCAGATGGAAAAACACCTCTTCGCTCAATGAATCCGGTGCCTGTCGATAGCTTGAATATTCTCGGCCAACGATTGGAGGAAATAACCCGAGTCGAGAAGTTTCGTGAGTT
>Ga0315902_10010135_pt1 | contig 12499 bp, 3 predicted proteins | sample LakEriMetagenome_9_FD_203523 | JGI IMG/M metagenome (GOLD analysis project Ga0315902, IMG submission 203523) | Freshwater fungal communities from buoy surface, Lake Erie, Ohio, United States - Buoy 12 MA117 | ecosystem: Environmental > Aquatic > Freshwater > Lake > Lake biofilm | place: USA... | reverse complement strand
ATAAGATGATGAATCAAATGTTGATGGATTACTTAATATTAAACGATTGATAACTGTATTTTGCGTGTTGGTTAATGTATCTTGACGAACATCGGCAAATCTTGTAGAAAAAATTGAATTATCTATAATTTCTGCTAATCCAGAATTTTGAAACTGTGAAGCTGCCAATGTTGTAGATCCTACATCTTCTAGCTTGAAAATTTTGCTTCCGGCGCGGAATGTATTAGCAGGTATTAAAAATTGACCTACTAGTATCCCATTACTATTTACAATCAAATCATCACCATAGTTGGAAGCTGTTGATTCATACTTAGAAATTAAACCAACAGTAGTTAAATTTTTTATAGTAGTTACAGAAACACCTGTTGGTAAGGTGAAATATCTGCAAAAATCTGAAACATCTTCGCCATCAAAATATGCTTTTACAATAGTATTTGGTTTCAATTCAGTGGCAATAAATGTAATTACTTGTTGTCTAATATATGGAATCACCGAAACATCTAGTAATTTCATACCAACCGAGCGCATATTGTGTTCGGGTAATCGAGCAGCGTTAACTGCTGAACGAGTGATGTCAGAAACAACTCGTGCTGATTCATTATAACTACGAATACCTGTAATGCCATTTATACTATTGTTTACTACAGATGCAGTCGAGGTTACATCTACGCCCTGCCAATTCGTCAGCCAACCGTTCCAATGAATATTAAATGGTGTGTTATCATATTCCCAGCCATCATTCATATTGTTATAGTTTACTTGAACATCAGGTCGCGCATTCTCATCTAACCACATGTCTTGTTGTGGATCTAAGTATAAATTACCAGACTTGTAATTTCTTAATAGAGAGTTACCACAAATACGTCCTTTAGAGGCTGCATTATTGCTTATAAAGGCAGAATGTGTATGAGAGTTACCATTCAATACTAAAGCTCCTTGTTGATGCCCCCCAGAAACAACCTGGAAGTTTACATCTTCGATGGTGATTGGAGCTCTCATTTCTTTATTTTTCACATCTATAGAAACATTATAATTAACATCGAACACATTCCCCACATCATGTCCATCAAAGCCATCCACAAGAATACCCTTTTTAATCATGGCATTGCCAGAATTATCAGTAATAAACATGTTGGCTACTTTATTTTCCATGATGGACAATGCTGTATAATATTCTAATCTATTTACTCGTTGTTCTAAATCACCAATGTCTCGCATTGTGAAACGACGATTATCAACTAAACGAACAATTGATGCATAATCTTCTCTACTGTAAACCCGAGAAGCATAGGTTGACAAAGATGGGTATGGTGCTAACTCAATAACCGCCAATGTCATGGCATGCGAAGCATCTGCGGGTGTTTGAGGATTCAATGAGGATACACCAGTAATAATTTTAAACTCACCCTCTCTTGTTAAAATAACTTTATCTTTTCTGGGCAGATTCACAGTAAAAGTAGCAGTGATAGCACTATCAGGATCTGGTATAGCTAAACGACCTGTACCCGATGAAACATCTATTGTTGATACAGGAACATTTTCACCATCAATGATATCTGAAACACCATAAGCAGCACCACTATGATTAATTCTATTTTCCATTGCTGGTCGGAAATCTATTACATCTCGCAAATCGTAGGAAATGCCAGTTGTTTTAGATGAATGAACTGGTATTTGGTAGGTGTAGATTTGCTTCCCGGTATCAGGATTTAAAGGATCGAAATCAATTAATGCTGATTCATAAGAATTTTTATTAATATATCCAAAACTAGAATCACGAACAAAATTTCTAAATTTAACAACTATCTTTTTTGTTGATAATGTAGAAGCTCCAGTGTATTCAAGATAGGATGTGCTAAATAAATTATCATTTTGATTAACAACTAAGTTGAAATCTTCAGTTACATTTGTCCAACTGTTATCTGTTGTTACAAGAGCATATGTGCCTGGCCAGGCTTCCGAAGATTCTGCCATATAGACGGCTTCTACATCAAACGCATAAGATACACCTAGGTATAATTTATTAGCATTTAAATTAGTTAAGGATGTTCCAGTAAATGTTGAACAATCCGCGCGTAGATGTGAAGTCACTAATGTTAAACCAATAGGATCACCATTAGTTTGTTTTATATAAGCATAAACCGTATGTGTTCCGGCACTTGGAGCTGATAAAGTCAATGTGCAAGAATTTGCAAGAACATTAGTAATAGTATTAACCGTACGAATATTTCCATCAGAATTTCGCACAACTAAAAAGTATTTCGCAATATTTTCTGCTCCAGATGGAGCGGCACTGAAAGGTAATGTCTGACCGGTTCCACTGACTGAAATATTAATTTCATTAGAACCACCGACTGCATAGTTGGTATCTAATTTTTTCCAGAAATAATAGTCCGTATCATCTTCATATTCTCGGACAGCGCGGGCCGTAGTTGGAAATATTAATGTATTATATCCTGAATCATGTAGAGTAAATTCTGTTTGTGTAATACCTGAACTTAAAACATCCCCAGGTGTTATTGCAACTGTAGCAGAATTTAATGAATTATCTGTAATGGTATCAACACCTGCAAGGTCATCAATAATATATGATCCTACTAGCGCAATATCATACAAATATAATTTGTAAAAAGATGTAGAACTTGTGCCAGGTGTTCCTAAATAATGTTTTAATAAACGAACTTTAGCGGTAGCTTTAGTTGTGCCGCCATCTTTTAATTGTACCGTTAAATTGTTATCTCCTATATCCCAATCACCTGTAACGTTTTTTACATATACAAAATTGCCATAAATGGAACTAATAATTTTTTCTTCAAACAATAAAGTATCAGTAGCTTTGGTGGCTGAAAGATAATCGGTAGATTTTAATTCTGCGTCGAAACCTTCTACATATGCTTTTCCAGGCTCAACACCATATAATAATTTAGATGAATCACCGGAAGTGTATCTTCCATTATTGCTTTCTGTTTTTAAATGTTCGCGCACAACTATATTCAAACCGCGAACAGTGTAGTTTCCTGATTCATCAAAGGTTCTTTGTGCTAAAACCTTTTGAAGTTCAGCATATTGTGGTTTATTATAGGCGCGCTTTACTTCACCGGTATCTACAACAAATAATAAATGAAATCCTTCTTCTGGGGGAACTATCAAAGAATTACTTTCTAATTGTGTGGTTAGTTTATATCTATCAGCACCTGGAGCTGAGTAATTATAAGATCCGGCAGCAGGATCTAATAAACTTACATCATCTTCAGAGGTTACTGATTCTGATACAATTCTAAAACCTACATTTTTTGATGGCGTGTTAGAAAAGTAATCTAAAACTTTAGTAGTTTCTTCATGACGAATGAAATTTCCTTCTGCATAAACTATACCATCACTTATGGTGTATAAAGAACCAAAACCAGTTGGTGCTGAGGATTTAGCAACTAATCTAGATGGCAACGTATTATTGCTAACATCTACTACAGTTAAAATATCATCCGCTAAAAATTCTGTTGTTGAACCATCAGCAGCTGCTGTCTGATAATTTAAGTACAGTACTCTTTGCTCAGAAGCTGGATCAAACTCTACCATTAGAATTTTAGCTGATACACCTGCCTCATTACTAATAGTTGCACCAATTAAAGTATTTTGATATGTTGTATATGTAGCGGATGTTATAGTAACACCTGCCGAATTTTCATCTTTAATTTTCACATATGGCACAGAGAATTGAAATGTTTCTGCACAACCTAATACGACTGAACCATCCTTGAATATATGATTGCCGAAGCGTTCAATTTGATTTTGGAGGATGGTTTGTAGTTGTGTTAATTCTCTTGCCTGGACGGCATAACCGGGCTTAAAAAGAATTCTATGAAAATTCTTCTCTATGTCAAAGTCGTCATAATATGGTGATGTTCCGAGATTAAGTGCCATGGTCGTTATTTAAAAATTAAGGAAAAGTTTTACTGATTCAGTTTGTTCATAGTTACGTGTCACAGGAGATATATTATTCACATATATTATAGTTCCTGTATTTTTGTCAAATTCTGGTGGTACAACTTCTGTACACACTAAACTTATTGCACTAGTTGTATTATTCGTCATAGTTGTGGACGAGGTGAATGTTTCATCTCCTTCCAAGTATAACAAATACACCTTATATTTGTTGGTAGCTTCTTCAAATATCTTTGATACAACTTTATATATACCACCTGAAGAAGTCTCAATTTCATCATCTATATTATATTCTATATATTCTGATTGTGGTACAGTAGCTACAAAAGCAGCAGTACCAGTAACCGAATTGAAATATCCAATATCAGTGTCTTGTGTGTCATTGTATAATTTTGGATTTTTCATGATGCCCACCTGTCGATAATCATTTCCTTCAAACAAATCTGGATTAGATGTGTCTAGAATGGAATTGATACACAAGGTTCTGGCGTATAATTCTTTAGCAATATTAGCTCCATGTCCCCCTTGAGGCCCTACATGTGCAGTTAACACAGCTTGTGTAGTATTTATTCCAGAAACTACTAAGCGAATGTAGTTATAATTTTGTCCCGGAGAAGTTATAGTAACTCCAGTAATAGTACCGCCAGATATTTGTGTTACCGGATCAACCGTGAAAACTGCTCCTTCGCCATCTCCTATTGCAGTAATTGTAGGAGCAGTATATCCAACACCCGCATTATCTATGTCCACTTTATAAATGGCGCCGTGAATAGTTTGATTCACCACTTCTTGGTTTATTGGATTAGCAGTTTCTGGTTCTAACAATACAGTTCCACGAAATCCGCCGCCTGCAAATGCTGTATAGGCTTGGTTAGTTATATTCTTTTCTGGATATGTTACCAACTCTAATTCAGTGTTACTTACTATGGATTGAATAACGCCGATGATATTGTTATCTAAATCAACCAGAGTCCATCCTACAGATAATTCGTTTGTGAAAAATGTACCAATTCCCGTAACTGTTAAGTCATCATATATGGCTGTAATTGTTCCAGAGTAAAATTCACTACCTTCTACTGTGGGATTATAATCCGCCGGGTTAGTATGTGCATCATACATAATAGCTCTTGCATGAGTATAACCACGCATAGAGTTTGTTATATTGATGTTAGTTATTCCACCTGAACCATTAGTACTTACTGTAGCCAATGTTCCAGTTGATGATAATTTGTGAGAAGTTCCTGATCCTACGGCTGTTATGGTAATATAGGTTCCAGATTCCGCATTAGACAAACTTGTTGCTAAACGTAAAGTATTAGCATTAATTTTTATTGTATAGTATACAGTATTATTAGTCAATCCTGTGGGAGATGTTCCCCCTCCCGTATTATACAATACTTGGTCACCAGTTTCAAAAGTATGACCAACAAAATTAATGTAGCTATCGGTGATGTCAATAGCTGTTGCAGCATTAAATGTTATAGATTTAGGTTCAGAACCGTCGCCTTGAATTACCAGATAAGGTGTAATGTACCCTGATCCTGATGCTTCGATACGAACAGCATCAATAACGCCGTTCACATCAAAATTCACACCATCAGACACATTACGAACTGGTATATAATCACTATTTAAAAATTTAATTCGGTCTAGAACAGGAACTTGGTACATGAATTTCCAAATATATCCATCATCTAACCGAAGTGTAGCAGATGTTGCTGCATCAGTAGAAGTAGGTTTTTCTGTTGATGCAGAACCATTATTATTATCTAAACATTTATATATGTTGTAGTCTGAAGTCATGACATAGAAATCTTCACCATCCAAGTCTACATTATCTTCATACTCAACATACTCAATTCCTGCGGTCCAATCTATTCGTCTAATCATATACACGATATCATTAGGACCAGAAACAATCTTTTTAGCTAATAAAATGTTTTTATGAACATCAGCTAAAAAGTTTCTGGTGTCTGCTGGAGAATCCGGATCACCGAAAGACTTACCAGCAAACACATAGAAATTATCGCGGCCTGAGATGATGTCACGGTAAATAGACCGTGCAATCTCATGCCGCGTGACCGCAGGAATGAGTGTTGCCATTTTTAATTATTTAAGGATTATGATACAGTGATGGTCCAAGTGATTGTCATACTGTCAGCAGCACCCTTGTTAACAACAGAGAATACTGTGCGGCATAACATTGTGCCACCTGAAGAAGCATTGAAGATACCTGCTTCTGTTAATGCACCAGTACCAACACCAGCACCAAATGTGCAAACTGCTGTTGAAACTGCGCCAGATGCTGTAAATGATGTTAATGCTGTACGTGAACCGGCCACGGCGGCTCCGAGTGTGGTATCACCAGCTGCGGCAGCTGTACTATTGGTACCTACTTCCATGTGACTCATAACAGTTGATGCTGTACCAACCATACGTGAGGCGATGTATCCTAATCCAGCTGTTACCACTAAGTTCTTTTCTTCACGTTCTTCCTTGATATTACCGTTGGCATCACGGATGACGATGTGAAGATTACCCTTGACGTTTAATGTTTCTTCCATTTTTTGCTCCTAGAAAAGTGAAAATTGTTAGGCGTTCCTACTATTATTTATAATACATACTGTCAAACTGTTCGTGTTTCTGTTGCATAACCATCGGAAACGTAACCTGTTCCTGCATATCCTTCATTCACCAAAGTCATGCTATCTGAAGCATCTACGAGATTTTGTGTAATGTCATAAACATATTCTTCAGAAAAATAACCTTGCTCATTATAATATGCTCCATCAATTGGTTTATTGATGTGTTTAGCGTTACTATCAGCGGAACTAATGGTTTCAGTTTTCGTTCCACTATTTATATTCTTAGCAATACTATCAGACTTGGTGAATGTATCTGCTAGATTATCACTAATGTTCTTGACAATTGTTTCAGATGTTATTGCGGTATCTGCTAGATTATCACTGATGTTCTTGACAATACTATCAGACTTGGTGAATGTATCTGCTAGATTATCACTGATGTTCTTGACAATACTATCAGACTTGGTGAATGTATCTGCTAGATTATCACTGATATTTTTACTGATGCTATCTGTTTTTGTAAATGTATCGGATAAATTAACTTGGCGGAATAAAACTGAGGTTAGATTATCTGATAAAGTACCAGTATCAGTTAATAGTTTAGTAAGATTTCTACTTAATGTATCAGACTTAGTAAACGTATCAGAAAGATTATCACTGATGTTCTTAGTAATAGTTTCTGATGTTAAGATATTATCCGATGAATTTTTACCGACCGACTTAGTTGTTATAACATCAGACTTGGTAAATGTATCAGTTAATGGTCGTGATACATGTTTGGCCGCCAAATCAGTAGAAACTGTTGAATCTATTTTTGAAATGTTTAATGAAACACTTAATTGGTCCGTAACATGATTGTTGTCATCTAAATCACTCAATTCATCATTATTTTGTAAATGATGATGATGCATATTAGTTTCAGTGATTACTTCATCACTAAAGACATGATTCAATGTTAGGATTTTTGAATCTGAGATATTAGAAATAGTGTCTGAAACAGCATCCAAATAATGAATAGATGTATTATCGGTAATCTCAATTACATTTTCTGAAGTATCATATACATATGTTTCATTGAAATATCCTTGTTCATTATAATAAGTTCCGTCAATTGGTTTATTGATGTGTTTAGCATTACTATCTATTTGAGTAACAGAATCCGTTTTAGTTGTACTGGTGTTTTTAGCTAAACTATCTACAACATCCACATCATCAGCAGAGGATTTGGAAACAGCCCGAGAAACAAAATCAGTCTCTATAACAGCATCGGTAAGTATTTTATCAACTTGGAATATATCTGAGTCCGATGAAATGATGGTATCAGATGAATTTTTGTTGATTGTAAATATTGCAGTGTCTATCACATTTTCCAATTCTGATAGCTGTTTTCCAAAAGACATAACAGTGGAATCAGATTCTACGACATTATCAGATAATGGTTTTGTTGTATGTTTAGATGGTTGGTCTACAGATTGTACGGTGTCTGTTTTGTTAGATAGTAAAACAAAACTCTTTGTATCTGTGAATCCTATTTGCTCAGACAAATCACTTTGTGCGTCATCATTTTCCAGCTTGTTATAGAAAATTCCATCCGACAGTATAACCGCATCAGTTAAGAGTTGATTTAATGTGAAGGTGTTAGAGTCTGTAATACCATTAATAAGGTCTGTAAACTCTTTTCCTACGTGTGCAGCTAATGTGTCAGACAATTCTACAACATTTTCACTCACATCATAATTATATAATTCAGAGAAATATATTTCTGCTGTGTATTGTGCTCCATCGACTACTTTATTTAAATGCTTGCTATTACTATCAGTTTGAAAAACATTGTCTATAGCAAGTTTATCAACGAAAATAGTAGAGAATTCTGTAGAAGAAATTCCATCTAGTAAATCTCGTCCTAACATCACTTCAATAGAATCCACCTTATTTACGGTATCACCTAATGGTTTACCAATAACACGAGCTAAAGTTTCTGTTGTATTTAAAGTTTCGTTCGAGTTTTTTTCATAATCTAGATATGATACATCAGTTTGAATAATGAAATCTTCGGCTGGTTTACTAATTAAATTATAGGATTCATCTGAAACAATAAAACTGTCAGTTTTTAAACTATCAAACGTGACTATTTTAACATCTAATGTATTAAGGTCATCTGCTAAATCACTTTGTGCGTCATCATTTTGTTGAATGTTTCTTTCAATAGTTTCTGAAGTTATAATAGTTTCTGTTACATTTTTAGTTGTATCTTGGTACACTAAATCATCTATGTTAACTGTTTCAGCATCTACTACAATATTGTTAAACAAAGATAGTTCATCATTTATATTAATAGTGTCAAAAACATCTACTAAACGCGTAACTTCCGTTAATACAGTTTCAGTTGTTATTACACCGATAATTTGTGCATATTCTTCAGAAAAATATCCTGTAGTATTATATCCATTATTTTCTATAACGGATTTAGACACATCTTTAGAAACAGAATCGTCAATATCTTTTACTTCAGTAAATTCACGATTGTAATCTACAACACGGTCAAACACATCTATTACAACATCATCATCACTCAAAGATTTTGAAGCATCAAATATATGTGTATCTGCGACAATTTCAACTTCAGTAAATTCACGATTGTAATCTACAACACGGTCAAACACATCTTCTGCATCAGATTCATCAGTATAAAGAACATTAATATCCTTCTCTACCGTATCATTTAAATCAATAACTGAAATACCTGACAGATTTTTTTCTACGTGGAAGTTGTAATCCGTGTCATCAGATATTACGGTGTTGTCAATTGGTTTAACAAGTGACCAAGAAAAATCATCACCGGGGGTGTATTCTTCACCAAAGTAATATGGTGCGTAACTGTTCCAAACATGTACAGTTTCATCACTAACTTTATAGAAATCAATGACAATTTCATCAATTGGGAACACTCCATCAATAAACATCTCTGTATAGAACGTGGCGCTTTCAATATCAATAGGAGTAAACGATATAGCGTGCTCGACTAACAATTCACCAAATACTTTGAAGCCGGCTGGATGTGCACTTAACTTATATAAACTTTCCCATTTGTGATATGGAATAGCTGTAGTTTGAATTACATACGAGAAGGCTTGATAGTAATAGTTGTCTTGTAGCTTGTTAATATCAGATAAGAAACCTGAATTATCCATCCACATGCCAGGACGTTGGTAGATGTATCCAACATCAAACTCTACAAGAGCATCTGTGGAACCCCGAGGATTTACTAAAGTCCGTTCAAATGTTTTATAAGTGGTGTAATCATCGGCTTCTGTGAATGCCTCAGCAAAATAATCTCCAGTGATATCAAAACGATAACCAGTATTTAAAAAAGATAACCCATTAATAATACCTTGAGTATCACTTATACCGTATAATGGAGCGTAATCTTCAGCAAAAAATTGACCATAATCACGATTTGTGATGCTGTTAACACGAACTAAACCATTATTAACTTCTTGTCCTGGAATAGGATATAATAATGATTCTGATACTTCTACTTCAAATGTATCACGGCGGCGGAAGTTTTCTCCGCCCTCAAGAATGTTATATCCAATTAATTGTTGTGAGAGAAATCCGTATGTGTATTCAACTCCATCATGAAATGCAGTTACCCATACAGTTTCCATATATGGGATAGTTGATAGAAGTTTATTTAAATCTTCTACGCTAGTTCCACGAGCCAAATCAATTTGTAATTCATAAATGTCTGAATTATTAACAACTTGTGCAACCGTTAAACATAGGATAGGAATGGAGAATGTTTGTAATCCATCGTTATCAATAGTGTTATATTTTAAATAAATTTGCTTATCTTTTAAATTGAATAATGATAACGACGCACTTTGTGCTGTAGCGGCTGGTTTTAAGTTAAAAGATACTGGATTTATTTGAAGATAATCTGTATCAATTTTAACAGTTTTCTTTACAATCCACTTGCCGTCTGATGCTCGAAGAACATAATCGCCAGGATATTTTACTGAAGCATTATCATTATACATCATGCGGAAGAATAATTCTGCCGCGTTTTCACTACCCTTAGCTTCGTAGTATTGATTGATAAACTTAATTAGACGTTTTCTTTCTAGTAAAGCATTCGTGGAAATATCATATGCATGTTGTTCACGCATCTTCTCCACAAACATGTCTAAGGTTAAATCAACATCTGACCATTTATCACTATTTAAAAGAAGATAGTTGGCTTCATGGCTTTGTTCAAGAAATTCATAATATTTTTTGATGAAAGTCGCAAACTGAGGATAAGAATCCCGCAAGTAATCAGGGATTTGCCCTTCAATTAAATGCGACAGTTTATTCTTTAAATCAGACATTAGATTTCACTGGGAACGGCGGTGACTTTTAATCCTACAGTAGTTCCTATTCCAGCATTGGTTTCACTATTATCCAACGTGATGATAATATTTTGAGCAGGGAATGGATAAACTGCCTCGGTTGAAATAGCTGTAGTTCGAACAATAGTAGGGTTTAAGTCTTTGCCTAACTCCTGAGGTAGGGCGTTAAATCTAATATCGGCACCAGATACCGATGTAACATAGAAATCTGTGATGTTTACAAGAGCAGAAGAACCATAATATACAGTTCCATAATTTGGAACAATTACTGAATTATCATCACGATTAATCAGTTTCAATGTTCCTGTGCCTGCTCTTGAAGGTGGTGTTTCATTTGGAAAATCTTGTATGTAAGCTTGGAATGTCTTATTACCAATACTTGTTGTGAAATACGTACTCTTTAATGAATTAGGTTCTATCGGAGTTGTGAAATAAAACTTTAGGTTCTCATGAGTATTTAAAATCGGGACAATGCGTCTTTGTAAACGCATGTCTATCAAAGATCCAAGAATAGCACTATGAGATGTTTGTATTTTGTTAATTAATCGTGAATAATAGAATCGTTTATCTAATGTAGACAATTCATTTTCAAAATATTCTTGAATAGTTTGTGCCACAATGTCCTCAATTTGTGCTCCAGTAAAAGGAGTTATACGAGGATTATAATTGATTTTCACATTCATACCAACATGGAGGTATACTGGATCAACAAATTCATGTAAAATGGATAACACACTACGTGGCTTCAATACCGTGTTGATAAGGAAATCTTTGTCACTCTGAGTCACAAGATATCCATCTTTTGGATCAATTGATACAAACACTTTTCCATATATGGGGGGAATGTTATCTTCTCCTCCCCACACAGCAACTGATTTGGCTTTGTCAAAACTAGAAAAAATCAAAGTCTTGTAATCTTCTACAGTGACAGCACGATTTCTTGTAGCGTTAAATTTTGGTGCATTAAATCGAATGCTTTCAGGAGTTTCGCGGTTAGAACCACCTGACGACGCAGAAATTAAAGTAGTGACTGGTGGGGCGCCTGCCAAGTTAATAGAACATGTGAATGTTTGAGCACCATTAGCCTCGGCACCTTTTGATGCAACGTAGGTGATGTTCACAATATTTCCGACAGTTAATTTCTTACCAATGATATCATCACCGAATATTAAATGATAATACCCATCTGCACCTTCTTCAACCCAATAGACAGTACTTGTAGGCTTAATATCAATAATAGTAGTTGTTCTATCAAATGCAGTGGTTGTTAAATCACTGATACTATTTTGAACGGTAACATTTAATGTGGCTAAATCAATATTATTGTTTTTAATTTTTATAGGACCAGAAACATTATCAGCATTAATAGATGTTTGCTGAAGGATATAGGCACCTTCAATGATTTCTACATTATTAAAATAGAACTCATTAGAAATTTTAGATGCAGTATGACTATCTAAAGTCATAAAGGTGTAGGTTCTATCGTTAACTTTTGTAGAAAATTTTGTATACTGAGGTATAGTTAATGATGTACCGGTATAAGAAACACTGGGTTCCACATTCACACTCACTTTAGCTTTT
>Ga0315902_10010133_pt1 | contig 12502 bp, 8 predicted proteins | sample LakEriMetagenome_9_FD_203523 | JGI IMG/M metagenome (GOLD analysis project Ga0315902, IMG submission 203523) | Freshwater fungal communities from buoy surface, Lake Erie, Ohio, United States - Buoy 12 MA117 | ecosystem: Environmental > Aquatic > Freshwater > Lake > Lake biofilm | place: USA... | reverse complement strand
CGCCTCAGCGGCGGCGCGCCGGCTTGACGAGGTCGATCAGGGCCTGCACCGTCCGGTGAGACTCGACCGGATGGCGCATGGGGCCCTCGCCGGCGATTTCGTATTCGTTCTGTCGGCCCGCCCTGTGCCGGATCAGGTAGCCCCCCTCCTCGAGGTCGGCGACGATGCGCTGGACGGCACGCTCGGTGACTCCGACGCGCTCGGCGACGTCGCGGAGGCGCAGCTCCGGGTCCCGGGCGAGGCACAGAAGTACATGGGCATGGTTGGTGAGGAACGTCCACCGGATGGGCTCGCTCGTCGACGCCATGGCCCAAGTATAGACATTGAAATCATGTTTTGCATAGCGCGAATTTCATAACACGACTTAAAGGTCGTGTATTATTAGGTCCATGTCGTCGCTGACCCTCCGCGCGGCCCGTGCCGCTGTCGACGCACTCGCCCGGATTCACGGGGTCGAGGTCGACGCCCGCCGACTGGATGCTGCCGAGCGGCGCCTGGCGGCATCCGGTACGGCCGACCCGTTCACGCTGGTGCAGGGCCTGGCCGACGAGGCGGGGCTCGACGCCTCGGTGGTCGAGCGCCCCCTGCCCGAGGTGCTGGCTGACGCCGACCCGGCCTCGCCATGGCTTACGTTCCGGGCCGACGCCGGCGGCCAGGTGACCCCGCTGCTCGTGCTGTCCCCGGTGGCCGGGGGCATCCGCGTTCTCATTCCGGGCGCCGATGCGGCGCCACAGCGGTGGACGCGGGGCGGCCTTCGCCGCTGGCTCGGGCCCAGCCTGGACGCGGCGGTGCTGCCCTGGGTGGTGACCGAGCCGTCGGCCCCGCTCACCGTCGTGCGCTCACAGCCCGATCGCCGCCTGACGCCGGTGGAACGCCTGCGGGGGCTGCTGCAGGCCGAGCGCCGCAGCCTCTGGGTGGCGGTCGTCTACTCGCTGGTCATCGGCCTGCTCACGCTCGTCCTGCCGGTGGCGGTGCAGTCGCTGGTCAACACCATTGCGTTCGGCGCGGTGCTGCAGCCGCTGGTGATCCTCACGCTCTTCGTGCTCATTGCGTCGGGATTCTCGGCGCTGATGAACGTCTTCCGCGCGGGCGTGGTCGACATCATCCAGCGCAGCATCTTTGCGCGGGTGGCCACAGACGTCACCTGGCGGCTGCTGCGCGTCAGGGCCGAGGCCTTCGACCGGTACCACGGTCCGGAAATCGTCAACCGGTTCTTCGACACCGTCACCGTCCAGAAGGCCGCCTCGATGCTGCTCATCGACGGGCTGACGATTGTGATGCAGACGGGCATCGGCATGATCCTGCTGGCACTCTACCACCCGCTGCTCCTCGTGTTCGACGTGCTGCTCGTGGTGTCGATGCTGGTCATCGTGTTCGTGCTGGGCCGCGGGGCGGTGCCCACCAGCATCAAGGAATCGAAGGCCAAGTACGCGCTCGAGGCCTGGCTCGAGCAGCTGGCCACGCACGTCATTACCTTCAAGTCGTCCGGGGGCACGGCGTATGCCGAGCAGCGCTCGCAGCGGCTCCTCGACGAATACCTCACCTACCGCGAGAAGCACTTCTCCATTCTCATCCGGCAGATCGCCGGCTCGTTCGTGCTGCAGGCCGTGGCTGGCGCGGCGCTGCTCGGCGTGGGCGGGTTCCTGGTGATCAACCGCCAGCTTACGCTGGGCCAGCTGGTCGCCAGCGAACTGATCGTGACGCTCATGATGAGCGCCTTCACCAAGTTCGGCAAGCAGCTCGAGGTCTACTACGACCTGTGCGCCGCCATCGACAAGCTGGGCGACCTCGTCGACCTGCCGCTCGAACCCTCGGGCGGCGAGGCGCGGCCGCTGACTCACCAGCCCATGGCCCTGCGGCTTCGCGACGTGTCCGTCTCGTATCCCGATGCGCCGCGGTCAGCACTGCGCATCACAGACTGGGAGGTGCCCTCCGGGGCCCGCGTCGGCGTGACCGGCCCGAACGGCGGCGGCAAGAGCACGCTGGCCGACGTGCTCTACGGCCTGCGCGAGGCGACGCGGGGCACGGTGCAGATGGACGGCGTCGACCTGCGCGACCTGTCGCTGGCCCTGCTCCGCCAGGACCTGGTGCTGGTGCGCGGCGTCGAGCTGTTCCCCGGTACCATCATCGACAACGTGCGGCTCGGCCGCGCCGCCGTGACCCACGCCGACGTGCTGCAGGCGCTGCAGACGGTGGGGCTGATCGACGAACTGCTCGAACTGCCGGACGGGCTTGAAACCCACCTCCACCCGCATGGCCGTCCGCTCTCGCACCGGCAGGCGTGCCGCCTCATGTTTGCCCGCGCCATCGTCGGTCGTCCCCGCCTCATCGTCATTGACGGCACCCTCGATCGCATCGACCGGGCCGACGAGCAGCGGCGGCTGGCTGACGTGCTCTTCTCACCCGAGAGCCCCTGGACGCTGATCTGCATCAGCGATCGTCCGGGGCTGCTCGAGCGCTGCTCTTCGCTGGTCCGCCTCGAGGACGGCGCGCTGAGCCCGGTGCCACTGTCACACACGGAGGGCGAGCAGTGATTCCAGACTCTCCCCACACCCTGCACCGGCGGCTGACGCTGCACAGCGTGGAAGTGCCGCGGGCGGCACGCACACTGTCCCGCGTGCTGGTGGTGATCCTCGTCATCACCGCCGTCGCCCTCGTTCTGACGCCCTGGCAGCAGACCATCCCCGGCAGCGGACGGCTCGTGGCCTTCGACCCCTCGCAGCGGCTGCAGCAGGTGCAGGCCACCGTCGATGGCCGCATCGATCGCTGGCACGTGGTCGAAGGGCAGCGGATCAACCGCGGAGACCCCATCGTCGACCTCACCGACAACGACCCGGACATCATGCGCCGGCTGCGCGAAGAGCGCGAGGCGGTGCAGCGGACCATCGACGAGACGGAATCCCGCAGCCGGTCGCTCAGTGACCGCATCGGCGGACTCGACGAGACCCTGCGCACCAGCGTGGAAGCCGCCACGCTGCGCGAGCAGATGGCCCGCGAACGGGTGACCGCGGCCGAGCAGGCCCTCACCGCCGCCCGCGCCGTGCGCGTGACCGCCGACCTCAACCTCGAGCGCCAGCGGGCCCTCGACGCCAAGGGACTGACCTCGACCCGCAACGTCGAGCTGGCCGTGCTCGAGGCGACCACGCGGGTGGCCGAGGTCGATCGCGCCGTGGCCACGTTGAATGCGGCCCGCAGCGAGCAGGCGTCGCTGTCCGCCGAGCTGGCCCGCACGCGCGCCGACGCCCGGGCCCGTGTTGACGAAGCGCGTGCCAGCCTGGCCTCGGCCAACAGCGACGTGGCGAAGGGCCGGGCCGAGATGGCCAAGCTGGACGTGCGCATCGCCCGGCAGTCGACCCAGCGCGTCGTGGCGCCGGTCGACGGCACGGTGCTGCGCGTGGTCGGCCGCCAGAGCGGCGAGCTCATGAAGGCGGGCGAGCCGCTCGCCACTATCGTGCCTGCCTCCACCAAGGATGTGGTCGAGCTCTGGGTCAACGGCAACGACATGCCCATGGTCATGCCCGGGCAGCTGGTGCGCCTGCAGTTCGAAGGGTGGCCGGCGCTGCAGTTCAGCGGCTGGCCCTCAATCGCGGTCGGCACTTTCGGGGGGCGCGTGCTGCTGGTCGACTCGACCGACAACGGCAAGGGACGCTTCCGCGTCCTGGTCGAGCAGGACAAGGCTGACGACCCCTGGCCCTCGCAGCGCTTCCTCAGGCAGGGCGTGCGGGCGAATGGCTGGGTGATGCTCAACATCGTCCCCATCGGCTTCGAGCTTTGGCGTCAGTTCAATGGCTTCCCGCCCGTGCTCTCGCCAGACGAGCCTCCCATCGTCGAAATCGAGCGAGCGGCCGATGGCGGGAAGGACGATAAGGGCGGCAAGTGATGCGGCGCCGGGCGTGGATCTCGATGGCGGCGGTCTGGGCAGCGCTGCTCGCCCCCCCGGCGCTGGCCCAGGAGGCGCCGTCGACCACGGGTGCGCCCCTGACGGCCGCCGACGTACTCGCGTCGGTCGAACGCGCCTGGCCCGTGCTGGCGCAGGCGCGCCAGGGAGTGGACGAAGCCCGAGGTGCACTGCTTGCCACTCAGGGCGCCTTCGACCTCAAGGCCAAGTCGACGGTCAGCCGCATGGACGGCTACTACGACAACACGCGCACCTACAGCGTGCTCGAGCAGCCGCTGGCCACGCTGGGCATCGACCTGTATGCCGGCTACCGGAGCGGTCAGGGGTCGTTCGCCGTATACGACAGCAAGGCCGAGACGCTGTCCGGTGGTGAGTGGCTCACCGGCCTGCGCCTGCCCCTGCTGCAGGATCGTGCGATCGATCCACGGCGTGCCGACCGGCAGACCGCCTCGCTCGATGTTACGCGGGCCGAGCAGGATCTCGAGAAGGCCCGTCTCTCGGCCTACAAGCAGGCCCTGGCGGCCTACTGGGACTGGGTGGCGGCCGGGCGCCAGTATCAGGTGGCCCGCGACCTGCTGGCGCTCGCCGAGGCGCGCGACCAGCAGCTGGCCGATGCGGCGCAGCTCGGACAGCTGGCCCCCGTCGAGCGCACCGACAACCTGCGCGCCATCCTGCAGCGGCGCTCCGCCCTGGTGTCGGCCGAACGGCTGGTGCAGCTGCGCGCCATCGATCTTTCCCTGTTCCTGCGGCGGCCCGATGGCACGCCGATTCGGCCCGCGGCCGATCAGTTGCCTCCGCTGCCTTCGACCGCCGACGGCGTGGCGTCGACCGAGCAGGCCCTCATCGACATCGCCCGGTCGCGCCGGCCTGAGCTGCGCAGCGTGCAGGCCAAGCGCGAGCAGCAGGACGTCGCCCTGCGCCTGGCGCAGAACCAGCGGCTGGCCGCCCTCGACCTCTTCGGCGAGACCTGGCAGGGCACCGGTGACGGCTCGGTGACCCGGCAGGGCCAGAACAGTCAGGTGGGCGTGACTTTCTCGCTGCCCCTCCAGCGGCGCAAGGCGATCGGCAAGGCGCGGCAGGTCGAGGCCAAGCTGGCTACGCTGCAGCTGGAATGGCAGTGGGTGGCCGAGCAGATCAGCGCCGATGTGCAGGACGCACTGAGCGCCGTCGAGGCGGCGCGTGCCAGCCTCGCCCTGCTGCAGCAGGAGGTGGCCGTGGCGGTGGAACTCGAAGGGCTCGAGCGCGATCGCTTCGAGCTGGGCGATTCGACGCAGTTCCTGGTCAACCTGCGCGAGCTGGCCACTGCTGACGCGCGCCTGCGCGAGGTCAGGGCCCGCGCCGATTACCAGAAGGCGCTCGTCAGCCTCGAGGCCTCGACCGGCCAGCTCCTCGACCGTCGCGCACCGCAGCCCTGAGTCATCTCCCGTGCCGTCGCGTATGATGGCGTTTTCGGGAGTGTGACGTGGCCACGATTCTTCAGCACCTGCCCGCCGGCGAAAAAGTCGGCATCGCCTTCTCCGGCGGCCTCGATACCAGCGCCGCCCTGCACTGGATGCGCGCCCATGGCGCCATCCCCTATGCCTACACGGCCAACCTCGGGCAGCCGGACGAGAAGGATTACGACGACATCCCGAAGAAGGCCATGGCCTACGGCGCCGAGCAGGCGCGTCTCATCGAGTGCCGCCCCCAGCTGGTGGCCGAGGGCCTTGCGGCCATCCAGTGTGGCGCCTTCCACATCTCGACGGCCGGCGCGACCTACTTCAACACGACCCCCCTCGGCCGCGCCGTCACCGGCACCATGCTCGTCGTCGCCATGCGCGAAGACGATGTGAACATCTGGGGCGATGGCTCGACGTTCAAGGGCAACGACATCGAGCGGTTCTACCGCTACGGACTGCTGGCCAACCCGCAGCTGCGCATCTACAAGCCCTGGCTCGACCAGCGCTTCATCGACGAGCTCGGCGGGCGCACCGAGATGTCGCAGTACATGATTGCCAATGGCTTCGAGTACAAGATGAGTGTCGAGAAGGCGTACTCGACCGACTCGAACATCCTCGGGGCCACGCATGAGGCCAAGGACCTCGAGTTCCTGAACAAGGGCATCTCGATCGTGCAGCCCATCATGGGTGTGGCGTTCTGGCGCGATGATGTGCCCGTGAAGCCTGAAGAGGTGACGGTCCGTTTCGAGGACGGCCACCCGGTGGCGCTCAACGGCCGCACCTTCAGCGATGCGCTGGCGATGTTCACGGAAGCCAATGCCATCGGCGGCCGCCACGGGCTGGGCATGTGCGACCAGATTGAAAACCGGATCATCGAGGCCAAGAGCCGCGGCATCTACGAGGCGCCGGGCATGGCCCTGCTGCACCTCGCCTACGAGCGGCTCGTCACTGGCATCCACAACGAAGATACGATCGAGCAGTACCGCCTCAATGGCCGCCGGCTCGGCCGATTGCTATACCAGGGGCGCTGGTTCGACCCGCAGTCGATGATGCTGCGCGAGACGGCGCAGCGCTGGGTGGCGCGCGCTGTGACCGGCGAGGTGACGCTCGAGCTGCGGCGCGGGAACGATTACTCGATTCTCGACACCAGCAGCCCGAACCTCACCTACAAGCCCGAGCGCCTCACCATGGAGAAGGGCGAGGCCTTCTTCACGCCGCAGGATCGCATCGGCCAGTTGACGATGCGCAACCTCGACATCATCGATACACGCGACAAGCTGCGCATCTACACCGAGACCGGCCTGATCGGATCGGCCTCGTCAGGCGTGCCGCTGCTCGAAGGCGAGTAGGCGGCTGCGGGCCGCCTACGTCGTTTCGATGGTCACGTGCTCGATGACGATGTCGGTGACGGGGCGGTCGCCGGGGCGGGTGGGGGTCTTGCCGATGGCCGAGATGACGTCCATGCCCTCGACGACCTCACCGAAGATCGCGTGGCGGTTGTCGAGCCACTCGGTCGGGGCCAGCGTGATGAAGAACTGTGAGCCGTTGGTGTTGGGGCCGGCGTTGGCCATCGAGAGCAGCCCCGGACGGTCGTGGCGCAGTCCCGGTCCGAACTCGTCGTTGAAGCGATAGCCCGGGCCGCCGCGGCCGCTGCCTTCGGGGCAGCCGCCCTGAATCATAAAGCCGTCGATGACGCGGTGGAAGATGAGCCCGTCGTAAAACGGACGGCTCACCATGGCGCCGGTCTTCGGGTCCTTCCACTCTTTCGAGCCGGTGGCCAGCCCGACAAAGTTGGCAACGGTCTTCGGGGCCTGGTCGTCGAACAGGCGCACCTTGAAGGTGCCGGCAGACGTGGTAAACGTGGCGTGAGTCATCCCGCCATGTTACCGCGCCTGCCGGGCGCGGCGGGTCGCTAGCCGAAGGTGATGCCCTGGGCCAGCGGCAGGCTGGTCGACCAGTTGACGGTGTTGGTCTGCCGGCGCATGTAGCCCCTCCAGGCATCCGACCCCGACTCGCGGCCGCCGCCGGTTTCCTTCTCGCCGCCGAAGGCGCCGCCGATTTCTGCGCCCGAGGTGCCGATGTTGACGTTGGCGATGCCGCAGTCCGACCCGCCGGCCGACAGGAAGGCCTCGGCCGTGCGCATGCTCTCGGTGAAGATGGCGCTCGACAGCCCCTGCGGGACGCCGTTGTGCAGGGCCATGGCCTCGTCCATGTGCTCGTAGTCGAGCACGTAGAGGATGGGCGCGAACGTTTCGTGGCAGACCACGTCGGTCTGCGCGGGCATGCGCACGATCGTCGGTTCGACAAAGTGCGGCCCCAGTTCGGTCCGGCGTCTGCCGCCGGTGAGGATCGTGCCGTCCTGGGCCACGGCCTGGGCGAGGGCCGATTCCATCTGCGCCACGGCCTGCGCTGACACCAGCGGGCCCATCAGCGTGCCATCGGCCAGCGGATCGCCGATGCGCACCTGGCCGTAGGCGCGCACGAGCCGCTCGGTGAGCTCGTCGACCACAGAGCGGTGCGCGATGATGCGGCGCGTCGACGTGCACCGCTGGCCCGCCGTGCCGACCGCGCCGAACAGGATGGCGCGCACGGCCATGTCGAGGTTGGCGTCGGGCGCGACGATGATCGCGTTGTTGCCGCCGAGCTCGAGGATGGTCTTGCCGAAGCGGCCGGCCACGGCCGAGGCCACCTGGCGGCCAACGGCGGTCGACCCGGTGAACGAGATGAGCGGCAGGCGCGCATCGCCGACCATGGCCGCGCCCACCTGCTGGCCGGTGCCCACGGCCAGCGTGAAGATGCCCGACAGGCCGTGATCGGCCATGACACGGTTGGCGATGTGCTGCACGGCGACGGCAGTGAGCGGCGTCGGCTCGGCCGGCTTCCACACCACCGTGTCGCCGCAGACGGCGGCGAGCGCGGCGTTCCACGACCAGACGGCGACGGGGAAGTTGAAGGCCGTGATGACGCCGATGGCCCCGAGCGGATGCCACTGCTCCATCATCCGGTGGCCAGGGCGTTCGGAGGCGATGGTCAGCCCGTAGAGCTGCCGCGACAGGCCGGTGCTGAAGTCGCAGATGTCAATCATCTCCTGCACCTCGCCGTGCCCCTCGGCGCGGATCTTTCCCATCTCGAGCGAGACCAGGTCGCCCAGCGGCTCCCTGGCATCGCGCAGGGCCTGGCCGAGGTCGCGGACGACATCGCCGCGCTTGGGCGCCGGCACGTGGCGCCACGAGGCAAATGCCGACACGGCGGCATTGACCACCTGATCGTAAAGGGCCGGGGTGGCCAGGGCCACGCGGGCAATGGCGTCGCCGGTGGTGGGGTTGAACGAGGTCAGCGTGTGGCTGCCGGCATCGGTCAGCCAGCCATCGGGGCCCGTGCAGGCGCCCGCATTGAGTTCGCGCAGCCCGAGCCTGGCCAGGAGAGCAGCAGTGGAAGACATGCCCACATTGTGCCCGATGCCGGCCGGGTTCGTCTGCCTCGAGGGGCTACAATCGCCGCATGTCGTCTGCATGGCGCGTCGATTCGGCCGCGCTCACCCGGTGGGGCCAGGGCACCGAGCTTCGGGCCTGGCAGCACCTGGGGCCCGTGTGGGTGGGCGAGGCCGACGCGCCGTCGGTCAGGTTCGCGGTGTGGGCCCCGAACGCACGCCAGGTGTCGGTGGTGGGCGACTTCAACGGCTGGAACGGCGCGCAGCACCCGCTGGCCTCGTACCAGGGCGGGGTCTGGGAAGGCGTGGTCCCGGGCGTCTCCGAGGGGCAGGCCTACAAGTTTCAGATCACCGGTGCCGATGGCCGCGTCACCCTGAGGGCCGACCCGATGGCGCGACAGGCCGAGCCGCCGCCGCTGACGGCCTCACGGGTGCCGGCGCGCACCCGCCACGCGTGGAACGACGCGGCGTGGATGGAGGCGCGCCACGCGCGACGGGCGACGCCGCAGCCCCTGAGCATCTACGAGGTGCACCTCGGCAGCTGGCGGCGCACCGCGGACGGGCAGTGGCTCACCTATCGCGAGCTGGCGGCGCAGCTGGTGCCCTACGCGTGCGAGCTGGGTGTCACACACATCGAACTGCTGCCGGTGATGGAGCATCCCTTCTACGGGTCGTGGGGCTACCAGGTCACGGGGTTCTACGCGCCGACGGCGCGGTATGGCGATCCCGACGACCTCCGGGCGTTCATCGACGCCTGCCACCAGGCCGGGCTCGGCGTGCTGCTCGACTGGGTGCCGGCGCATTTTCCTGCCGACGAACATGCGCTGGCGCAGTTTGATGGCACGGCCCTCTACGAGCATGCGGATCCGCGGCAGGGCGTGCATCCCGACTGGGGCACGCGCATCTTCAACTACGGCCGCTCGGAGGTGCAGTCGTTCCTGCTGTCGAACGCGCTCTACTGGATCGAGGAGTTTCATGTCGATGGCCTGCGCGTCGATGCCGTCGCCTCGATGCTCTACCTCGACTATTCGCGCACGCCGGGCCAGTGGATTCCCAACCGCGAGGGCGGGCGCGAGAACCTCGAGGCCGTGGCCTTCCTGCAGCAGCTGCATCGCGTGCTCGGGCGCGAACATCCCGGCGTCATCACGTGCGCTGAAGAATCCACCGTCTGGCCCGGCGTGACGCGGGCCGTGGATGAGGGCGGCCTCGGGTTCACGTTCAAGTGGAACATGGGCTGGATGCACGACGTACTCGAACACGTCGCGCGCGACCCGGTGCATCGCCGCTGGCACCACCGCGAGCTGACGTTCCCGATGCTCTACGCCTACACCGAGCGGTTTGTGCTGCCGCTGTCGCACGACGAGGTGGTGCACGGCAAGCGGTCGCTGCTGGGCCGCATGCCCGGCGATCCCTGGCAGCAGCGGGCCTCGCTGCGCCTGCTGCTGGGACTCCTGTATGTGCACCCCGGGCGCAAGCTCTTCTTCATGGGCGCCGAGCTGGGGCAGTGGCGCGAGTGGGCGCACGACGGCGCCCTCGACTGGGCGCTGCTCGAAGAGGCGTCGCACCGGGGGCTGCTGCGCTGGGTGTGCGACCTGAACCGCGCGTATCGCGGCTGGCCGGCGCTGTGGGCGGCTGATGACAGCCCCGACGGCTTCCAGTGGATCACGTGTGACGATGCCGAACAGGGGGTGGTGGCGCTGCTGCGGCGCGATCCGGCGAGCGGCGCATCCGTAGTGGCGGTGCTGAACTTCACACCGGTCGTGCGCGACGCGTATGTGATTGGGGTGCCAGTGGCGGGCCGCTACCGCGAGGTCCTCAACAGTGATGCCGCCGACTATGGGGGCAGCGGCGTCGGCCATGGTGGATGGGTGCAGACCGAGCCCGGGGCGGTGCATGGATTCGCCCAGCACCTGCGGCTCCGGACGCCGCCGATGGGATGCCTGCTGCTGGTGCCCGAGGGCGTGGCGGCGCTCGCAGAGTGATCGCGCCGGGAGCGCGCCTGCAGCGGCGCGCCCCCGGCGGCAGTGATGGCTAGAACGTCATGCGCAGGCCGAAGCGCAGCACGCGCGGCGCCACGATGCCGCTGATGCGGTTGGCGTTGGCGGCGGCCTGGTTGCGCTGGCGCGACAGCACCGTGTTCACGTTGGTGAGGTTGAACGCCTCGAGCGAAGGAATCAGCCGCACACGGCCCAGGGTGACAGGGCGGTCGAGGCGCAGGTCGATGGTCTGCAGCCGCTCGTTGCGCACGTCGCCGAGCGGGTCGAGCAGCACGGTCGCCTGGCCCGCGCCGTTGATGCGGTTTGGCGACAGGATGCCCTGCGGGAAGGGGAAACCCTGGCGGGCATTGAAGAACGCCGACAGGTTGGCCTCGATGAAGGGAATCTGGTAGACGCCGCTGGCCTTCACCAGCCACTTGGCGTTGGTGAAGATGCCCGAGATGCCGCTGCCCGTCTGCTCCGGGGCGAACTGCGCCCCATTGAGCTTGTCGATGTTGGTCGGGTCCTCGTAGGCATTCGCCGAATCCCAGCGGTCGACGGCGTTGTTGTAGGCGTAGCTGGCATTGGCTGACCAGCGGTTCGCCATGCGGCGGCTGATCACCAGCTCGACGCCGTTGTAGTCGCGATAGCGATCGGGCACGTTGGTGTAGACAAACGGCAGCCCGGCCAGCTGAATGTTCGGCTGGTAGTAGGTGACGGCCTGGCAGCGCGCGCTGGCGGGGCAGTTGGTGGGCGTGAAGCTCACCGGCGAGTAGTTGGCGCTGGTCAGGCCGATGCGATCCTGCCACGCGAACTGGTCGTACTTGCGCCAGATGTAGCTGGCACTGATCCCAACGCCCTGGAACAGCTCGTGGTCAAACCCCACGATGGCTTCCTGCGTGCGGTCGTTTTTCACGTTCGGATCAACCGACCCGGGTGAACGGAAGTTGCCGGGATTGGCGGCGTTGTAGGTCGACGAGGCGGCGAGAATCGACGCGTAGTTGATTTCGCCGGTCTGCACGAAGCGGTCGCCGTTCGTGTCTGTCCACGGGAAGCGGATGACCGTCGCTCCCGTGGTGGTCAGCTGGCTCGACAGCTGCCCCGGGGCCATCTGACCGAAGTACATCGAATACGACACCTTCGCCACCGTGCGGCCCTTGCCTGACAGGTCGTAGTTGAGGCCGATGCGGGGCGACACGTTCGTCCAGGTGACGCCGGCCGACAGCCCGGGGAAGTCGATGGCCGGCAGCTGCACCGGCGCCAGCGGACTGGCGGGCACCAGCGCCGCGTCGGCCCGGTCGGTCTGGCGGTCGACACGGAACCCGACCGTGAGCGTCACCCGCTTGGCCGTGTAGGTGTCCTGCGCAAACGCGGCCCAGGTGTCGAGGTGCGATTCCGAGTTGCCGTCGCGATAGACGTCGACCGAGTTGGCGACGCCGTTGGTCAGCCGGGCGATGGCGTTGCCGCCCACGTGGTTGAGGCTGATCGAGTGGGCCGTGCGCCAGCGTCCGCCGAACTTGAACGCATGATCACCGCCCAGCATGTTGGGCTGGAAGTAGTTGGCCATCACGTCGACGCTGTTGGTCGGACGCAGGAAGATCGACTGCTGAAATGACCGCGAGTAGGCCCCCGTCGTCGTCTCGAGCAGCGGCTGCACGTCGGCCAGCTCGTCCTTGTGGAAGTCGAGCGCGAAGTTGTTGCCCAGATGCGCCGCCAGCACGTCGACGAGGAAGCGATCACTGAACACGTGCTGGTCGCT
>Ga0315902_10010130_pt1 | contig 12504 bp, 7 predicted proteins | sample LakEriMetagenome_9_FD_203523 | JGI IMG/M metagenome (GOLD analysis project Ga0315902, IMG submission 203523) | Freshwater fungal communities from buoy surface, Lake Erie, Ohio, United States - Buoy 12 MA117 | ecosystem: Environmental > Aquatic > Freshwater > Lake > Lake biofilm | place: USA... | reverse complement strand
GGGCAGCACTCCTGAACCGGCGATGATCGCGAGGTTGGGATCACCCATCCGGGCCGGTTGCAACCGCTGCATCTTGATTGCAGTCAACTGCCCCGGAGCGGGGCAGGCCCCCCCGCAGTGGACACGTGCTGGGGCGTCATGTCCGGCAGGCCTGCAGCAGATGCTGGGGCAGATCCCGAAGCGCGAGCCGCTGCTCGGCAACCTCGGCCCGCAGGTCCTTGAGCCGCACCACCCCCTCGGCCGCCTCGCCATCGCCGATCACGGCCGCGTAGCGGGCGCCGGAGCGATCGGCCCGCTTGAACTGCTTGGCGAAGGCGGCGCCGCTGGCATCCCACTCCACCGCAAGCCCGGCCGCCCGGCAGGCGCGGGCCAGCGGCAGGGCCAGTGCCTCGGCCGCCTCGCCCCGGCTCACCACATAGAGGTCGATGGACTGGGCCGGGGGAGCGCTCACCCGGCTCAGCAGCAGCACCAACCGCTCCATGCCCAGGGCCCAGCCGATGGCCGGCGTGGCAGGCCCGCCGAGCTGCTGCACCAGGCCGTCGTAGCGGCCGCCACCGCACACCGTGGCCTGGGCCCCGAGCTGGCTGCTGGTGATCTCGAAGGCGGTGTGGCTGTAGTAATCGAGGCCGCGCACCAGGCGGGGATTGAGCTGCACGGGAATCTGCAGGGCCCCCAGACCGGCCTGCACCTGGGCGAAGCGCTCGTGGCTCTCGGGGCTGAGGACCTCGGCCAGGGAGGGGGCCGCCGCCAGCAAGGCCTGGGTGTCGGGGTGCTTGGAATCGAGCACCCGCAGGGGATTCGTGCCGATGCGGGCCTGGGAGTCGGCATCGAGCTGGTGGCGGTGGGCCTCCAGCCAGGCCACCAGCTGCTGGCGGTAGCGGGCCCGGTCGTCCGGGCTGCCCAAGGTGTTGAGCTCCAGGGCCAGGCCGCCCACACCGAGATCGGCCAGCAGATCCCAGGCGATGGCGATCGCCTCCACGTCGCTGCGGGCATCGGCGAAGCCGAGCAGCTCCAGGCCGATCTGGTGAAACTGGCGCTGGCGCCCCGCCTGGGGACGCTCGTAGCGGAACATCGGCCCGCCGTACCAGAGCCGCTGCGCCCCCTGGCTGAGCAGGCCGTGCTGGATGGCGGCCCGCACCACCGAGGCCGTGCCCTCGGGCCGCAGGGTGCAGCTGCGCTCGCCGCGGTCGAGAAAGGTGTACATCTCCTTGCCCACCACATCGGTGGCCTCGCCGATGCCGCGGGCGAACAGCTCGGTGACCTCCAGCAGCGGCGTGCGGATCTCCTGCACGGCCGCCCGCCGGAAGTGGGCACGGGCGGTGGCCTCCACGTACCGCCAGAGCGGGGTCTGCTCGGGCAGCAGATCAACCATGCCGCGCAGACTCTGGAGCGAGGCCAATCGGTTCAGGGCAAGTGGGGCGAGTCTGCCTGGCGACCCTGATCAGCCGGCGTACTGGCGGTACCAGGCGGCAAAGCGCTCCACCCCCTGGCGCAGCGGCGTGGCGGGCCGGAAGCCCACCCAGGCCTCGAGGGCGCTGGTGTCGGCTGCGGTGGCCTCCACATCCCCCGGCTGCATCGGCTCCAGCTGCAGGATCGCCGGCCGCTCCAGGGCCCGCTCCAGCTCGGCGATGAACACAAGCAGCTCCTCGGGCTGGGCGTTGCCGATGTTGAACAGGCGGTGCGGGGCCCAGCTGGTGGACGGATCCGGCGCCTCCGCATCGAAAGCGGGATTGGCCGTGGCCGGCTTGTCCAGGCAGCGGATCACCCCCTCAACGATGTCGTCGATGTAGGTGAAGTCACGCCGCATCCGGCCCTGGTTGAACACCCGGATCGGCTCACCCGCCAGGATCGCCCGGGCGAACAGCATCGGTGCCATGTCCGGCCGGCCCAAGGGGCCGTACACCGTGAAGAAGCGCAGCCCCGTGGCCGGCAGGCCATAGAGATGGCTGTAGGTGTGGGCCATCAGCTCGTTGGCCTTCTTAGTGGCGGCATACAGGCTCACCGGGTGGTTCACCGGCTGCGCCTCGCTGAAGGGCAGATTGCGGTTGCCGCCATACACCGAGCTGCTGCTGGCATACACCAGGTGCTCCACCTGCTGGTGGCGGCAGCCCTCCAGCACATGGCCCATGGCCACAAGGTTGCTCTGCACGTAGGCCCCGGGGTACTCCAGGGAGTAGCGCACCCCGGCCTGGGCCGCCAGGTGGATCACCCGGCGGGGCCCCACAACCGCCAGCAGCGCCGCCAGCGCCGGGCCATCGGCCAGGTCGAGCTGATGAAACCGCCAGGCGTTCGGGCTGCCGCTGGCGGCTGCCTGGGCCTCCAGCCTTTGCAGGCGCGCCTGTTTGAGGGCTGGGTCGTAGTAGGGGTTGAGATTGTCGACCGCCACCACCTGCTCGCCACGGGCCAGCAGCCGTTCGCACACGCCCGCACCGATGAAGCCGGCAGCGCCGGTCACGAGAACGGTCATCGCCGGTAGCGGAGCTCAAAAGCCGGCATCAGGCCACCGAGGTGCCGTCGTTCAGCAGCTCCCGGAACCAGGCAATGGTGGGCTCCAGCCCCTGCTCCAGGGCCACCGTGGGCTGCCAACCCAGCTCCCGCTGGGCCAGGTCGATCACCGGCTGGCGCTGCAGGGGATCGTCGGCCGGCAGGGGCTTCTCGATCAGCGGCAGCTCCGGGTTGATGCGGGCGCGCACCAGCTCGGCCAGCTGGCGGATGGTGAACTCACCGGGATTGCCGATGTTCATCGGGCCAGTGTGGCTGCCGTTCATCAGCCGGATCATGCCTTCCACCAGGTCGTCCACATAGCAGAAGGAGCGGGTCTGGCTGCCGTCGCCGTAGAGGGTGAGCGGCTCGCCGCGCAGGGCCTGCACGATGAAGTTGCTCACCACCCGGCCGTCATCGGGGAGCATGCGCGGGCCATAGGTGTTGAAGATGCGCATCACCCGGATCTCGGTGCCGTGCATGCGCTGGTAGTCGAAACAGAGGGTTTCGGCGATGCGCTTGCCCTCGTCGTAGCAGCTGCGGATGCCGATCGTGTTCACGCAGCCCCGGTAGCTCTCCGGCTGGGGGTGCACCTCGGGGTCGCCATACACCTCACTGGTGCTGGCCAGCAGCAGGCGGGCGCCGACGCGGCGGGCCAGGCCGAGCATGTTGTAGGTACCGAGGAAGCTCGTCTTGGCGGTCTTGATCGGGTTGAACTGGTAGTGCACCGGCGAGGCGGGGCAGGCCAGGTGCCAGATGCGGTCCACCTCCAGGCGGATCGGATCGGTCACGTCGTGGCGGATCAGCTCAAAGCGTGGATGGCCGATCCACTGGCTGATGTTCTGCTTGCGGCCGGTGAAGTAGTTGTCGAGGCAGATCACCTCCTGGCCGGCCTCCATCAGCCGGTCCACCAGGTGGGAGCCCACGAAACCGGCACCGCCGGTGATCAGGTTGCGGGTCAGGGACGCTGGCATGGTCTCAGCCCTCCCCCACGGTCCACACGTTGAGGCCGGCGGCCCGGGCGGCGGCGCCATCGGCCCGGGCCCGGGCATCGAACAGCCAGGCCGGCTGGCGCATCACCGCCGCCACCTCCGGCCAGTCGATCCCGGCGAACTGCTGCCACTCGGTGAGCAGCAGCAGGGCATCAGCGCCGCTGGCGGCCTGCTGCACGTCCGCCACCTGCTGCCAGCTGCCCTCGCCCGTGCCGGCCGGCTGGCCCAGGTCGGCCGTGATATGGCCCTCGGGCACCTTGGGATCGAGGATCTGCAGGATCGCGCCCTCCTCGAGCAGGTCTTGGCACACCCGGATCGCCGGTGATTCGCGGGTGTCGTTGGTATCGGCCTTGAAGGCGAAACCGAGCACGCCGATGCGCTTGCCGGTCACGGTGCCGAACAACCTGGTCACCACCAACCGGGCGATGCGCCGCTGCTGCCAGTGGTTGAGCGCCACCACCTGCTCCCAGTAGGCCGCCACCTCCTCCAGGCCGTAGTGGCGGCAGAGGTACACCAGGTTGAGGATGTCCTTCTGGAAGCAACTGCCGCCAAAACCCGGGCCGGCCTGCAGAAACTTGGGGCCGATGCGACTGTCGGCGCCGATCGCCTTGGCCACCTCGCGCACATCGGCGCCGGTGGCCTCGCAGAAGGCGGCGATGCCGTTGATCGAGCTGATCCGCTGGGCCAGGAAGGCATTGGCGGTGAGCTTGGAGAGCTCGCTGCTCCAGAGGTTGGTGGTGAGGATGCGGTCGCTGGGCACCCACTGGCCATACACGCCGGCCAGGGCGGCGATGGCGGCGGGATCCTCGCCACCGATCAGCACCCGGTCGGGCTGCTCCAGATCAGGGATGGCGGTGCCTTCGGCCAGAAATTCGGGGTTGGAGAGCACCGAGAAGCTGCGGCCGTCGCCGTTCGGTGTGGCAGCCGCCAGGATTTTCTGGATCACCTCTGCGGTGCGCACCGGCAGGGTGCTCTTCTCCACCACGATCGTGTGGCCCCGCGCGGCCCGGGCCACCGAGCGGGCGCTGGCCTCCACCCACTTGAGGTCACTGGCCTGGCCGGCACCCAGGCCCCTGGTCTTGGTGGGGGTGTTCACTGAGATGAACACCATGTCGGCCTCGCCGATCGCCTCGTCTACGGCAGTACTGAAGTGCAGGTTGCGGCCGCGGGCTCGGGCCACCACGCCATCCAGCCCGGGCTCGTACACCGGCAATTTGCTGAAATCAGGGTCGTTCCAGGCGGCGATGCGCTCGGCGTTCAGGTCCACCACCGTGACCTGTACCTCCAGGCAGCGGTCAGCGATCACCGCCATCGTTGGTCCGCCCACATAGCCGGCGCCGATGCAGCAGATGCGCTGGATAGCGGGGAGGGTCACGACGAAAGGCTCAATTGCGCTGAAGGTTACGACGCCTGATCGCCGTGCTCTGCCTTCCCCTCACTATGATCATGCAAGGGGATGACGATGGTTTGCCAATCATAATCATTATAGACGCCCAGTGGGGTATACGGCTTTTCGGCCAGTGAAAGTTCCAACTGATGTGGCCGACCCGAACGGATGCGCATGCCGTCGCTATACGGGAAGGTGAGAGTCTGACCGCGGTTCAGAGTTCCCACAAAAACAAGTTGATTTTCTGCGGAGCGCAGCTCCAGCCACACCTCATCCCGGGACCTCAGGCGCAGCATGGGTGCAGCGGGACGGGGGACAACCAGCGGGGCTTGGGGTCTGGCTGGCACATCTTCACGGGAAACAGTCGGAGATCCCGGCATCGGACGGCGCTTGTTGGCATGCCAGGCCAGCCCAACCGCCAGGATCACTGACAAGGAGCCAGCAGCCAGCAGAGTCAACGACCTGGGGGCAAGGCGCCCAAGCCAACGCTGCGGTCCGTGCCATCCCAACGGCAAGGAGTCCCCCGTTGAAGAACGCGCAGGAGGAAGCACCGCATCATCCTGAATACAGTCTTGAATCAACAGCTGCAGGCGGTGACGTTCATCTGTCAGGAGCGCAATCTCCTGGGCAAGAGCAAGCACCTGAGCCCCGAACTTATCTTCATAGATCTGCGGCAACTCATCGATGAGACGCTGATACTCCTCCAGCTCCCTGAGGGCCGCAGCAAGTTCCCGTTCCAGACCACTAAAATAGTCCGAATCCGAATCTGGCGAGGACTGGTCAGGCACAGGATTTGCCACTAAGACGAATGACAGTCATGCACTCTCAAGAGCCATCAGCTAGCTGAATGTCACGTGCCCCAAAGGGGAGCAGCACAGGGAGAGTTGCGATCACTCCACCATCCCGACCAAAACCTCGCCCCCCGCCATTTGAATTGTATGCAAGCTCACCAGTGAGCTGCGCATAGATAAAAACTGCCTTGGATCGATCAGCAGAATCCAAGATATCCACAACTTGAACGGCTGACCTTGCCCTCCCGCCCCTGAGCCTTTTGTTCCCATCAAAAGCCTTGGCTGCCAGCGAATTGCGTGAAACACCCTCAACTCGTATGGTGTCTGAACCCGGGCTGAAGTCCGTAATCACATCGCCTTGATTGAGTCCATCGCTCAACTTGAAGCGAAACTTATTTGAGCCTCCACCACCCGTCATAAGGTCAGCTCCTTTACCGCCATAAATAACGTTATTCAATGAACTGCCAGTGATTTCATCGGCTCCGCTCGTGCCGGTGACCTGCCGGCGAGGAGCAGGCTCCCCGGTACCACCGCCTCCCGAACTACCGCCATCGCCACCTCCGCCCGGAACGCCACCGTCGCCACCTGAACCTGACCCACCAGAACCACCATCCCCGCCTGAACCCACTAGATCACGGATGGTGGTCGCAACCATCGTGTTGGTGACTGTGGCTGCTTCGCTATATAGAAGAACCCTGAATGCTTCATCCCCCTCGGTACTCTGATCTTGGACTGCTGCCAAGGAAAAGCTCACAAGCTGGGAGCCAGACGTCAGTGCTAAGCCGCTGCTGTTGGTGGCCGTCAGGGTCACGGCCTTGGTCACCGGGTCGGTGCTGATCCCGCTCAGCGTCACACCCGCCCCGGCTGTGATGCCACCAGCGACCAGCTCGGCGAAATCCACCCCTTCTGTGGCGGTACCAGTGGCCGAATCCAGCGTCAGCGTCACGCTCTGGCCGGCCAGCAAGCCGCTGCCGCCCAGAGTCACGGCATAGGCCGCCGACTGCCCCTCAACGACGGACGCCTGACCGGCGAGAGCGATCGTGGGTGTGGGCACCAGATCGTTGATCGTGGTGGTCACCACCCCGCTGCTCACCACGGCGGTGCTGCTGGCGAGGGTGACGCCGAAGGTTTCGCTGCCCTCCACCAGCGCATCGGCGGTGGTCGGCAGCTGCACGGTGAGCAGCGTGGCGCCAACCGCCAGGGCCGCGCCGCTGGTGTTGGTGGCGATCAAGGTGACCGCGCCATTGGCGGCTGTGCTGATGGCGCCGAGGGTGATCCCCCCGTCGGCCTTCTCCAGGCTGGAGCCAAGCAGGGCGGCGAAGTCGGTCCCTTCGGTGGCGGTGCCACTGGCGGAATCGAGACTGAAGGTCACGCTGCGGCCGGCGGCCAGTCCGACGCCATCCAACGCCACCGCATAACTGGCTGCCTGTCCTTCCGTGACCGAAGCCGGACCGTTCAAGCGGATGGTGACGGGCAGCACATTGCGAATCGTCGTGCTAACCGGCGACTGGGCCTGCACGAAATCCGTGAGGGCAACGGTGAAGTCTTCGTCTGGCTCGTTCTGCAGATCCACCGCCACCGGCAGATTGAGGGTGGCGATGGTGGACCCCGTGCTGAAGCCTCGGCTGGCGGAGGCCACCGCCCGGATCAGCCCCGTGGCGGCATCCACGCTCACATTGCTGAGCACAATGCCGGCCGCAGCCTGCACCGATCCCTGCACCAGCGCCGCCAGGTCGGCAGAGAACTGGGCCGTGCCGTCGCCGAGCTGCAGGCTGAAGGGCACGCTGTTGCCACTGGCCAGACCGCTGTCGCTGAGGGCAATGATGTAGCTGGCGTTGGCGCCCTCATTCACCGGGGTGGGCGGTCCGCTGAGGCTAAGAGTCTGCAGAGCATCGAGGTTGATGTCGCTGAAGCGGATCGTCTCGAATCCGGTGATGCTGTTGCCGAAGGCATCGTTGAAGGTGACGACGCCCGCCTCATTGCTCGCGTTGAGCTGATAGGAGGCGAAGGTGCCGGGCAGCAGCAGCACGTCGTTGCCTTCGCCGCCATCGAAGCGAGTCTGGCTGGCGGATGTGGTTACTTGAACAACGTCGTTACCGATGCCACTGTCGACACTGGAGTTGGTGATCGTCGAGAAAATGATGTTGTCGGCACCCACGCCGCCGATCACGCTTGAGCGCGTGAACAGACCATTCACCTTCAGCTGGTCGCTGCCGGATCCGAGATCAATCGAGGCATCCTCAACTGCAGTCTGACCGGGTGCGCCGATCTCAACGATGTCGTTGCCGGCCTCGGTGTTGAGCGATGCAAAACGGAGGGCACCCACAAGGAAGGGGGTGTCGTTGGCATCACCGGTGAAAACATCGGTCTGATCAGTTGCGTTGCCCGTGATGCCCTGAAGCTTGGTGCGGTTGAAGTGGAAGGCCTCCCACAGCTCAGATCCCGATGCGATGTCCGAGTTCAGCTCAGGAGCAAGAGCCTCCAGGCCATTGAGGTAGTAATCGGGTTGGCCAAAAACTGCGCTGCTTTCCTGCTGCCCGTAGAGAACCAGATCAAAGAGAATGTCGCCAAACAGAATTCGTTCGAATCCGAAGATCCGATTGTTATTTGAAACCGCAATATAGTCTCTCTCGTCAAGAATCGATTCCAATGTAACGAGATCATCGCCATTGCCGTCCTTGAATTCAATATCCCAATCAAAGCGGGAACCCTTGAGCTGGATCAGATCGCCAAAGGGAACCTCTTCCAGAGTGAGGCTGTCATCAAGTGTGATGGCAATGCCAGATCCCGAAGGGTCGTTGATTGCGTCACGGTAGGAGGTGTTGGTGCCACCCTTGAAGACAGACTGCCAAGGCATTAGGGCAACGACAGTGTCGTCGCCGGCGCCTGCAAAAATGTTGGACTGGAATATGTAACCTTGACTGGCTTCCTTGTTGACTTCAGCGCTGACAGACTGGGTGATTCCCTGGCCGATCAAAGCGAAGCTGTCATTCTCATCACCAAGACGGATAGTGGTGAGATCAAGGGCGTTGATATAGACGCCGCTGCTCAGGACGCCAGGGGGATAGCCAATGGCTCGCAGGTCGACCACTCCGATTGGCGGAGCTGAATAGGTCGCCAAGCCGGAGGAGATCTTCAGGCCATTGTTGTCCAGTACGAAGGTGCCGACCCCGTCTTCGACCGTGAACTTAAACCCGAGCCCAAAATCGTTCTTTCCATCCAGATTGGCTGGGAGTGCCACGCCTGTGCGGGCAAACCGTTGCGCCTCGGTTTCGGGGATCAGAAAGAACCAGCTGGTGTCGATCGTGCGATTGCCGACCGAAGAGCCCCAGTTCAGGATTGTTGCCATGGCTTGCAGGTCAGCGAAGGTTCATCGGGGGTTGGCCTGCCAACCTTTCCCTGGAGAATATCTAGATCCAAGCCAGATATTAGCATTTGTCACGCTTGCATGCCCTGCAAGGCAGTAGCTAGAAACAAAGGCCTGAACATCTCCTCGGACCCCGGGAAAGCAATTTCACAAACCTGGCGGCATCAACACAGTATGATCAGGAGATTCGGATCATTGATCATGACAGATCAAATTAAAACCCTTGCTTGATCAATAGAGGCCTGCCCGAAAGAAACAAAAGATTTTCTTGGGAAAAGAGCGAGAATAGAGGTCTGGTATCCTACGTCATTGTAGACATTAAAAGCTTCGTTCTCCCAGAAACTCACGCGCAGGCAGCGAGGATGGCTGATACCCATACCCATAAACCCCGCCCTGTTCATCATTCACGATGCGGGGTGTCACCATGATCACCAGTTCTCGCTTCTCCTTGCGGCTGGTCGTTGCCCGGAAAAACTGACCAATCAGTGGAATGTCGCCGAGAATAGGCCACTTGCTAACTTCCTGACGATCAAAGTCTGAAATCACACCGGTCAGAATCAGGGTTTGTCCATCTCGCACCCTTAGGGCACCCGTATCCAGGCTGCGGATACTGAGAATATTCAGGTCTGAGCCACAGCCCTGGGGAGCAGGTTCCCGATCCGTAACCGCTGAGACGCTGGGGGATAAAACAAAGGTAACAAATCCATTGTCGTCGATTTTTTCAACGCGAGCACCCAGCACAAGACCTGCAGTGGATAACTCCGGCGTGCACACCACATTGCCTCCCTGGGACGGCGTTTCAGTTTCGTAGGCTGTCACCACATTGGTCCCAACACGAACCACCCCTTCATTGGCCCGTCTCCGACCGATGGGACTATCCAGGCCAATATTCACGATTCCCTGGTTTCCCTGCTGGGTTGTTGTGGAACCAGACGACTGGCTTCCTCCACCCCCCGTGCTCCCAGCCGACTCAGAACCCTCACGCAGCAAGGAGGGATTTTCCTGCAGGATCAGGGTTGGACTGGCCAAAAGCTTGGTGGATCCAGAAATAATCTGCGCATTCACAAAATTGAAAAAGTTGTTATTGGGATAATCCAGTCCAGGGTTGGGCTGAACAGATGACTGACGAGAAGAGGAGGATCCGGAAGAGTTATTTGCAGATGAATTGGCACTGGAACGAGATCCCGTTTCAGCAGCATTGGCACCACTGCCAACTACAGTGTCTCGTATGGCATCCACAACACTGGAAGAACTCTGACTCTGGTTAGTTGTGCGCCGCCCAAACAGTGGATCAAATGCCGCCTCACGGGGAGGCATCAGGTCACCAAAAGCACCGAGCAGCCGACCATTGTCATTGACAATGAAGTTGTTGCCCCACCTCACGGCAAAGCTGTTTGCAATATCCGCAGCATTATCCAGATTCACATCCAGAATCCGAACGCTCAACGCCACCTGCCGCTGGCGCAGATCAAGCTTCTTCAGATATTGCTCGGCAATCGAAACGATGGCTGGATCACCCACCAGGGTGATCGTGCCCAGGCGGGTATCCGTCGTGGCGCGCAGGCCCAGCAGCGGTCCGCTGGAGGCGCCGTAAGCTTCCACACTGGTGATCGTGCTGCTCTGGGTGGTCTGGGAATTCGAGGACGATGACACCGCCTCACCCTGGGCCACACCTTGCGTCACCGCGGTGGTGATCGTGTTGGTTTTGGTGATTGAGGCGCCGAGATTGGCGAGGTAGTCGGCGGCCGCATTGGGCCCCACCTGGTTGAGGCGGTAGATCTTCGAGAGCTGGGGGCCGAAGGTCTTGGAGAGGGCATTGGGGCCGGCCAGGATCATCCGGCCTTCGCGTTTGCCCTGTAGGCCGGCGGCCAGAAGGGCCGTGTTGAAGGCACGGCCGAAACTCTCTCCGCGGAACGTGAGCGAGATCGGCCTGCTGCCGGGATCAGGGGCCCCCGCAGGTGCGGCAGGAGAAGCCGGCGAGGTGGGTTCAGCCACATAGGCAAAGCCGTAGCCACCCACCTGGGCCAGGGCCATCAGGGCATCCTTGGCCGGCGCGTTCTTGAGTGTCATCGTGACCGGCGGCCCGGAGAGCTCCAGGTAGCCGGGGTTGCGCAGGGTCATCGTGCCCACGGCCATGTCCCCCAGGGGTGGCGCCACGGCCCGCGGCTGCAGGGGCGGCGCGAAGGTGGGCAGGGGCACGGCGCCGGGCTGGGCCAGGTTGGGGCGGCTGGTCTGCAGGCTGGCCTGGGGCACCGGCGAGGCGAAGGTCACGATCAGATCACGGCCATCGGAGCTCACCACCGGCCGGCCCAGGTTGATCCCCGGCACCGGAGTCACCGCGAGGGCGAACGTCTGGCCCCCTCCCTCGAAGCTCACCGACTGCAGGCCCACCTCCGGCAGCGACAGGCGCTGGGGGCCCACCCGCAGACCCGCCGGCACCGCCGTGAACAGCTGCCCCTGCCAGCCCGCACCGCTGCTGCTCTGTTGCAGCTGGGGCGCGGGGCCGGTGCCCTCGATGATCAGCTCGATGGCATCCGGCAGGCGGCGCACCTTCAGCTGCAGGCTGATCAGCGGGTCCACCCGCTGCGACTGGGGAACCTGACTCTGCAGGGGCTGGCCTGCCCCAGTTGACTGGGCGAATGCCGGGGCCGAACCGATCAGCTGGACAAGACCTGCGGTGGCGACAGTGATCACACGGGCCGAACGCAACATCCCTGCCAATTCATGGGCCATGTTTGCGGGAGCTTAACGGCTCCAAAAAGCGCAGACTGGATTCAGAGGTCGGTTTGCCCACATGGCCGATTCGGGCCTGTTCGCACCCTTACGGCTTCTGCTCCACCGCAGGCGGCGGCTTCAGGCCACCTGCAGGAGTTTTGTAAAAGGTGAGGGCCAGCTTCATCTCGGGAATCTTTGCTTTGGGAGCGTCCGCAGGGGCAGGAGAAGCAGCATTGGCGCTGGAACTTTCCACCAACTGCAAGGCAAAATCGCTGGGTACAACCAAAAGAGTGAGTTGTTCTACGGAGCGCATGAAGGCCAGCAGGCTGGGATAGGTGCCCCGGGCAGACAGCAGCACCCGCTCAGCCTCCAGCCCCGCAGCTTGAAGGGGTGCCTGGACAGGCGGGGGAGGCGCAGCCGGAGCATTCGGCTTGGCCCGTGACCCTGCCTCAGGAGCCTCTGGCGCAGGGGCGGCGGGTCCAGCGAGCCCCGTTGGTTCAAACAGCTCCAGCTGCAGGCCGTTGCGCGTGGCCTCCAGGTCCAGCTGGGCCAGGAAGGTGCTGAACTCGCCGCTGCCCTCGATCAGGCGCAGCAGCTTCACCTGCTGGCGCTCACTCCGCTCGATCTCCTGGCCGCTCTTGGTTAGCTGGTCCCTGAGCAGGGGCAGCTGCTGGCGCAGGGCCTCAAGCTGCTGAAACCTGGCACTCTTGGCCTGCAGTCCCAGCCATTGGGGCACGGTGAACAAGCCGGTGAGCGCTGTAGCCACCAACC
>Ga0315902_10010128_pt1 | contig 12505 bp, 36 predicted proteins | sample LakEriMetagenome_9_FD_203523 | JGI IMG/M metagenome (GOLD analysis project Ga0315902, IMG submission 203523) | Freshwater fungal communities from buoy surface, Lake Erie, Ohio, United States - Buoy 12 MA117 | ecosystem: Environmental > Aquatic > Freshwater > Lake > Lake biofilm | place: USA... | reverse complement strand
AAGTCATTATTGGGAAACATGGGTGTGCTATGAATATTGTTCAGATAAGAAACAATCTAAACGTGAGCGTATAGCATTTTGTAGACGTAAATGTCCACAAACATGGAGACAATTAGGTAAAAATGGTAAGGATAATATAGTAACTGACTATTGGGATCTAATACTCAAACCCAAGTATCTTAAACCTTGAAAATACTATTAAAAATACTAGAAGTACTAGGAATGATAGTAGCACTCCCTATAGCATTGTTATGGGGAGTTCATGGTTTAGTTATTTTGATTGGCATAATTTGGATATTAATTTCAGATCAAGAACCAGGATTTGAAGAATTTAATGCAATAGCATCAGTAGTATTGTTAGTAAAATTAATACAATTTATAATTAAAAAGATAAAATAAATAAGTTATGAAAGCAATATTAGAATTTAATTTACCTGATGATCAAACAGAATTTACATTAACAACTAACGCATCTAATTTTTGGAGTGTACTTTGGGAATTGGATCAGGATTTAAGAGCCAAAACTAAATATGCTTCTGATGATTTACCTGAAGACAAATATGATGCATATCAGGAAGTGAGAGATAAATTACATGAATTGATGTCTGAAAGTAATATAAGTTTTGATATGGTAAATTAACTTATGAAGAAGAAAAAACCAACTAAACAACAAGAGTATATTGTAATGAGTGAGTATGGTTATTTCACTGGTTTAAAATATGGTGGTGTACCACAGTGGTCAATGAATGAAGATGAGGCTAAACCACTCAATCACATGAATAAATTTGATACATTAGAGTATATTTGTCAAGGTCAAGAACTTATATTTGAACTAATATGAGAACAGAAGCCGAACGTTTAGCAAGTTATAGAGCATTATTCCTTGAAAAAGTAAAGAAATGGAAATGGGATGAACCTGAGGAATGTCCTTATAAGAGAAGAGGCCGTAAATTAAAAGCAACTGGTGTTAGAATTGAATCTAAACCACGAAGCGCAGGTGAAAGACAAGCACTTAAACAATCTAAATACAATTGGATATGAATTCAGTACACGCCTTACATTTTGATAAGTATAAAACAATTGATGGTACTTATTTTGGATTTGAACTATTTGAAGAAATTTTCAAAGTAATCAATGAACGTGGTTATCAACACAATGATCAAATGTTTAAAGCAGGTGTAGCAAGCGCTGAGGCTGTTGTTAGGCGTTTAAGAGAAGAATATTATGAGGCTATCTCCAAATCAATAATGGATATGTAGTGATATTTATAGGTATGAAATACCTATTATCCCTTCTATTATTGATTAGTTTTACTGTTTCAGCTCAAGATACAGTTACAATCACTCACAAAGCCTACAAGACAACATTTAGCAAATCCAAACATTACCCTGTTAAGGTTGAATGGTGGTTAACAAGAGCAATGTTAAATTGTTCAACCAAAGTAAAACGAACAGACAATTTTGGACCTGACCCTAAATTATTACAACACACTAATTTACAAGCTGACTATAATGCCTCAGGATATGATCGTGGCCATATATTTCCAGCAGCAGATGGTGCTTGTGATATAGTCAAAATGACTGAATCGTTTTACTTCAGCAATATGACTCCCCAAACACCACAATTAAACAGGGGTGATTGGAAATCATTAGAAGAAATGACACGTGAAGAATCACTTAAATATGATTCACTGTATATTTGGGCTGGTTCAGTTGGAGTAGCTAAAAAAATAGGTACAACATCAGTACCTAAACAATGTTGGAAGGTTATATATAATAAGAGAATGAATACATACGAAGCATTTTTGTTTGAGAATAATGGTAGTAAAGCAGATGGTTTAAAAAATAATGAAGTACCTGTTAGTGTGGTTGAGCAAATTACTGGATTTAAATTTAAAATAAATAAATAATAAATGCCAATTATTACTAAAGATCAAGCACAAGACAAAGCGAGTAGGAAATTAGATAGATCATTGCATAAAAAAACTAAACGTAAACCATTACACGAGGAAACATGGGCTGAATTAGGACAACGAGGAGCAAGTTTGGCTGAGCAATTTGAATGGCTTAAGTTTAGAAAACAACAACAAGAAAAATTTAAATAGTATGACTACCAACGCTGAAATGTACTTTAAATGTATGCAAATTGAAGCTCTTGTTTCATCAATGGTAATGTGTGGTATTACAGATAATAGAAAATTAGTTGAGGCGGTTAATAAGGAATTCCATCCCGAAACAGAATGGGAGCAAGAAATGTATAGTGAAGCAATTATATATGCTAAACAAGCCGTCCTAAATTAGGTCGGTCAGAATAATAAGTGTAGATTTAGTGTATTAAATAATTAAAAAATCAAAGGTTATGTCAAACGAATTACAAACAAACAACATGATTCTGGGTGAAGTATTTTCACTTGAGAGAATTAAAGCAATCGCTCCATCAGTATTTACAACTGAAAAAGCACCTCACCTAACAGACAAGTATATTCAAACCCCAACAGCACGTGTTGTAGAGGATTTGATGAGTTTGGGTTGGGAAGTAACTAAAGCACAAGAGGTAAAATCCCGTAAATATAAGGGATTCCAAAAACACATGGTTGTATTCCGTAACCCAAATATTATGATTAAGGGTAAAGACGGAGACGATTCATTTCCACAGATCCTACTTACCAATTCACATGATGGTAAAGCAGCATTCAACTTTAGAGTAGGTATCTTTAGGTTGGTATGTAGTAATGGATTGGTAGTTGCAGATGCTGATTTTAACAATGTTTCAATTAGGCACACTAACTACACCTTTGAAACACTACAAACTAAAATCCAGGAAATAATTGCTAAACTACCTAACCTGGTTCAGAAAATTAACTTGTTTAAGTCAACTGAATTGACTGATGATCAAATACAGGATTTTGCTACTAAAGCAATGCAATTGAGAACTAAAGCAAGAGTAAACATTATGGATGTACTTGCTGTTGATCGCCCTCAAGACGCAGGCAATGATATGTGGGCTGTGTTTAATAGGGTACAAGAAAAACTAATTGGTGGTTCATATAGAGCTGGTAAGCGTAAGGCTCGTTCGGTTAAGAACTTCCAAAAAGACATAGAGATAAACGAACAATTGTTCGAACTGGCTGAAAGTTACCTTTGATTTAAGTGAGGTTGGGGGTTCAAAACCCCCACCTTACATTTATTGTTATGAAGAAGAAACAAGAAGAAATATTTGTTGGGCTTGGTTCACATCTAAACATTCAAACATCACAGTTAGTAACATTAAATGAGGTTCTAACAGTGATGGAAAAAAATACTCCAATTGAATTGAGTGTTAAGGTTGAAGCTGATTTTAGTACAATACCTGAAAAATACCATGAGATATTCTTTAATATGATGTCTTCTAAATATCACGGTAAAGTATCGTTTAGTAATAATCCATTCTCAAAATGTTTACCTCAATCAAATAAAAAATGGTGGGAATTTTGGAAATAATAATGATAGTAGTATTAGGATTAGTAAACCTATACTTAATACTTCATATTCGTAAAATACAACAGGAATTAATTGAAATAGATAGGGAACAACATACCCAAAATATGGATATAATTGGTATGCTTAAGAAAATAAATGAATTGATTGAACATGCTAATGATAGTAAACAAGCCCATATTGATAGCCAAAAAGCAATATTGGAAATCATCTCCGTTTTAAATGGAGGAAGAATAAATTTCCCTTATATAGGTGTTGTGGGCGAAGCTTAAGTCATATATTTATTAAAAATTAAATAAAAATGGAAGTTAAAGACATTCTCAGCGAATTGATTACAGTAGCAACTAATGTACTGAATGAAAAGGGTCAACCTGATAATTTCGATTTGGAAGATTTCATTCAAACACTTGAAGATTACTACACTGAATTAGATGAAATTGGGCAATTTTATTTTGAATCCGATATGGAAGATGGATATGATTTTGATGAGGATGATTATTAATTGTCAAAGTTAGAATCATATATTCAATTAAATAAAGGTTATGAATAGAAATAATACACGCGTTTTAAGCGAAGATCAAATCCGAAATCTCACTCTACAGGTAGCTGAAGACCTAAGGAAATATCCATCGGAATCAGCCGAAGCACTTATAAATCTTTACCTTAATGGTGATGCTCAAGGTATGTTTGATACAGTAAGTGACTGGATTGAATATGCTGAAGATGAAATAAAAAGGCAGGAAGATAATTTAGATTATGATGACCAATTCACTCCACACTACAATATATGAAAACACTTGTAATACATCCGTTTGATAAAACGACTCACTTTCTAAGAGAGATATACGAAGATATCCCTACTAAAACAGTTATTACTGGTGGTTATACTATAGCTGAAGTGGAAAATCTTATATTGGCTCATAACCGAATTATAATGTTGGGGCATGGTTCACCAAATGGATTGTTTAGTGTTGGTCAATTTGGAGGTAGTAATGGGTATATAGTTGATTTTAAAACAGCCGAACTATTACGTGATAAACAAAACATATACATTTGGTGTCATGCTAATCAATTCGTAGAAAAACATAACCTAAAGGGATTATATAGTGGTATGTTTGTTAGTGAAGTAGGTGAAGCATTAGTATATAGCCTTAAAGGTGATAAGCGACTAATCGAAGAATCAAATAATACATTTGCATTCATGTTAGGTTCAGTTATTAATAAACCAATGAATGAAGCATATGAACAACTTAAATCAGAGTATGGTTGGTTAGCTGGGAGAAATGAAATAGCTAAATTCAATCATGAACGACTGATGCTGGCAGAATAAAGATATTATATTCATACAAATAAAATTAAAACGTATGAAAATTAATTTTAATGAGCTAAAACTTAACCCATTAGAAGTAGGACGATTTTCGATGCATTATGATGGTGATACTTGTTTAGGTATTACAGATCATTTTCTAAATAATACCTACAGTGAAGATGAATTTAAAGAACAAGTAGGTACTTTATATTATTTAGATGAATGGTTTAGTGTGGCTGATGAAATGGGTATTGAAGTTGAAAATGTCCCTGTTTATGATGTTCAAAATAATTTAACTAATAGAACGTATAGCGATTATGTTGATGGGCAAGGCGAAGGAGATTATATAATGGGCTAAATTCTGGTATTATATTCATACAAATAAAAAAATCAAAGGTTATGTCAAAAAAATTATTTGAAAAAGTTTATCCATTCGGATTCGAAGTCAACAAGTATGAAGGAGACAGGGGTTACACTATCACAGGTAATCTCAAAAGAGAGTATTGCTTTAAAGAGTATCGTAGTAATTACGATGTTGAGGAGCATATACAGGATCATATAGATTGTGATGGGATCGAATTCGATTCAGAGACTTGTCAGTTCTTTGCCTACGCCAAGACTGAGGAGAGAGCTGTAAAATTCTGTTTAGATATCCAAGCTTGGTTTGATAATATAAAAGAATTGGTAGGTTAAAATAGGCAGAGTAAATATTATATATTCAATCAAATAAAAATAAAAAATCAAAGGTTATGACTAAACAACAAACAATCGAGACACTACAAAAGCAACTCCCAGGATTCTACAGCGTAGAGCAAGTAATTAAAATGATCAATGACATTGAGGATTCCGAATCAACAGGAACACTCACTGATGAGCAAATTAATGATTTAGCAGATCAGATCGCATCTGGAATTGTGGATGATAGTATGGATTTGGTTTATAGTTATGATTTAACTATGAATTATAGAGAAGTAGAATTGGATAGTTTAGAACTCAATGAAAGTGATATAGCTGGATTAGCTAAGGATGCTATTAGAAATTTCTTATACAAGTAATAATAGAAGTGGGTGGGCAAAATTGCCCACCTACTTTCATTTCAAATTAAACGTTATGATAAACAACTTCACACTATTATTCGATGCATTCACTGTTTACGGCCGCACTGTAGTTCACGAAGTGATGGAACTAGCCGCGTGTTGTGATATTAAAACAGCATACGATACATACAAGAAAATGGGTATGGATAGGTACGCTGATTGTATTGAATATTTATTCTTCGAACATGAGTAATAATACATTCTTTTGGATATCGGAGTATATAGCGTACATTCCACTTGACAGTGAAAACCCAACATCACCTATTAACTACATAAATTGGAATTAACATGGCAGACTTTAGCAAACAATGGTGCGAAATAAACGATCCCGAATGTCCACATGATTTTGATATCATGGAGGAACATAGCAAATTAGAAACCGGATATAGTATAGGAATAATATGTGAAGGGTTTGGAATATTAGGTATAGCCAAGGGTCATAGTAATGAAGTATTAGTAGCAGTAGATTATCCCGAGGATGATGGTTATGTACATTGGATTGAATATGATAAGTTTATTGAAGATTACCTAAAAAGGTTCAATACAGAATAGCTTGCGGCTCTCACACCACTCCACTTTATACGTATATACGATTATCGGTTATTGGCAGAGTTTAGGTCATATATTCATACAAATAAAAAAGTATGGAAACCAAAATCATCAAAGAAGATATTCAACCTTATTGGGAAGATGAAACGAAACTAATTAAGGAGCAAACAGTAGTAAGTAATTACTCCAAGGATGGGTTTGATATTGAGTTGAAAAAAGAAATAGGGTGGTTCATAGATAGACCTAACGACGTAATGGTGTATAGAACATACGTTAAGATATTTAAAGAGGGTAAAATGCTTAAGAGGAGATTATGGTATGTTGAGAATCCTAACTATAGCGAATTCATAGATAACTTTATTAGGTTGTCAAAGTAGAAGTATTATATTCATACAAATCAAAGGTTATGATAAACAAAGAACAATTCCTCAGCGCAACGATCAATCAAATTTCTCAAGTCTATTCAGGTAAAGACCACCATTGCAGATGTGGTTGTGGTGGTGAATATGTAGCCACTTCATTTATGGAAGATCCACGTTCAGATGTAAACGATTCATTAGTAGCGAAACGCCTCGCACGAGCAAAGCGCTTGATAGAATCGGGTGCTGTTGTGGAGTATGGTGATACTTATGTTAACATTGAAACGGGAGATAATAAGGCACTAACGTTTTATTTTGATGAAATTAAAAAATAAATTATGAAATTCGAAATAACAGACCAGCAAGTACTCCGCACAGCATACTTCACTGTTGAAGGTGAAGATGGAACAGTTTACAACGTTAACTTGCAAGAAAACGAATGGTTTGATTCGTGGCAGGTAATGGATGAGGATGGTAATGAGGTAGAAGATGAAACGTTGAGAAACGAATTGATTGATTTGTGTGGTAACCAACTTGAACCCGATGAAGATGAATAATATAGAACCAGGCGATATAATAGAAACGTTGGTGGGTGGGCCATATAAGGTTATTAGCGTTAATGATAAGTTAATAACGTTTAAAATGAAGGAGGGAATAGGAATGACCATAACCAAACACGTAACTAAAGTAATAAGTAAAGTAAATGACGTGTGTGAGTATAGTGGGTTGCCATCAGTTAAATCATACGAAAATTAAATATTATGTTAATAGAAGCAATTAATTTATTTTGTCTTACTTGTATGGGCATAGCAGCAGTAATAGTGTTAATTCAAGAAATGATTAAATACTATAAAAGTAAATAAGTTATGAATATACGAATTAACGATATTGAATGCAGACAAACCACTTATAAACCTAAAGAGTATGAATTTGTAAAGTGGGAAAAGAATATGTACTATGGTACAGAGAAAGAATTATTAGATGAGGGATATGAAAGAATAGAATATGATAGTGGTGGTTGGGCAATGACACGTAGTAATCACACTATTGATAGTTCATGCTTTAAAAACCCGGAAACGTGTTATGTTATTGCTTGGTTGGAACCAAATCGCCGTGAACCCGATGTTAATTTGCTTAGCGTTGGTAGTAGGTTATTGGATCTTAGTGAGGAAGATATGGATGCGTTCTTTAGAGTGTATAAAATAGCAAATGAAATGATAATGGATATGATGAAAATGGAAAGTTTATGAAACAGAATATAACAGCAATGGAATGGTTTGTAGAGCAATTACCTATAAGGATAATCAACTCCTACTTGGCGGAAATAGCCAAGGCTAAAACAATGGAGAGGGAGCAAATACAAAAAGCATTTTCCGATGGACAAGAAACACCCCTAAATCATCCCACCCTACCTCATTATAGTAGAGAGGAGTATTTTAACGATAACTACAACAAATAACCATGTTAACACCAATAGAACTACCAAATGATGAGGAGATAGAGAAAAAAGCAAATAATTGGTGTACAGTAGAGTTAGATGAAGACGGATTTGTAAGATTACATGACTATTACGACCTACATGAATTACCAGCTTTCATTGCAGGTGCTAAATGGATGAGAGATAAAATACTAAACAAACAATAACATGACACAATATGAATTTGACCGCATCAATTCAACATTAGATCGTATCGAAGCAATAATGACTGATATGAATAATAAACTGGGTAGGATGGTGAGTGAATTGGATAAGTATTATGATGAAGGTAAACCCAGTAGAACAATAACGAGTACGTACGACGGGGAAATAATGTATCGATTCAAACATAACGATAAAAAATATAGTAATGAGAAATAAACTGAATGTAATTGAGGATGTAGGTTTTTTTGTAGCAATGTGGTTTTTTTCTATCGCTTTTTGCGCTTTTTTGTTAAAAGTAGCAGTGTTTTTTATCAAACATTTTGTTTAGCAAGGGTGTTTTGTCACATACTGTAGTAGTACTACACAACGTAGGTTTTTACTAACTAATGTTTTTAGTATAATAGTATGTGGAATGGTGTTATAGTGGGGGTAGAGTGGTGTTGCGACCTGATCTGTTTTTTTTCTGCTCAACCACCTCTTTTTTTATCTACAACATATATACTATTTTTTGTAGTAAACTACTAATTTTTTTAGTAAGTTTTTTTTTGGTTTAGTTAAAGTTTTTTTTTAACTTTCGACCAATTTTTTTTTGTTTTAAATTTTTTTGTTTGGGGCGGGGTTTTTTTCTTAGATTTATCCCATGACGGAATTTAGTTTATTTACTGAAATAATTTTTTTCTTAATGGGTTTTTTTCTCGTGGTGTTTAGGAAAATTTTTCCATTCACCATCATATGGAAATATTTTTCAATATTCCTCATAGTATTTTTTGGTACGTTGTTTTTTAATAACATCAAAGGAAAATTTAAAGATTTTTTGAAATAGGGTTTGTTGGGGCGGGGTTTTTTCTTAGATTTAATTCAAATCAAAGGTTATGAAAGTTATAGAGAAACCATGGCAATACGGAACATACCTCGCCTACGATGAGGTAGAGGAACAATTTGTTGCAACAGAGAAGGGTGTACGTGTACTTCCAGCACCGTTTTTTTACGACAAGAAATTATATTTCGAGCTTTGGAAGCGCTACGAGCCAGGGGATAAACCAACATTCCCCAATGGAGGGTATGAGGTTGTCGACGTGAGTGGAGGCATCCGCTCGTTCGATCTGGATCAAGTGATCATTCACCCCGCCGTCCTCAAGCACAAGAAAATGTTGGATAAGATGGCTCGTCGAGCCGAAAAGCAGGCTAAACAGCGCGAGCGCAAAATGAAAAAGATAGCTAAGGATAATAAAGTAAAGCACGGTAGGCGTGGGCGCCCAGCTCTAGATCCCGCTCTGAAGGCTCAGAGGGATGCCTTAAAGGCTCAGGCGAAAGTTCGCTCTGGGGGTAAGAGGGGGCGCCCAGCTGGAACGGCAGCCCCAAAAACCGTTTCCACATCCGTGGGAGGGGGAAGGCGTGGGCGCCCAGCCCTCACGCCAGAAGCACTCGCTCAGCGAGCATCAGCTAAAGCAGCTTTACAGAAACGTTCGGGGGGTAAGCGCGGCAGACCTAAGTCAAAACGTTGATTGTCATAGTTGTTTTCCGTAGATTCATCTAAATTAAAAATTATGAATATAGAATCGTACGATGATCTCCATGAAACGTTTTACCAATTGGTTTTACCTCAGTATACATTAGAGGAAATACCGTCCGGGGCAGTAGAAAATGTTTTTTCCCACCTGGTTGATTTACTTGATGAAGGTGATATGCACAGCTCAGAAGATATGATTAACAGTATTAATGAGTGGATTAGGTTGGGCTGGACAAGAAGCATATTTTTAACCAAATAAAAATTACAATTATGACGAATTACGAAGCAAAAATGTTCAATGAATTGTTAGAAGTAAATTGGGAAATGAATCACGGCGATTACAACCCAACCGTTAAAACAGCTTTACTTAACCGTTATCATGAACTTACCTCCCAGCTAGAAGATAGTATGGGTAAAAGTGAATGGAGATATTTTATTAACGGAATGAGACAGATGTTTGCCCCAGTAGGTGGTTACGGGGATGAAAGCCCCGAGGAGGTAAACCGTATGATGGCAAGTGTAAGATAAGTTTTGTTCGGTCCAAGTTTTTTAATACATTCATATCACAATTATAAATAAATAAAACAAAAGGTTATGTCAAAAACAAAAACAGAAAACACAGTTAAGGGTTCAAAAGGTCGTCCAGTAGTAGAAACAAGTGCTCGTCAAGCCCGTCTTGCCGCCAGAGCAGCTCGTGTAGCAGCAGGTGGAGAAGTAAAGCGTGGTAGACCAGCCGTAGCAACCAGTGCTCGTCAAGCTAAATTGGCCGCTCAGGCCGCAAAGATTGCTGCCGGTGAAGCAATCAAGAGGGGTCGCCCCAAAGCAGCTACTGAGGTAGCCGCCTAATAGCACCCAGAATCTCTCCCCGTCCCACTGTTGGAGGTGGGCGGGGATTTTTTTGTATATTAATCTAAATTAAAAATTATGAATATAGCAATCGAACGTTTAGTTGAAATTGAGAGCGAAAGGGAGCAAACGATGAGTGATCCCTCGTTCCAGAGCTGGATGAAGGAAATTGGTGTGAGTGTTGTTTATAAGGATAGAGAGCCTGTTTTACGCGCTAGGGAGATGAATGCCGATTATGATTTTTCTAAATTGTTTATTCGTAGGTCCAAATTAATGTCATATATTCAGTGAAATAAAAATTAAAAAAGTATGTTTAACCTATTTGAGCGATTAAAATCAGAATTAAGAAACGATATTGAGTCAGAAAAAGAATTGTACCCACTTTCTTATGAGCGCCTAAAAAAGGATTTGAGTGAAACATTTTGGGTAATGGAATTGAGGTATGATAATGTTCTTAATCTAGAATCTAGAGCAACCAGATTAAATATTCCCTTTACTAACGCCTGGGATTTTTTTATCAGTGAATAGTCAGAGTTTTGTGTATACATTTATTCAAACAAAAAATTAAAAATTATGTCCACAAGATCTTACATTGGAGTTAGAAATTTAGATGCCTCAGTTGATTACATTTACTGCCACTTTGATGGCTACCCAGAGGGTGTAGGTACAACCCTAATCAAGCATTATGCTGATATGGATAAAGTAAACGCACTATTGAAGTTGGGTGATTTGAGTGTGTTGGGGGAGGAAATAGGTGAGCAACATGACTTCAACAAGCCAGTAAAGGGATGGTGCCGTGCATATGGTAGAGATAGGGGTGAGAAGAATGTGAACGCCAAGAATGGAGATTATGATGAGTTAATTCATGATCAAAACGTAGATTATGTTTATATTTTTGATGGTGACTATTGGGAGTGTTTTAGTACATGGGATCCAGCAATGACTGAATTATATAAATTATATAAAATGGAAAAAACGAATTAAACGCGGTTCATACTTTTAATTTTTAATGGTTAACGGCCCTGGGTTTCTACCCGGGGCCTTGTTTTGTTATGTCAGAATTTTATTATTATATTTATTTAAATTAAAAATTATGAATAAATTTGTTATTAAAGGTATTGTTTATGAAATTATTAGTGTTGAAGATTTTATTGAATATTATTATAGAAGTGGTTTAAATTAAATGTGGGTGGTCAGAAATGACCACTTATATTTATTGTAAACAAAACCGTTAACATGAACCTCTTAGATCAAATCGTTATTAAAACCCAATTCGTAGGCTTTATTATTGTGCTTATTGGAGCCGCATTTATTATATCTAAAGACATATATTCCAGGGTTAAGGGTTAATTATTACATTCATTAAAATTAAGGTTATGAAGCAACAACGCGAATTAGATTTTACCATCCCAGTAGTGGCACTCCTATTATTCATCATCCTGGCTGCCTCCAGCTGTGTAGTTAACGGATACGGTTACCATGGCCGTTCTAAGATTATTACACGTGTAAGGTAAACGGTACGGGGCGAAGCCCTGTTCCTACATTCACGTTATAAAATTAAAACGTATGATTACAATTAGTGTATTATCTAATTTTAAAGGCACAACAACCGAATGGATTAAAGCAGCAACCATATGTTTACTCCTTGATTCCACTTATATAATAATAATGTTAGTGTAGGGCAGAATTAAACACATACATTCACGTTATAAAATTA
>Ga0315902_10010127_pt1 | contig 12505 bp, 13 predicted proteins | sample LakEriMetagenome_9_FD_203523 | JGI IMG/M metagenome (GOLD analysis project Ga0315902, IMG submission 203523) | Freshwater fungal communities from buoy surface, Lake Erie, Ohio, United States - Buoy 12 MA117 | ecosystem: Environmental > Aquatic > Freshwater > Lake > Lake biofilm | place: USA... | reverse complement strand
GCAGAAGAGCCTGGTCATGCTCACATGAAGACTTTGCCCGAGTATCGTGACTTCATTACTCGGAGAGCCTAGTCCACTACCAATGCGACTTCCCCGATGTACTTATCAGACACCGTGCGTAGAGATGCTCCCAGAATCTGGGTTGGATACCACCTCCGTTTTGGACTGGTTGTCTATGATTCACGCATGCAGATTTGGCGGAATGACACTGACGTGTCTCTGTACATCGTGGAGGAAAAGAGTTTCAGATTGTTCAACAAGAGCGCAGTCCGACCGCGTTTGATGCCCCTGACTCGGCGAGCAAAACCTATCAAGCTAGTCGAGACTTTAAAGCAATATGGTGGCATTGCTGACATTGCGGTTCGCTACGCGGAAAACCTCGCAGAGAACAGGTCCGAATTGTCGTCACAGCCTTTAAGCGCTCACGATCGAGACAGTTCTGAAAACTACAGTCATGAGGTCGAATATGAACCGTCCTACGATGAAGAGGAGCAGTGTCGACTGCTCACCGAAGAGATGATCGAGGCGCAGGAAGCGTGGGTTCGGAGCGAAGATGAGGGATGGTTTTACGAGTAGTGAGATTGAACGGTATGCGGATGATGCTAGGCGCGACATGACGGTGGAGCTAGCGCCGCCGGCTTGGTTGCCGTAATCCTAAGTCCACCACATTGGACGCGTATGTTCGTATACCTTGACACCGAAACCACAGGTTTGGCGTTTAATAGAGGCGACAGAATTGTCGAGATTGCAATCGTCGATGATCATGGGAGGACCCTGATCAATTCGCTCGTCAACCCAGAGCGTCACATACCGAGGAGTGCGAGCGACATCCATGGCATTACGGACTGGATGGTCCGCTCAAAGCCGACTCTAAGTCAGTTGATGCCGGAGATAAGTCGAGCGATACACGGCCGAGCGGTCATCATCTATAACGCTCCCTTCGATGTTTCCTTCTTCCCTGACAGACTGCACTCCGCCAACAGAGTGCTGTGCGCTATGGGCGAATTCACGAAGCTGAACGGCGGCCGAAACCGACGGCTCGAAGTTGCAGCCGAGTTGGTTGGACACCGTTGGACGGGAGACAAGCATCGCGCGCTCGCCGACGCGATTGCTTGTAAGGCGGTTTGGCAGTGGGTCCAACAAAAAACTGGTTCCCGTGCCCAAATAGGCGGACGCAGCGAGGTCCAAATCCGATGCTTTAAGTGCAACGGGGTTTATACGGCGGATTTGGTGGGAGGCGAGGGACCACGCTGCCCTAACTGTCGATACGTCTATGGGGTCGGAGGGAGCGCTCCCGGTAGCGTATTACACGATGACGCCTACCTATCGGCTATGGAGCGAAAAAGGGATGAGCCACTGCGCGTCAAGTGTGAACGATGCCCACGCACATTCAATCCGCCCAGTCTTCACCAATATCTTGCCTTGTGTCCGATGTGTACAAGCGAAGTCAACTATCTCTATCCGCAAAACACGCGTTAGCATCCTTGTTCTGCGTCGCGAAACATATTTGGTGCTTGATATTCGCTTAGGCTACACCTGCCGAAGCGAAAAGGTCATCGCCGACGTCAATTGATGCTCCCAAACTCTTACAACATGCCAACCTAGTTTTCGTAGCGCCGCAGCTTGATACCTATCCCGCTCCCGGTTCGTCGTCACCTTCCGCCTCCAGAACCCTTGTGCACTCTTCGGCGTCGTGTAGCACCGCGGGCATCCGTGCCAGAAGCAGCCATCAATGAACAGCGCGACCCTTTTCTTCCGGAACACGAAGTCCGGCCGGACTTGGGGCTTGAACTTCGTACCATCACTGGCGACGCTCATCGCGGACTTCGTCGGCGGGAGCTTGATGACGACGTGCCTGCGCCATCCTTTGATGCCTTCCCTCCGGAGCATCGACGCGACCGCTCTGTCGGTGCGCGCGTTCCCGGTGCCGCGGATGCGCGACATGATCTGTGAACGGACCTGGCGGGAGACCGTGTCCGTCACGGGTCAGATCACTCCCGCTTGAGCCTGCTCGCGAGCTCGATGCCGATCCGCGTCACGATACCGGTGACGAGGGCGTTGCCCATGAAGAACGCCCGCTTGGCGTCCGAGATGCCGATGCGGCGGGTATGGTCGTCCGGGAAGCCTGAGAGGCGCTCGAGTTCGACGGGCGTCAGTCGACGCCAGCGACCATCCGGTAGCTGGATGATGTGCTTGAACCGCGACGGCGTGCTACCGCCCTCGGCGGTGATGATGGTCCGCGACGGCCGGTCGAGCAGATCCGGGAAGGCGATCGGGCCTTCGTCGTAGCTGTACTCGACGCCGTTGGGCTTCTTGCGGACTTCGCTTTTGGCGCCCTTCAGGTAGCGCCACTTGGGCAACTCGGCGTCCGGGATGTAGAACTCGGGCGGTACCAGTTTCTCGGGCTGCAGCACATCCCCGAGCGTCAGCCGCAGCCCCTCGTACATGGGCAGGGTCTTCATCGTGTAGACATCCCGACCCACCAGCATCCCCGCGTCCTCGAACGGATTGCGCAGCGCGCCCTTCTTGTTGAACTCCTCCGAGATGTCCGCGAGCGTACCTTTGAGCGTGAAGTTAGGTAGTCCGGCGCCCGCGAGCTCCGGCTGCTTCTTCTGGCTCTGATGGAAGAGGGAGCACGGCAGCGCCTGTGCCAGAACGCCCGTCGAGGTCATCCACTCCGCGGCATCCGCATCCTTGGCTTCTGTCCCGATCGCCGTATCCGCGCGATACACGAGGATGAAGATGCGCTTGCGCCGCTGCGGGAAACCGTACTCGGCCGCGTTGATGACCCGCCACTCGACGATGTATCCGAGGTCCGCCAGAGACGCGAGCATCACCGCGAAGTCCCGGCCGCGCCGGCTGGCCGGCGACTTCACGAGGCGATCGACGTTCTCGAAGAGCCCGTAGCCCGGCTTGTAGCGCTGCAGGATGTCGTGGATGCTCCACCACAGCACGCCCTTCTTGCCCTGGATGCCCGCCGCCTGGTTGGCGGTCCGGGCCACCGAGTAGTCCTGACAGGGGAAGCCGCCGACCGCCAGCTCGAACGACTTCGGCAGCGCCTTGTCGGCGATCGCCTTGTTGATGTCCTCGCCGTTGTGTCCCGACGGCCCCCAACGGCTCTCATACACCTCGGTCGCATGCTGCCGCTTGGTGGACGGCTCCCACTGGTTGCTCCAGGCCACATCGAAGCGGATGCCCTCGAGGTCCTTGTTGGCGTTCTCAAGGCCGATCCGGAACCCGCCGACGCCGGCGAAAAGCTCGACCACGCGGATGCTGGAAAGCCCGCCTTTCAGCGCGGCTTTACGGCGGGACGCGGGCGGCCTTTTTTGCTTTGCCATCAGGGGTGAAGCCGGGTGTTGGACGTGGGAAACACTGACCGGACAGCCCTCTGGCTGGCAATCGCGGAAGCGATGCGCTTATATATCCGGGTGCCACGGATTATAGGCAAGTTCACTCCCGAGGATCAAGACCTCGAGACAGTTCTCGCGCACGCCAAACGTTTAGAAGGTAAGACGCTGCGCGAAATCGCCGGGCTGCTCGATCGGCCCGAGTTGCTCGATCGGAAAGGCAAGGGCGTGGCAGGCCAGATGCTCCATGCGTGGTTTGGCGTCGGCGAGAACGATAGCCGGGCGGAACCGGACCTGCTTAACATCAAGATGCCGGACGGACAACGCGCCGGAGTCGAGATAAAGGTCGTGCCGCTGAAAGCGGCGCGTGCCGGCGTCCGAGTGAAGGAGCGTTGCAAGGTCACGAGCATCGAGTACAAGTCGCTGCTCGGCGAGAAGTGGCCCGGCTCCCGGGCGCGACACAAATTGTCGGTCACGCTCTTCATCTACTACCGCTACGCGGGTGCGACGACGTGGCCGGAGTCCAAGGTCGATCGCATCGTCTGTTGGCAGCTCGACAAGTCGCCTGCGCGGTACACCATCGAATCCGATTGGGAACGTACCTGGCAATTCGTCCGTGAGGGACGCGCGCACGAGATCTCCGAGGGTCAGGCAGCGATACTTGGCGCGTCGACCGCAGGAGCCGGCAAGGACTCCAAGTGGGTCGAACAGCCCACAAACTCGTTGGTCAAGGCAAAGCAACGCGCTTTCGCCTTGAAGCCCGCATTCCTGCAGACCACATACGGACTGGATAAAGACCCCTCGGCCTACCAGCAGCTTCCGGTCGCGGGGGTCCGGGACGTCGACGCTGACATCCGCGACATCATCCTACGGAAGCTTGGGCGATACACGGGGTGGCGACTGGCAGATATCGCCGATGACTTAGGTATCCCCGACATCGCGGCGACCGGAGCAAAGCGACCCAAACACGCTGCTTCCCTGTTAATCAGGCGCGTCCTCGGCGTGGTATCGGATAAAAAGAAGGTGGTCGAGCTAGAAGCCTTGGGCATCAAACCGAAGACCGTCCCCGCCCGCGACACCGATCTGAAGCCATTTGAGGCGATGTCGTTCCCCGCGATGAAGCTGGTGGAGTTCGCTGAGGAGACCTGGGAGGCCAGCGAGCTGCGCGCTCATCTGGAGAATATCCTGATGATCCCCCTCCTCCGGCGGAACCGTGACGATGATTACCGGGATAGCTCGCTCGGCAATCCCTTCTTCTGGACGCCGACAGAGAAAGAGGAGGAGGCAATCGCAAAGGAATGGAGGATGTTTCAAAGGGAAGTGAGGGACGGGAGGGCTGCATATCGCCGCATCAACGGCCGACGTGTATCAACTTTGACCTCCGCATCGGGGACAAAGTTTATTCATCTTCGACCGAAAGGGCGAGACGGCTCGGAAGACGACATCGATCCGACAGGCCTGCCTACACAAAAGCTCTGCTTCTGGTTGAACTCCGATTTCGTGGCGCGAAAACTGAAAAGACAATTGTCCGCGTCTCAATAAGGTTGCTCTGAGTGGCCGCCGTCAATCATTAGTCTACCTACGAGCACTTCGCGACTCATGTTGCACAGCTCTAGTAAAACAGGGAGTCATGAAGTATTACCCACCGCATCGACTGCCGATGGGCTCACCGCTGCGCTCATGAATAGATAAACCGAATCCTACGAAGATCGCTGGTTTACGCGATTACAATGAACGAGACGTGTTGCAAGAACTTCCTCTAACCATTATTTTGGTTCGTGCACTCACTAACGGACAAATCAAATGATTAAACAGTTTGTGAAGTTCATTCGAGAATACAAGTCGCTGATGAAGATATCGGCAGAGAGTAGCGCGTTTGCGGTGTGGTATGCCGATATCAGGTCTTTAAGCCGCAATAGGGTATTTACCGATAGGGGCGACGGTGGCATCGACCTAGTGATAACGACGGATTCCGAGGTGATTCTGTGCCAGCTCAAATTCGGGACGGCTGACATCGATGAGGTGCGGGCGTTCGCAAAGGTTCGACAGTCATGGGAGGGTGCTGAAAGTTTCAACCAATGGGTTGCCGGTGTAACTAACTCACAAGCCAAAACCGCCTACCGCCAAGCGTTTCGAGCGGCCGCTTCGAGGACACTGGTGTGGGAATTTGTATGTCTAAATGACGAGAGTGCGAGTTGGCGCCGCATATTAACTTCTGGATTAGCCGCCAACACTGATTGCAGACTCGTTTCCAAGAACGACGTTCGTTATTATTTCTCGCTCGATAAGATGGGTGCTACGTACGTCGATCCTCTAAGGGTACGTGCGGCCCAAACAGCGCTCAATGACGTGACTCGTACCGAGTTCGGTGAGATAAAGACTCTTGTCTGCATGGTGAGAGTTTCAAGCCTTCTGTCAGCCCTACGAAAATCTAACGACTGGGAGCGCGTGCTGTCGCGTAATGTACGCGTGCGCCGCACTAAAAGTTCCGTCAACGAGGGGATTCAGGAGACATACCAGAAGGAGCCAGCGTCATTCTTCTACGGTAACAACGGGCTTCATATTCTGGCGACCACGGCCCATCTAAGCGGAGACGAGTTGTATGCGGAGCAGCCTGCAATCATTAATGGAGGACAGACTGTAAGCTCCTTGATGGAATTGGGCGCCTCCGGAGGTTCTGACGCAAATGTGCTGACCCGGGTTACGGTGATTCCAAAAGAAGTGCAAATGGATAGACAATGTGAATCATTCATTGAAAAAATAATTGTCAGATCAAACTCAAACAACCGAATGCAGCCTTGGGATCTTCGGTCTAACGATGAAATTCAGGTAAACATTGCGCGTGCGCTGTTCAGACACAGGATTTACTACGAGAGAAAAGTAAACGAATGGGATGTCTATACTCATATCGAGCGGCCCCACATTCATTTAAGGCTAGATATTTGCGACCTGGCGGAGATTCTCGCATGCTGCTCTGAAAGTTACGGTCCGGTCAAGTATCGTGCTCATGGACTCGAGCCAATTTTCGAAAACAGTAAAAATGAGACATATCAAAAGATATTCTCGAAATCCGTTGTGTCGAAAATTGATGAAACAGTTTCGATGATTCGTCTTGAAGATTCGATTTCCAAGGCGATTAAATCCATTGGCAGGACCCGATTCGGTATTTTTTCCGCATTTCCTAAGAGTGCGAAAAACTTTCTGTTGGCAAATCTCTGGATGCACCTGCGAGATGATGGGATAACACATCCGTTTCCGGAACACGCCAAACTTCCAGCGGCGTGGGATAGAGCGATTAACTCAATGATCACGTCGTTATTCACGAAGTTTAAAGCGGACCTGAGAAGCGGCGTAAGCATGAATGATGTTTTCCGCACTGAAGACTATTGGACGAAGTGTAAAAAGACGATAAGCGCAAGTTCCCCTGCTTATAGAATTGTTCGGAAGCATCTTCGTGACGCGGGGTAGGCCGGGTTCTAGCGCGGGAGATGTCTGCTGCAACGGTATCGACGCAACAGTCTCTGCTGCAAACTTACTGTGGAGTAATCTTTAGTAGGCTGCGCACTGCGGGTACCCACGGAGGCGCTATTTCACTCACAACATGCACAACATCTTGCGCGGCAAGGCGTGAATTAGGACGCGCGCACGGTGCAACGAGCGCCTCACATTGGTTTATTTCTCTCGACCACGCCGGATGCACGATTGACACTTGGCGAAGGGAATACAACGATGAAAGACCGAAGAATGAACTTGGCAGACTAACGCCAACGGACCATAGAAATCATTCGATAGACAGATACATCAACGGGCAGTCTCTAGACCCAATCGGAATCAAATCCCGGGGGCAGGTCGGATGGCGAGTTCAAGGAAGATTAAGTGTTCCGTCGCCTGACTGATGCACTAGCCGGGGCGGGGCTTTGCCTTTGCCGCTCGCTACGGGGGAAGTAATGACTAGGCAACAAGATGCACAAGAACTCTTTTCAGACTTGGAAGGTGAGCAGCCATTCTCATCCGAGGACATCGTCGCTCGCGAGGTGATATCAACGCCGTACGATGCTTCCGTCAGGACCTTGATCGATGACATTCGAAACAAGGAACTTATCGTGAATCCAGACTTCCAACGTGGCGAGGTTTGGCCGCGTCGCCTCAAGTCCCGACTGATTGAATCGCTGCTTCTGAACATTCCAATCCCCGTGCTTTACTTCGCAGAGGACGATGATGGGACGCGCGTTGTAATCGACGGCCAGCAGCGACTGAGAGCGATATCGGAGTTTTTTTCCGGCGGATTCGCACTTGGTGACCTGCAGGTTCTGGCTGAACTGAATGATAAATCCTGGACGGATATCTCCGCAAAGATTGCGCGCACAATCCTCAATCGAACACTGCGTTGTGTTGTTATCAGTTCCAAATCGTCTCCAACGCTTCGCTTCGAGATGTTTGAACGGCTAAACACGGGATCGGTTCAACTCAATGATCAAGAGCTTCGGAACTGCATCTTTCGAGGAAGCTTTAACGTAAGCCTAGACGCCATCGTGCGTCACCCAATATGGTTGAGTGCGGTCGACAGAAATGAGCCGGATGCTCGTCTGCGGGATCATGAGTTAGCTCTTCGGTTCCTCGCTCTGCGAGACTCGATCGAGCGCTATCGGCCGCCACTGAAGCGACTGCTAAACGATTTCATGGCGCTACATCGCCGGGACACTGGTTCGGCCTTGGAAGACCAACGACGCCTTGTCTTGGATACTGTTTCCAAGTGCTCGACGATTTTTCGTGAGAATGCCTTCAGATCGGTTAGACGCCAAGATGGTCGCAACGACCCCGTCTGGGACAAATCGCTGAATCGCGCAGTATTTGATGTGCAGATGCTCGGACTGGAGGCTGTCCCGTACGAGGTTATTACCGAAGCAGCCGGCGCTATCCGAGAAAAGTTCGTAGGTTTGTGCCTTGAGAATTCGCTGTTTGTTGATGCAATCAGTCGAGCGACAGCCGACCGCGCACGATTCTACGTCCGACTCAGGACGTGGCAGGATGCCATGAGGCAGATAGGCATTCCTGTCGCTTATAGCGGGCGATTACCGGAATCTTGAGTTGCATGAAGGTACAGCTGTCTGACGCGTACCGGCAGTTCCTCGGCGGCTTCGTGGAGGTGCGACAGCTCCTCACTGAGGCCTCGAAAGCAAGCACGACCGTTGCAGATTATCGATTCTGCTCTCCGCAACAGAGTCTGGTGCGGGCCGCTGTAGTCTTACTGGCCGCACATTTGGAAGGCTTTCTGAGACGATTGCCAGAAGACTTTTGCGACGCTCTGCCGAACTCTTGGGGAGCTATCAGCGATGGACAACGCCGATACCTTATGCTGCGTGGGTGGAGACATCTGTGCGAGCGCATTGACCCGCACGCAGCAGACGCGTTTAGCAAGGCTGGGTCCGCTGTCACTGCGCGGCGCGAGCTTGTGTATGTCTCCAGATGGTTGATTAACCCCAGTAGATTCAGCCGAGCAGGCGTGCATACCCAGCTCCGCGACTTCTACAAGTTGCGGGGCGCGCAGTCGGTCGAGCAACTCACAAGAGACTTTGATCGGGAGGGGCGGTCCGTCTTTGACTCGGCTGAGTCGCGTGGATTAGATCGAGGCTCGCTCTGGACAGTAGTCGAGGGTCTTATCGAGGCCCGTAATCAGATTGCGCATGGCGAGCAATCCTCGCTCACCCCGAATGATCTCCGTAAGTACTGCGCGGTCTGCATCATTTTGGTAAGACAGACTCTTCGTCATTTCGGCGATGACCACTAGCGGCAGCAAGAGGAGCGCTGATTCGTAGTGTGAGTCTACTTCTACGCAACCTAAGTATTAGACAATCAAGCTCCGATATTGGTGAGGGCTTTTGCACGGCATTAGGGTCTAGAGACTAGCCGTTAGTGCATCTGCCTTTTGACTGATCTGTTCCCCACCTACACCGCCAAACTCCGCCGCCTCTCCGTCAACACGGCGCACGGCCGCGCGAGTCCCCACAAGATCTGCATGCTGCTTGCGGTGTTCGACCTCGCGCGCGCGGGTGGCCTCACCGAGAACCGCATCCTCTACGCGCCGCCGCTGCTCGAGCGCTTCCGTCGCTTCTTCGAGGCGGTGCGCGCGCCGGGCGATCATCCGAACCCGTACTTCCCGTTCTTCCACTTCGCCGGTGACCTGCGCGGCGGCGAGGCGAGTTTCTGGCACCTCGAGCCCTTGCCCGGGCGCGAGGCCGTCCTCGCCGCGATGAGCACCGCCCGCAGCCACGGCGACATCACCCAGAACATCGCCTGCGCCACGCTCGACCCCGAGCTCTACGCGCTGCTGCAGGATCCCGCGTCGGTCGACGCGCTCACCGACGCGCTCGCGCAGCACTGGTTCGGCCGCGGCCTCGAGGATCTCGGCGTCGTGGTGCAGCGCAGCGCCGAGGTGAGCCGCTACGAGCGCCGGCTGCGCACCGGCCTGCCGCTCACGGCCGCCGAGCCCGCGCCGCCCGAGTATGTCCGCGACCCGGCCTTCCGCCGCGTCGTGACCCAGGCCTACGACTACCGCTGCGCCGCCACCGGCCTGCGCATCCTGCTGCCCGGCGGCGAGGCGATGGTGGAGGCCGCGCACCTCCACCCCTTCGCCGAGGCCGGCGACGACGACCCGCGCAACGGCATCGCGCTCACCCCCGACATGCACTGGGCGATGGACCGCCACCTGATCGCGCCCGGCCCCGACCTGCGCCTGTACCCCAAGCGCGAGGCGCTGGCGTGGCGGGTGGGGCAGCTGCAGTAGGCCGGATACGGCACCGACGCTCCGGTTTCGCTTGCCAGAAACGCCTTTTAGTGGCATTAATAGCAAGTGAAACAGGAAAGCAGCCTCCTTCGCGCCCGCACCTATGTCGATGCCCTCGCCGCACGGGGGCGGCACAGCTTTACCTCTGCCGAGGCGGGTCTTGCCCTCGGGGTCACGGCCAACGCCGCCACCAAGGCTTTGGCCCGGCTCATGAAGCAGGGCTACCTCGCGTCCCCCGAGCGTGGGTTCTATGTGATCGTACCGCCGGAGTACCGTTCGCTCGGTTGCCTGCCCCCTGAGCAGTTCGTCCCGGGGTTGATGGCGCTGCGCGGTCTGCCGTACTACGTCGGTCTGCTGTCGGCCGCGCAGTTCCATGGCGCCGCACACCAACGGCCGCAACGCTTCCAGGTGATGCTGGCCAAGAACCGTCGACCGATCGTCTGCGGCAAGGTCCATGTCGGCTTCATCGCTCGCAAGCGGCTCGACGAGGTACCGATCCGTCACTTCAATACGCCGCGCGGTGAGATCCGCGTCTCGACACCGGAAGCGACGGCGATCGATCTCATCGGCTATCCCGATCACGCGGGCGGCTTGGAGCATGTCGCCACGGTGCTCGCCGAGCTCGCCGAGCGCATCGACCCCGAGAAGCTGCCCGCCGCCGCCGCCACGGCGCCGCTGCCCTGGGCGCAGCGGCTCGGCTTTCTGCTCGAGCAGCTCGGTGCGGTGGACCGCGCTGCCCCGCTGAAACGCTATGTCCACGAACGGGTCCGCGACCATGTGCCGCTCGTGAGCGGCGGCGTGCGTGACGGCGATCGCGATGCCGGATGGAAGGTCGTCCTGAACGCCACCATCGAGGCCGACGCTTGATCCCCCGCGACTACATCACTGAATGGCGCGCGCAAGCACCGTGGGTGGATGACGCCCAAGTCGAGCAGGACCTCGTCATCGCTCGCGCGCTCGTCGCGCTGTACTCGGACGCCACGGTCGCACGCTCGCTCGCATTCCGTGGCGGCACTGCGCTGTTCAAGCTGCACCTGAAGCCGGCACAGCGCTATTCCGAGGACATCGATCTCGTACAGGTCGCCGCCGGGCCCGCTGGGCCGATCATGGACGCGGTGCGCGCCGCGCTCGACCCGTGGCTCGGCTCACCGCGTTGGAAACAGTCGGACGGGCGCGTGACCTTCGTCTATCGGTTCGACTCCGAAGCGATGCCGCCCCTGCCGTTGCGGCTCAAGGTCGAGATCAACACCCGCGAGCATTTCACCGTGCATGGCTTCGTCGATGAACCGTTCTCGGTGTCATCGCGCTGGTTCAGCGGTGCCTGCCTCATCCGGACCTATACGCTCGATGAACTGCTCGCCACCAAACTCCGCGCGCTGTACCAGCGTCGCAAGGGACGCGACCTGTTCGACATCGATCTCGGCCTGCAGCATCCCTCGCTTGATCGCCATCGGCTCGTCGCCGCGTTCCTGCGATATATGGATCACGGTGGACATCGCATCTCCCAGGCGCAGTTCCGACAGAACCTCGAGGCGAAGCTCGTCGATCCCGTGTTCATGGCGGACATCAGCCCGCTGTTGGCGAGCGGCAGCCGCTGGGATCCACATGCCGCCGCCGCACGCGTGATGGATGAGCTTTTATCGCGCCTGCCTGATGCGCGCGGGTGACTGCGCGAGCGTTCGCTTTCCCTGCACCTCCATCCCTTCGCCGAGGCCGGCGACGACGACCCGCGCAACGGCATCGCGCTCACCCCCGACATGCACTGGGCGATGGACCGCCACCTGATCGCGCCCGGCCCCGAACCGCGCGTATCTCCATGAACGCGTTCGATTTCCCGCTCGCCGGACGGGGCGGGGAGGGGGAGGATGGGCCACCACCCGCCTCCCGCATTGACGTCCATACGGCAGTGCCGTACATTCGTAATGTACACATTGATCGAGACCAAGCTGTTCTCGCGGTGACTCCCGAAGCCGGCGACGTCATCCACGGATCCCGCGGCCTCCACACTCAGAAAGATCAAAGAGGAACTGGATGGCTCCCCCTAGGCAGATCGGCACCGAGATCCTCGAGGGGCTGCGCGAACTGAAGCGCGGCGAGACCGGTCGTGTCACGACGGTTCCGGCCATCTCCGCCATCCGGGAACGTACCGGTCTCTCGCAGTCGCAGTTCGCGCGCCTGCTCGGCGTCTCCGTCCGCACCCTGCAGGACTGGGAGCAGGGGCGCCGCGCACCGTCCGGCGCTGCGCGCACCCTGCTGCTCGTCGCAGCCAAACATCCGAAAGCGTTGCTCGAGGTGGTGTGACATCGCTGGCACTGCTCTCGCGATGGAGAACGCGCGGAAGCAGCCAAAACGGGTCTTGGTGTCTCCGATATGA
>Ga0315902_10010126_pt1 | contig 12506 bp, 10 predicted proteins | sample LakEriMetagenome_9_FD_203523 | JGI IMG/M metagenome (GOLD analysis project Ga0315902, IMG submission 203523) | Freshwater fungal communities from buoy surface, Lake Erie, Ohio, United States - Buoy 12 MA117 | ecosystem: Environmental > Aquatic > Freshwater > Lake > Lake biofilm | place: USA... | reverse complement strand
CGGTCGCCGCATGGGCCTCGAGCCGGCGACGGAGCAGGGCATATTTCGCGGCCGGAAAACGGTGCCCCTCGGGCAGCGGCAGCGGGTAGCGGTCCGACGGAAACAGGCGCATGGCGGCTCCAGACCGGCATCATCCTATGCCTCCGGCGTGAGCAGTGGATGCCAGCGATACGCGCACCACACCGTCAGCGAGACCACCGCTGCCGCCGCGGCCCGCTGGCGAAACCGCTGCGAAAACGCCGATTCCGCCCCGCGCCGACCGATCCTCGATCGATTGGCACGGCATCTGCTTCGCGACTCCTTTCGTTCGCGTGAGGAGCCGCCGCAGTGGACCGAATCCTCTTTCTTCCCACGATCCGCCGACCGGGCATCCGCCAGGTATGCCGCCGGTTCGGCGCCGCAGCCGCGTGCCTGGCATGGGCCACATTCGCCCTTCGCGGTGGTCCCGCGGCGGCCAACTTCGACGTCCATGGCACCTCGGCCGCTCGGGCCGCCGCCATCGTGCAGCATGCAGAGAATGTCCGCGAACGTGCGTGTGTCACGCTGCTCGGCGTCGACGCCCCGGCTCCTTGGACCGTCCGCTGCGAGATCCATCTGCACGCGACGGAAGAATCGTTCTCGGCCGCCGTCGGCGGGCCCCCAGACGGAGCCCGCGGCGCGACGGCCATCGAGTTTGCCGGCCCGGATGTCTGCGTGCGGCGGATCGACCTGATGGACGACGATCCGACGGCGGTGCCTGACGCCCTCGCCCACGAACTGGTGCACGTCGTACTCGCAGACCATTTCACGGCAGGCCCCCCTCCGCGATGGGCCGACGAAGGGCTGGCGGTGCTCTTTGACGACGAGGAAAAGCAGGCCGGCCACGACCGCGATTTTGCCGAGGCTCGAGAAGCCGGCATGACCTGGTCGGCTTCCCATCTGCTCACCATGGAGGAGTACCCCCGGGAGCCTCATCGGCAGCGCGTCTTCTACGGCCAGAGCGCCGCGCTCGTCCGCTGGCTGATCGAGCAGCGTGGCCAGGCGATACTGCTCTCATTCCTCGATGATTCCGCGTCGATCGGCGAGGCGGCCGCCCTCGAAAGGCACTATGGCTTTTCGACGGCGTCGGCCCTCGAACGGGCGTGGCTCGCCCACCCGGCGGACGCCGACATCGGCGTCGACTGATCGGTCCGAACGATCAACGGCCGCTGTGATACTTGCCCTGCGGTTTGGCCTCGGCATGACGCCAGGTGGCGTCGTTGGCCAACCGCGACCGCTGGGCCGAGATGCCACGCGTCGACGGTGCGACCGAGTAACTCCGGTACGAACGCGTGGTCTGCGGCCGCGGCTGAACGGGTTGCTGGGCGAACGAGATGCCCGCCCCAACCACCGCGACGGCCACCACGAGCAATGCAAAACGCTTCATGATCGAAACTCCAGAAGGGGGATCCTCGGGGCGGAACAGCCGCCCCGCTCAACCCGGTTCTTCAGTATCGGCCTCCCCGCACGGCAGAACAAGCCAGCCGGCTGCGTGCGCCGACACAAGGACCGCCGACCGTCATTTTCGCCGCTTTGCAGCGGGGCGCTTCTTGGCCGGCCGCTTCGTGGCCCCGCTGTCGCGGCCGTCCACCAAGACGTCGATCGTCCCGGTCTCGACACGGTACAACCAGCCATGGATGCGGGGAAGCGAGCACTTGGCGTGCATGTTGCGGATCAGCGCCAGGCTCTTGAGGTGCTTGATCTGCAGTTTGACGTTTTCCTCGGTGAGCACGGCGAGTTTCTCGTCCCGGGAGAGCTTCTTCTCCTTGGCGATCCGGTTGGCGGCCTCCTTGGCGCCCGTGGCGATGCAGAGCCAGTCGGCGATGTAGTTCTCGTGGACGCCGTCCTCGATCGCCGCGATGCCGCCGCACCGCGTGTGGCCGCAGACGATGATGTCTTCGATCTTCAGGTGCACGACGCCGTATTCGAGGATCGCGGAGATGTTGACGTCGTTGAAGGCGATGATGTTGGCGACGTTGCGGTGCACGAACATCGTGCCCGGCTTCGAGCCGGTCATCTGGTGCTCGCTGACGCGGGAGTCGGAGCAGCCGATCCAGAGCACCTTCGGCCGCTGCTTGGCGGCGATCGCCTGGTAGTAGTTCTAGTTGGGCAAAAACTCGCCCGCAATGAACTTGGAGTTCCCATCCAGGAGTTCGTTGATCATGTCGCTCATCAGAGTCGCTCCTCGGCCATACCGCGTGAAAACCAGCCTTCCATCGTCTCAGAGGCTACCAAGCCGAGCGGCGGTCGGCCACCGCCCGGCCTGGTTTTGGGGTCGCCGATCCAGCGGCCGGATTTGCCCTTGCGTCACCGCCGCGGCGGCGTGAAAGTGCTGTCGCGCCCGCCCGTTTCGGCTGGCCAGGGAGACTCACGATGACCATGGAGGCACTGCTCGGACCGCTGGCCGGCCACTGGCAGGCGGCGCTGACCGCCGCGGTGGTCGCCGTCACGCTCGCGGCCTTGCTCTTCGTGCAGCGGGCTCCCGACATGGTGATGATCGGCGGAGTGGTGCTCCTGCTCGCCGCAGGCGTGATCACGCCCGACGAGGCCCTCAAGGGAATGAGCAACGAGGGCATGGTGACGGTGGCAGCCCTGTTCGTCGTGGCGGCGGCCGTGGAACGCACCGGTGCCCTGGCGTCGCTCGTCGATCGGGCCCTCGGCAGGCCGAAATCGCTGGCCACCGCCCAGTTCCGCACGATGGTCGCGCCGGGGGTGGTGTCCGCCTTCACCAACAACACGCCCGTCGTCGCGCTGATGGTGCCGGCGATCCGGGATTGGGCCAAGAAGAACCGCTTCAGCATCTCCAAACTGCTGATGCCGATGAACGCCGCGGTCGTGCTCGGCGGCCTCTGCACCCTGATCGGCACGAGCACCAACGTCGTGGTCAGTGGCCTGATGGCGGCCAAGCGAGGTCAGCCGCTCGGCATGTTCGACATCACCTGGCTTGGCGTGCCGCTATTCGTCATCGGGTTGGTGTATCTGATCGTCGCAAGCCGGTTCCTGCTCAAGGACCGGCGTCCACCGATGAGCACCAGTGACGACCCGCGACAGTACAGCCTGGAGATGGTGGTCGATCCTGGCAGCCCGCTGGCGGGCCGGACGATCGAGGCGGCGGGCCTGCGGCACCTGCACGGCCTGTTCCTCATGGAAATCGACCGCGGCGGCCGCGTGATCGCTGCCGTCGCGCCGACGGAGCGACTCCAGGCGGGCGACCGGCTCGTGTTCGTGGGCGTGCTCGATTCGGTGGTCGAACTCCAGAAGATCCGCGGCCTGCGGCCCGCCACCGACCAGGTGTTCAAGCTGGATGATCCGCGAAGCGAGCGGGTGCTCGTGGAGGCGGTCGTTTCCCCGTCGTGCCCCCTGGTGGGCCGCACGATCCGCGAGGGACGGTTCCGCTCCACCTACGGCGCGGTGGTGATCGCCGCGGCCCGCGACGGGGAGCGGCTCCAGATGAAGATCGGCGACATCGTGCTCCAGCCCGGCGACACGCTCCTCGTGGAGGCGGGGCCGGCGTTCATCGACCGGCAGCGAACCAACCGCCACTTCTACCTGGTCAGCGAGGTGACGGGCTCCACGCCCCCGCGGCACGACAAGGCCTGGATCGCCTGCACCGTGCTCGCCGCGATGGTGCTCGCCGCCGCCCTCGAACTGGTGCCGATGGTGGCAGCGGCACTGGTGGCGGCCTGTGCGGTCGTCGGTCTCCGCTGCATGTCGTCGACCGAGGCACGCCGGTCGATCGAGTGGGAGTCGCTGCTGCTGATTGCCGCGAGCTTCGGCCTCGCCCGGGCCATGGAAAAAACGGGGCTGGCGGAGATGGTCGCGCACTCCACGATCACCGCCGCCGGCGACCACCCCCACGTGGTGCTCGCCGCGCTCTACTTCGTGACCATGCTGTTCACGGAACTGATGAGCAACAACGCCGCCGCCGTGCTCACCTTCCCGATCGCCTGGCAGACCGCGAACGACCTCGGCGTCAACCCGATGCCCTTCGTGATGGCGATCACAGTCGCCGCCAGCTGCGGCTTCGCCACGCCCATGGGCTACCAGACCAACCTCATGATCTATGGGCCCGGCGGCTACAAGTTCAGCGACTACATGCGGTTCGGCGGCCCGCTGAATCTGCTCGTGATGGCCCTCACCCTCGCCCTCGCACCGCTCATCTGGCCGTTTCACCCGTAACGGACCGGGTTTTCAACGGTCCGCCCCCGGCATAGGCTAGAGCTTGCGGCGGAGCGAGCACCGGCACAAGGGCGGCATGAGCGACATCCTCTTCCATTACCACCGGGTCAATCCGACGACGTGGTTCTATTTCGCCTCGCTCCTGTCGATCGCGCTGTTCTTCAAGTTCAACCGGCTGTGGAGCATCCGCAATCTCGACCTCCTCGGGCTGATCCTGCTGACCCCGGGCATCCTCGCGGTCGAATACGGCGGCTACAAGGCGAACATCGCCGACCAGCAACTCGGGTTCGTCTGGCTCTTCGTCGTCACGGGCTGGTTTCTGGCGAGGATGCTCTGCGACTCGATGATGGTCCGTCGCCCGATGCTCGAGCCGAACCTGACCACAGGGGGCCTCGCCTTCCTGGGCGTGTCGCTGCTCGTCTTCCTGCTGGCCAACGTGATCACGACGCGGCCGCAGCGGGATGACATGGCCGGCGCGGCCGGCGCCGACCGCCTCGAGGCTCGCGATGCCGAAGTCGATGCCGACCAGCTGGCCCGACTCGGCCCCGGGTATCCCCTGCTCTTTCTCCTCCCCCAGATCTCGACGCAGCGGATCTTCTTCGCCCCTGACGGCGCCGACGCGCCGCCGGAGCCCGGCGACACGAGCCGCCGCGCCGTTCACGAGACCACGGCGCGGATCATGGCGATCGTCTCGCAGCTCGCGATCGTCGTGGGCATGGTGGTGATCGGCTGGCGGCACTTCGAGAACACCCGCCTCGGCATCGCCGCCGCCGTGCTCTACCTGCTTCTCCCCTACACGGCCACGATGACGGGCCGCGTCGATCACGTCCTCCCCGGCGCGCTCGTGCTCTGGGCGATCGCCGCCTACCGCCGGCCGTTCCTTGCCGGGGTGCTTGTCGGCCTGGCGATCGGCACGATTTACTATCCAGTCTTCCTCCTGCCGCTGTGGTGCAGCTTCTACTGGGAGAGGGGCGTCCGCCGCTTTGCAGCAGGCGTGGTCGCCTCGCTGGCGACGCTCGTCGTGGCCCTCTGGTTCACGTCACCCGATGCCACGGTCTTTCTGGGCCAGCTCCGGCAGATGTTCGGCTGGATCTTCCCAAACGAAGTGTCGCTGGAGGGCTTCTGGGCGCTGCCGTCGCAGGATGCCGTCTACCGGCTGCCCGTCCTCGCGGCATTCGTGGCGATGATGGCGACGCTGGCGATCTGGCCCGCCCCCAAGAACCTCGGCACATTGATGAGCTGCACGGCGGCGGTGCTCCTCGGCAGCCAGTTCTGGAAGGCCCACAACGGCGGGCTGTTCATGGCCTGGTATCTGCCGGTGCTGCTGCTGGTCGTCTTCCGGCCCAACCTCGAAAACCGTGTGGCGATGCTGATGCTCTCCCCCGAGTGGTTCCCCCGCCGCCGCGCGGCCTGAGAACAAAGCGGAGGGATCGTCACCCGCGGCGAGGATCGTAGTCGGCTGGCGGAGCGTGGCGGCTGGCAAGCCAGGACCGCCACGCGAACGAATCCCACTCGAAGTTCGTGCCGGTGAGCATCACGAGCGCCTCGAGCACGCGCTCGTTTCGCACCGACACCTTCGATCGCTTCGGGCCGCCCCCCATCGAGAGGCCGCCGCCCGAGGGCGTGAAGGTCGCCGACGTCGAGCCCTCCGGCTTGCCGTCGCCGGTCACCACGACGTGCTCCGTATCGAGGGCGTCGATCAGCGGCCCGACGGCCGAAGGCACACCGAGCCGGCCGAGCGCCTCGGCGGCACGGTTGACCTGGCCGTTGTCGGCGCTCCCGAGCGCCGACACCAGCGTCGGCACGGCGATATGCGGGCCGATCACCATGAGCCGCTCGACAGCCGCGATCCTCGTCTCCGGATCGGGATGATCGAGCGCCGCGGCCACGAGCACGCCGGCCGCATCCGACGAACGGATCCGGGACAGTGCCTCGAGGCACCAACTCCGCACGCGGAAGAGGGGATCCTTGGCGATCGTCGCGGCGAGGGCCGGCACCGCCGCCGGATCGGAGATCTCGCGGATCTCCTCGGCCGCTCGGTCGGCCTGCCCCGGCTGATCGATCTGCCGCCGCAGCCGCTCGACTTTGCCGTTCCACTGCTTCTCCGCGAGCATCGCCCGTTCGTTCCGCTCGATGATGTCGATCTCCTGGGCGGTCCGCCAGCCGCCGTGATGGCGAACGTATCCGCGCTTCGCCATCAACTCCTGCTGCGTGGGCTTCGCCGGCTCGACCATCACCGGCGGGTCGGCCGGGGGTGGCTCGGCAGCGCTCACGGCCTGCCCGGCCTGCGTCATGAGGACCGAAACCGTGAGCACCGAAACCGCGACCACCGTCGCCGGGCAGGGATGCGTTCGTCGTACGATCATGCCAATGATCTCGGCTCGGCCCCATCGCCGCCTTGACCGGCTGTCGGTCACGGCGTCCGGGTCAGGTCCTGGATCATTCTGGCATAGGTCGCGACCACCCGGATCACGACCGCTGCCACCAGGCAGGCCGCCAGGGCCCAGGCCAGGAATCCAACGGCCTGCACGGCCGCTGCAAAACCCCGCACCGCCGCCTCATCGAGGTGGTCGGCCACGCGATCGAGAGCCTCGGCCGTCGTGCCCGTGACCTCACCGACTGCCACCGCCTCGATCACAGCCCGCGGCAGGCGGCCGGTGGCCGCAAGCGTCTCCGGCAGATCGCGACCGCTCCGCAGGAGATCCTCGACTCGTGCGGGATCGCAGCCGAAGCCCGGAGCCGCACGAGACGCAAGGTCCACCATCTCGCCGATGCCGACGCCCGCGTGGGCCGCCAGCGACGCCGCCCGACTCCACGCCGCAGCCTCCGCCGCGACCGCGGCCGGCCCGATGACCGGCAGCCTGCGGCCGACGTCCCACGCCCACCCGCGGTCCCGCCAACTCCGCCACGTGGAGACCCCAGCCACGGCGACCGCGGCGACCGTCGCAACGAGTCCGCTGAGAAACAGCATCGCACCGGCCCGCCCCGTGAGTCCAACGCCGAGGAAGTCGAGCGGCGATCCGTCGGGTCCGTGCGAGAGCCCCGAGACGACGATCATCACCACGATCGCGAGCACCGCCACGACGAGGCGGATCGCCGGACCGACGAGCGCGGCGCGGAGCGACCGCCGCCTGGCGATCGACCGCGTGAGGGTCTTTGCCGTCTCTTCGAGCACCTCGGCGAGTCGACCGGTGCGGTCGCCCACGAGGAGCATGCCAGCGACGACATCGGGAATCGCCCCGGCGGTCGCCGTCGCGGCCTCACCGAGTCCGTCGCCGGCAGCGAGTCGGGAGGCCACGCGCTCGACCGCCGGACGGCAGCGGCCCGGCACTCGGCTCACCTCCGACGCCCAGGCGCGCCGGAGATCGATGCCCGCCGCGACGGAGATCGACAGCCGGTGCAGCATGTCCGCGAGCACCGCATCGGGGATTCGTCCCGAACCAGCCATTCTCGTCCTCGCCGCCGCATTCCCGCCCACGAGCGAAGCGGTTCTAACACACGCGGCCCTCATCTGGTACAACCGCCGGCCTCGCTTCCTCGTCGTCTTCGCCATGACCTCAAGAGCCCACTGGCCCGTCGTCGCGATCGTGGGCGTGGGCATGATCGGCGGCTCCATCGGCAAGGCCCTGCGGGCCCGCCGACTGGCCACGCGGGTGATCGGCATCGGCCGCTCCGAGACGTCCCTCGCCGCCGCGAAACAGTCTGGCTGCGTGACCGAGGTCGCCACCGACGTCGCCGCCGCAGCCGACGCCGATCTGGTCGTCGTGGCGGCGGGCGTCGCGGCGATCCCGGCCCTCCTCGACGCGGTCGATGCGATCATCCGTCCAGGCACGCTCCTCACCGACGCGGGCAGCACCAAGACCTCGATCGTGTCGGCGTGGGAGCGGAAGCGGCGCAGCCGCCGGGGTCGCTTCGTCGGCAGTCATCCGATCGCCGGCAGCCACCGCCGCGGCCCGGCCGCAGCCGATGGTGACCTCTTCGCCGGACGGGTCACCGTCGTCACGCCCGCCAAGGCGACGCCGCGACCCGACGCGGAAGCGATCGGTGATCTCTGGGCGGCGCTCGGTTCCACGGTCTTCATGATGCCGCCCCGCGAGCACGACCGGGTCCTCGCCGGCACGAGCCATGCCCCCCACCTCGTCGCGGCCGCCCTGGCGGCGGCCACACCGCCAGCGTCCCGCACGTTCACCGCCGGCGGCTGGCGCGACACCACGCGGATCGCCGCCGGCGACCCCGACCTCTGGGCCGACATTCTGCTCGACAACGCCGGCGCGGTCGGCGATGCCATGAAGCGGTTCGCGGCCACCGTCGAGAAACTGCTGGCCGCGATCGAACGCGGCGACCGCCGCCGGCTCGTCGAACTCCTCACCCGCGCCAAGGACAGCCGCGATGCTCTGGGAAGTTGACGTCGTGCTCCGCGACGCCGCCGGCGATCATGCCGCCCGCGAGGTGGCGACCGGTGCGGAAGCGCTCGGCGTCGCGGCCTGCTCGCGGGTTCGCACCGCGGCGGGGTGGCTGATCGAGGGCGATCTCGGCCGCGACGACGCGGAACGGCTCGCCACCACGCTGTTCGCCGACCCGGTGACCGAATCGTCCATCGTGGACCAGATCGGAGCGGCACGCCTCCTCGCGCCTCTCGACGGCCTGCCGACGGTGGTTCACGTGCTTCCCAAGGCGGGCGTGACGGATCCGGCCGGCCTCACGGCCCAGGCTGCGGCCGCCGCGCTCGGCCACCGTGTCGTCATCCGCAGCCTGCGGAAGTACTGGCTGCCGCCGCTCGAGGCCGCCACGCTCGAGCGGCTTGCGGAAAAACTCCTCGCCAACGATGCGATCCAGGATGTCATCGTCGGTCCGCTCGCGATCGCCTCGCTCTCCGGCGGCCGGACGTGGACGTTCGCGCAGGAGACGGTCCCGCTGGCCGGGCTCGACGACGCGGCGCTCGAGAGGCTCAGCCGTCAGCGGTGCCTCGCCCTCTCCGTCCGCGAACTGCACGCCGTCCGCGATCATTTTCAATCCCTCGGCCGCGCCCCGTTCGAGATCGAACTGGAGACGATCGCGCAGACCTGGAGCGAGCACTGTTGCCACAAGACGCTCACGAGCGGCGTCGATCACGTCGGCCCCGCCGGCGCGACCCGCTACGAGAACCTGCTGAAAGAAACGGTGTTTGCCGCCACGCGAACGATTCGCGAATCGCTCGGCCCCCGCGACTGGTGCGTGAGCGTCTTCAAGGACAACTCGGGCGTGGTGCGGTTCGACGGCGACCACGACATCTGCGTGAAAGTCGAAACCCACAACCATCCCTCGGCGATCGAGCCCTACGGCGGCGCGGCAACGGGGCTCGGCGGCGTGATCCGCGACGTGCTCGGCACGGGGCTCGGCGCCAAGCCGATCGCCAGTCTCGACGTGTTCTGCGTGGCGGCTTCCGACACGCCGGCAGCCGAGATCCCACCCGGCGTGATCCATCCGCAGCGGCTGCTCGCGGGCGTGGCGGCGGGGGTTCGCGACTACGGCAATCGGATGGGCATTCCCACGATCGCCGGCGCGGTCGCCTTCCATCCGGGCTACATCGGCAACCCGCTGGTGTTCTGTGGCACCGTGGGCATCATGCCGCGAGGCCACGCCGAAGCCGCGGTGCAGCCGGGTGACCTCGTCGTGGTGGCCGGCGGCCGCACCGGCCGCGACGGCATCCACGGGGCCACGTTCTCGAGCATCGAGTTGACGAGCGAGAGCGAGGCGGAGAGCGGCGGCGCCGTGCAAATCGGCCACGCGATCAACGAGAAGATGCTCACCGACTTCGTGCTCGAGGCCTCGCGGCAGCGGCTTTTCCACGCGATCACCGACTGCGGTGCCGGCGGCCTCTCGAGCGCCGTCGGCGAGATGGGAGCCACGCTCGGCGCCGATGTCGACCTCGACCGGGTGCCGCTGAAGTACGAGGGGCTGTCGGCGACGGAGGCGTGGATCTCCGAGGCGCAGGAACGCATGGTGCTCGCCGTGGCACCAAGCGATTGGCCGGCCATGCAGCGAATCGCCGACGACGAGGGCGTGGAGGTGACGACGATCGGGACGTTCACGGGCTCCGGCCGCATCGTGCTCAAGTGGCACGGCAGGGTTGCGGGCGAACTCGACTGCCACTTCCTCCACGAAGGCCGGCCGCGACAGCGGCTCACCTCACGGCATGCCCCGGCGGCGCCGACCGCTCTCGCCTGGTCGGGCGACGGCGGCGTCACGGCGGCGCTCGTCGACGTGCTCGCGCAGCCCGACGTGGCGAGCAAGGAGCGGATCGTCCGGCAGTACGACCACGAGGTGCAGGGCTGCTCGGTGATCAAGCCGCTGCTGGGTCCCGGCGAGGGCCCGGCCGATGGCACGGTGGTCCGCGGCGTCCTCGGCCGAGACCGCGGGATCGTCCTCGGCGTGGGACTCAGGCACCATCTCGGCCGGCTTGATCCCTATCAGATGGCGGCGGGTGGGATCGTGGAGGCGATCGCCAATGCCGTCGCCGCCGGGGCCGACCCCGACCGGATCGCGCTTCTCGACAACTTCTGTTGGGGCGATACCCGCCGGCCGGAGTCGCTCGGCACGCTCGTCGAGGCCTGCCGCGCCTGCCACGATCTGGCGATCGCGCTGGCGGCACCGTTCGTAAGCGGCAAGGACAGCCTCAACAACGTGTTCGCGTACACCGACGCCGCGGGCACGGCCCGCGAAATCTCGATCCCGCCCACCCTTCTCGTCACGGCGATGGGCCAACTCGACGACGTGCGTCGCGCGGTGTCGCCCGATCTCAAGGCGGCCGGCAATCGCCTTGCAGTCGTGGGCGAGACACGGGCCGACCTCGCGGGCAGCCAGCTCTCGCTCACGGGCCGGGTGAGCGGCGGCGGCGTGCCGACCGTCGATGTCGCCGCCTTCCGCGCCGTGATTCGTGGTGTGAACGTGGCCCGCCGGGCGGGACTCCTGCAAGCCTGCCACGACGTGTCGGACGGCGGTCTTGCAGTCGCGGTCGCCGAGATGGCGATCGGCGGCAGGCGTGGAGCGCGGCTCGCGCTCGCCGAGGTGCCGGTGGCGGCCGGAGCGGCCGACCACGATCTCGCGAATCTCGCGGATCTTGCGATCGCCTTCGCAGAGACGCCGGGCCGATTCATGTGCGAGGTGCGGCCCGAGCATGCGGCCGAGTTTGCCCGCTGCCTGGACGGAGTTCGGTTTGCGTGGATCGGCGAGGTAGTCGCGACCCCCGACCTCGAAGTCGTGTCGACGGCGGGCGCGATCGACCGCGTCGCCATCGATCGTCTGGCCCAGGCGTGGCACGGGGAGAATGCCTGATGCTGTCGCCACGCGCCCTGATCCTCCGCGCCCCCGGCACCAATTGCGACCACGAGACGGCACACGCCTTCGAGCGGGCCGGCGGCCTTGCCCGCCGCGTACACGTGCGCGCCTTGGCCGAGCGGCCGGCCATCCTCGACGACTGCCAGATCCTCTGTATCCCCGGTGGGTTCTCCTATGGCGACGACGTCGCCAGCGGCCGCATCTTCGCGCTCGAGCTCAAGACCCGGCTCGGCGATGCGCTCGTGAAGTTCCGCGACAAGGGCGGCCTCGTGCTCGGGATCTGCAACGGCTTCCAGGTGCTGCTCCAGACCGGTTTGCTGCTCGCCGATCCGACGACCGGGCTGCCGGAGGCGGCGCTCGCCCACAATGCCTCGGGCCGGTTCATCGACCGCTGGGTGCGACTGACCTGCGGGCCGAGTCCGTGCGTGTTCCTCAAGGGGCTTTCCACGCTCGAACTCCCCGTGGCCCACGGCGAAGGCCGGTTCGTGCTCCGCGATCAGGCGCGACTGGAGTCGCTCCGCGCGGCGGGGCAGGTGCCTCTCACCTACGCGGCCGACGACGGGGGCCGGCCGACGAACCCGAACGGCGCACTGGGCGACGTGGCCGGCGCCTGCGATCCGACAGGTCGCGTGTTCGGACTGATGCCACATCCCGAGCGGTTCATCGACGCCACCCAGCATCCGTCGTGGCCGGGTCGTCTCGACCCCTCCGCCCCGGGTGCAGGCCTCCTGCTCTTCGTCAACGCCGTAAAAGCGACGGCGTAACGGGCCCTCATTGAAGGGCGGACGGCATGTCCCCATCGCTGACGCGATTGGGCTTCCTGATTCCGGAGCAAGCGAGGGGATGCCCGTGCCCCGGAGCCGGCGTTGCTGGCCAGCGCAGGCAGGATGCCGAAGCGCAGCCAGGATCGAGTGAGCGAAGCCCAGGATGGGCGGAGCAAACGTCCGGCGACAGGGCGTGGGCAACCCCGAGCAATGAGTGCCGACGGCGTG
>Ga0315902_10010124_pt1 | contig 12508 bp, 14 predicted proteins | sample LakEriMetagenome_9_FD_203523 | JGI IMG/M metagenome (GOLD analysis project Ga0315902, IMG submission 203523) | Freshwater fungal communities from buoy surface, Lake Erie, Ohio, United States - Buoy 12 MA117 | ecosystem: Environmental > Aquatic > Freshwater > Lake > Lake biofilm | place: USA... | reverse complement strand
AGGTCCAGCGCGTCGCGCAGGTGAAAGCCCGGGATGGAACGCCCGCTGCCCTTGAGCGAGCCGTCCTGCGCGCGGGCGAAGACGAAGGTGGGCCGGTGCAGCCGGTCCTTCAGCCTTCCGGCCACGATGCCCACCACGCCCTCGTGGAAGCCCTCGTCGAACAGGCTCAGTGCCGGCGGCGGCGTGCCGAGCGTTGCCACCAGCGCGTCCACCCTTGCCTGCGCCTGCTCGCGCATGTCGGACTCCACCTCACGCCGGTCACGGTTGATGGCGTCGAGTTGCGCGGCCAGCTCGGCGGCGCGCGTGCGGTCGTCGGTGAGCAGGCACTCGATGCCCAGCGTCATGTCCGACAGGCGGCCGGCGGCGTTGAGCCTCGGGCCGATCTTGAAGCCGAAGTCCACGGCCGCGGCCTGGGCCGGGTCAGCCCCGGCCACGGCAAACAGCGCGGCCACGCCCGGCTGCATGCGCCCGGCGCGGATCCGGCGCAGGCCCTGCGCCACCAGGCGCCGGTTGTTGGCGTCGAGCTTCACCACGTCGGCCACCGTGCCCAGGGCCACGAGGTCCAGCAGGGCGTCGATGCGCGGCTGTGTGGCGGCGTCGAAGCGGCCCCGCTGTCTCAACTCTGCGCGCAGGGCCAGGAGCACGTAGAACATCACCCCCACCCCGGCCAGCGACTTGCTGGCGAAGCCGTCGCCGGGCTGGTTGGGGTTGACGATGACCTCGGCCTCGGGCAGCACCACACCCTGTGCGCCCATCGCCGGGAGGTGGTGGTCGGTCACCAGCACCTGCATGCCCAGCGCGCGGGCGTGGGCCACGCCGTCCAGGCTGGCGATGCCGTTGTCCACGGTCACCAGCAGGTCGGGCCGCTGCGCGGCCGTCAGGTCGACGATGGCCGGCGTCAGGCCGTAGCCGTGCACCTTGCGGTCGGGGACCACATAGCCCAGCGCAGACTTCTCCGCGCCCAGCAGGGCCAGGCCGCGCAGCGCCACTGCGCAGGCGGTGGCGCCGTCGCAGTCGTAGTCGGCCACCACCACGATGCGCCGGCGCGCCTCGATCGCATCGGCCAGCAGCGCGGCAGCACGGTCGGCGCCCAGAAGATCCGAGGGCGGCAGAAGGCGCGCCAGACCATCGTCCACCTCGTCGGCTGACCGCACACCGCGCGCCGCCAGCAAGCGCGCCAGCAAGGGGTGCAGGCCGGACTGCTCAAGCGTGTAGGCGGCACGCACAGCCGCGTCGCGGGCCACGAGGCGAGGGGCGTTCACGTGGCTCACAGCGTCTCCAGACACGCGGGCCAGGTGCGCCGCTCACCCTGCGGCCGAAGCACCTGCCTGACCCGACCCCAAAGGCGCCCCATCGCCGATGCGCCCGGCGGCGGCGACATCGTCACCGCACGCCGCTCACCGCACCAGCTGACTCGGCACGCCTGCCCCCTTTGCGAGGCCGCACGTGCATCGGCCAGCACGTCGTCGACCACCTGCCGCAGCACGGCCTGCCAAGCGGCCAGGTCTCCCCGCAGCGCGGGGGCTCGCAGCCGCTCGTCGACGACCACGGCTGCCACACGGTCCAGCACATCGACATCGGGCACCGGCCCGCAGCCATCAATCCAGAAGGAGTTCACCGTTTCGCGGCCTTCGCTTTCGCGCCGGACGTTGACGGGATGCGTGTGCCACAGCATCTGCACCTCGCTTTGAAGGCGGCGCAGGCGACGGGCCTGCGGATCGGCGCCCAGCCACAGGTCGACGTTGCGTCCGCTGACCCGGTCCAGCGAGGCCGTGCGCAGCCCCGCCAGACCGGGGTGAGCAGCCAGCCAGAGCGAGGGCTGCACCCAATGCAAGGCGTAGTCCTCCTCCTCGAACCAGGGGCGGACCGACTCGAACAGCGCCCGGGCCTCGGGTTCCTCGAGTGCCAGGTCGGTCGGGTCGCGCATCGTCACCTGCTCGGTGCCCAGTTGCCAGTGGACCGGGCTGACCCGCGCCCACACGCGCCCATCGCGCGGCAGCCCGGCGCGCGCCGCCAGAAGGCCACCGACGGGCACCTGCCCGTCACCCGCCTGCAGCCCGAGCGCTTGCGCCAGCACGCGCTCGTGGGGCGGTGTCCAGGTGAGGGCCGGGTCATCGGCGTCGGGGTCGGCCGGGGCTCCATCGCCCACACGGGGCGTGCCCTCGTTGACATCGGCGCCCGCCATCGGCTCGTGCACCCAGGACTTCAGGTCCGTGGGCAGGCCTGAAAGAGCAGACGCAAGGGCCGACGACAGGTCGACACCCGCCTGCGCAGGCGGCGAAGCGAAGGACACGATGCGGTGCATGCCGGTCAATGCCCGCTGCGCACGTGCAGGGGCAGCATCAGGGTCATGGGAGGGGCGGGCGAGGGCATGAAGTCGTAGTGCGTGTAGAACCGGGCTGCGCGCTCGTTCAACGCATGCACCAGCAGGGCTCGAACGCCCACGTCCTGCGCCACGGACAGGGCGCGGCGCAGGGCATCCTGCAGCAAGGCACCGCCGACTTGCCTGCCCTGCAGGCGCTGATCCACAGCCAGGCGGGCCAGCACCATCACGGGCACCGGGTCCGGCATGTTGCGGCGGATGCTGCCAGGCGAGTCCTGATGCGAGACCGCGCCGGCTGCCATGGCGTAGTAGCCCAGCACCTGCCCGGACGCATCGGCCACCACGAAGGTGCGGCTCGCACCGTTGCCTTGGTTGACCAGCGCACGGCGCCGCAGCCACTCGTCCAACGCAGGCTCTCCGCTGGAGAAGCCCTCCAGCCGGTGCGCAGCCGACAAGGGCTGCGGGTGCGAGAGTTCGAGGCTCACGCGGAGCGGGTGTCCCAAGGCGCCTTGACGGCCATCAGCCGCTCCAGGCCCGGGTTGGGCTGGGGCGGGGCGTCCAGCAGGGCGACGAACTCCTCGAACCGGTGGGCATCGAGCCTGAAGAAGACCTGATCGAGCAACACTGCCTGTGCGCGCTCGCAGGCAGCCTCCAGCATGAAGTCCGACCGGTTCTTGCCCAATGCCGAAGCGGCCCGGTCGATCAGGTCGCGCTGCTCGGGCAAGGCCCTGAGATTGATCGCGGCATCGCGCATGGAGTTCCTCTCTTCCCTTGCGTATATCGGTTGGATATACGGTTTCAGTGTCCACCACCGTATAGCTGTTGTCAACACAATGAGACCGCCCATGCCCGCTCCGTTAGAGTCACCGGCTCATGGCTTCCCTTCCCTTCGAGTGGCAGATCGGCTGGCGCTACACCCGCGCCGGGCGATCGGGCCGCCGCAACGGCTTCATCTCCTTCATCTCCGCGGTGTCGATGCTGGGCATCGCGCTGGGTGTGGCGGCGCTCATCATCGTGCTGTCGGTGATGAACGGCTTCCAGAAGGAGGTGCGCGACCGCATGCTGTCGGTGATCCCGCACGTGGAGGTGTCTTCTCAGGCCGGCGGCGCGATGGCCGACTGGCGCGAGGTGCAGACGCTGGCCAGGCAGCACCCTCAGGTGCGTGGCGCGGCGCCCTTCATCTCCACCCAGGTGCTGCTGGCGCGCGGCGAGACGCTGCGCGGGGCCGTGGTGCGCGGCATCCTGCCGGCCGAGGAGGCCCAGGTCACGGCGCTGGGCGCGCAGATGCGCGACACCGCCTTCGCCCAGCTGCAGCCGGGGGCCTGGCGCATCGTGCTGGGCGCTGAGCTCGCGCGCAGCCTGGGCGTGGGCGTGGGCGACCCGGTGACAGTGGTCGCCCCCGGCGGCCAGGTCACACCCGCGGGCGTGGTGCCGCGGCTGAAGTCGTTCACCGTGGCCGGGGTGTTCGAGGCCGGGCACTTCGAGTACGACAGCGCGCTGGCCCTGGTGCACCTGGACGACGCGGCCCGCCTGTTCCGCCTGGACGGGCCCAGCGGTGTGCAGCTCAAGCTGGCCGACGCGCAGCAGGCGCGCACGGTCGCCAGTGAGCTGGCCGGCCGCCTGCCCGCTGGGCTGGCCGTGCGCGACTGGACACGCACCAACCGCAACTGGTTCGACGCGGTGCAGATCGAAAAGCGGCTGATGGCCATCATCCTCACGCTCATCGTCGCGGTGGCGGCCTTCAACCTGGTGAGCACGCTGGTGATGACCGTCACCGACAAGCGCGCCGACATCGCCATCCTGCGCACCCTGGGCGCGAGCCCGCGCTCGGTCATGGGCATCTTCGTGGTGCAGGGGGCGCTGTCGGGCGTGGTGGGCACGCTGGGCGGCGTGGGCCTGGGGCTGCTGGTGGCCTTCAACGTGGACGTGATCGTGCCGGCCATCGAGCGCGCGCTGGGCGTGGCCTTCCTGCCCGGCAGCATCTACCTGATCAGCCGCATGCCCAGCGAGCCGCTGGCCGCCGACGTGGTGCCCATCGCGGGGGTGTCGCTGGTCCTGGCCTTCGTGGCCACGCTCTACCCCAGCTGGCGCGCCAGCCGCGTCGACCCGGCGCAGGCGCTGCGGTATGAGTGAGGCCGCGGTGTCCGAGGCCGCAATGAACGCGCCCGCCCCGGTCGATGCACCGGTGCTGCGCGCCTTCGAACTGCACAAGCGCTTCCGCGAGGGCCGAGGCGAGCAGGCGCTGGACGTGACCGTGCTGCGCGGCGTCAGCCTGGAAGTGGCCGCGGGCGAGACCGTGGCGGTGGTGGGCCCCTCGGGCGCCGGCAATAGAACGTTGCTGCACCTGGTGGGCGGGCTGGACGCGCCCAGCAGCGGCCGCGTCGAGCTGATGGGGCGCGACCTGTCGACCCTGGACGCCGCCGAGCAGGGCCGCTGGCGCAACCGGCACCTGGGCTTCGTCTACCAGTTCCACCACCTGCTGCCGGAGTTCAGCGCCCTGGACAACGTGGCCATGCCGCTGCGCATCCGCCGACAGCCGCCCGCCGAGGCGCGGGCGACCGCCGCGGCGATGCTGGAGCGCGTCGGCCTGGCCGGGCGTGCGGCGCACCACCCGGCACAGCTCTCGGGCGGCGAGCGCCAGCGCGTGGCCATCGCCCGCGCCCTGGTCACGCAGCCGGCCTGCGTGCTGGCCGACGAGCCCACCGGCAACCTGGACCGTGCCACCGCCGATGCGGTCTTCGACCTCATGCTCACGCTGGCCCGCGAGCAGGGCACGGCCTTCGTGGTGGTGACGCACGACGTGTCGCTGGCCGCGCGCTGCGGCCGCACGGTGACGCTGCAGCGCTAGCCCCCGCGTGGGCCCGCTGGGGCCTTGCGCACGCGCTCAGCGCGCCGGGCACCCCCTTCCTACAATGCCGGCGTGCATCTTCTGAACGCTGACCTCCACTGCCACTCCACCGTCTCCGACGGCACGCTCGAGCCCGAGGTGCTGGCGCGCCGAGCCAAGGACAACGGGGTGGAGCTGTGGGCGCTGACCGACCATGACGAGGTTTCGGGGCAGCACCGGGCGATGGCCGCTGCGCGCGAGGTGGGCCTGGATTACCTCACCGGCTGCGAGATCTCGGTGACCTTCGCCGACATCACCGTTCACATCGTGGGGCTGGGTTTTGATGCCGACGATCCCGCGCTGGTGAAGGGTCTGGCGGCCACCCGCGGCGGCCGCGCCGAGCGCGCGCGCGAGATGGCCGACGAGCTGGCCAAGGTGGGCATCAAGGGTGCCTACGAAGGCGCGCTGAAGCACGTGGGCAACCCGGATCTCATCTCGCGTACGCACTTCGCGCGCTACCTCGTCGAGACCGGCACCTGTGCCGACACCCACGAGGTCTTCAGCCGCTTCCTGGCCGAGGGCAAACCCGGCTTCGTGCCGCACCGCTGGGCCAAGCTGGGCGACGCCGTGCGCTGGATCACCCAGGCCGGCGGCATGGCGGTGATCGCCCACCCGGGCCGCTACCGCTTCACGCCCACCGAGGAGTACGCGCTGTTCAGCGAGTTCGTCGCCCACGGCGGGCGCGGCGTCGAGGTGGTGACCGGCGCGCACAACGCAGCCGAGCAGGTGAAGTACGCCGACATGGCGCTGGAGTTCGACCTGTGCGCCTCGCGCGGCAGCGACTTCCACTCCCCAAGCGAGAGCTACAACGACCTGGGCGCCGGACCCGACCTGCCGGGCCGCCTGACACCCGTATGGGAAGCCCTGGCCCCGCGCGTGCTGCGCGCCGAGTGACGGCCCGCCATCCCGCCGCGCACCCCTTGCTGGGGATGGCGCTGATGCTGCTGGCCACGCTGAGCTTTGCCGGCATGGACACCCTGATCCGCCACACCAGCGCCTTCGTGCCCGCGCTGCTGCTGATCACGCTGCGCTACGCCTTCCAGGCCGGGGTGATGGCGGTATGGATCGGCGCCGACCCGCGCCTGTCGTTTCGCGCCGGACACCCTCGATTCCAGGCGGTGCGCGGGGCGCTGCTGCTGACCAGCAGCGCCTGCGCCTTCTTCGCGCTGAAGTTCATGCCGGTGCCGGAGTTCACCGCCATGGCCATGCTGACCCCGGTGCTGGTCATGCTGCTGGCTGCGGCCCTGCTCAAGGAACACGTCAGCTTCTGGCGTTGGGTGCTCGTGGCCGGCAGCTTCGCCGGCGCGCTGATCGTCATCCGGCCCGGCAGTGGGCTGTTCGGCTGGGCGGCCTTGCTGCCCCTGACCGGCTCCTTCGCGCTGGCCGGCTTCCAGGTGCTGACGCGGCGCATGTCGGGGCTGGACCACCCGCTGACCACGCACTTCTGGACCGGCCTGACCGGTACGGAGCTGATCGTGCCGGTGCTGCTGGCGGGCGTGCCCGACCTGCCGGCTGTGATGGCCGGCTTGAGCCCCACCCACTGGGCCCTGGGCGCAGCCATCGGCGCGGTGGGCACCTTCGGCCACCTCCTGCTGCTCACCGCGCACGGCCAGGCGCCGGCGTCGCGGCTGGCGCCGTTCACCTACGCGCAGATCGGCTGGGCCCTCGCCCTGAGCTGGCTGGCCTTCGGCACCTGGCCCGACGCGGTGGCGATCGCCGGCATCGTGGTCATCACCGTGTGCGGTGCGCTCAACGCGTGGATGAACGTGCGGGCGGGCCCGTCGCAGAAGGCGGCCGTGGCGCCGCTGGATTGAGCGACGGGCCGGCTGATGGCGGCACCGCTTGCCCGGCGCCCGAGCCCAGGGCCATGGACGGTCGTGCAGGCCCCTTCGGCGACAAGGTGCGCAGGAAAGTCACCAGATCGTCTTCCTCCTGCGCCATCAGTCCCAGGGGCCTCAGCAACTGCTGGCCGTCGGCGTGCAGGCGATCGGGGTCAAGACGCGAGTAGTGCCGCACCACCGCCTGCAAGGTGGGCAGCTGGCCGTCGTGCATATAGGGCGCGGTGTCGGCCACGCCGCGCAGCGACGGCACCTTGAACTCGCCGAAGTGGCGGTGCTCGGCGTGCACATGGCGCGTCTTCACCGACTCGTCGTCACGCGGTAAGGCCCAGCGCGACAGCAAGTTGTAGGGGCTGGCCTTCAGCGCCTCGATGCCGCCGTGGCGGCCCGGGTCCACGACGCCGGGCCGAACGAAGAAAGGCAGGCCGATGTCGGCAAACTCGCCGTGCGTGAACCGCGGGCCGACATGGCACAGGTGGCAGTTGCCGCGCCCCACGAACAGGCGCAGGCCGCGCTGCGCCGCCAGCGGGTAGCGTGCCGCGGCCGCACGGTCACCGCGCGCCAGGGCATCACGGAAGTCGTCGAACGGCGTGCGGCCCGAGGCCAGCGTGGCCACCCAGGCCCCCATGGCCTGCGCCACGCCGACGAGCACCGCCTCATCGCCCTGCGTGACGGCGTCCTGGCCGAAGGTGCGCCGCCAGGCCGCGGCCAGTGGCGGCTGCGAGGCCACCGTACGCTTCAGGTGGGCGGGGCTGGAGGCCATCTCGCGCGCGTCCAACAACGGGCGGATGGACTGCCCCCACAGGCTGTCGGCCGCGCCGTCCCAGCCGAGCCAGCGCTCGTGTGCGGCGTCCAGCAGTGTGGGCGCGTTGCGGTCGAGCTCGGCCACGCCGACTGAGCGCGCGCGGCCATCGGTGAAGGCGCGCGCAGGGTCGTGGCAGTGGGCGCAGGACACACCCGCCGGCGACAGGCCGCGCTCGAAGAACAGCGCGCGACCCAGCGCCTGGGCCTCGGTGCGGCCCGACAGGGCGTTGCCGGCATCACGGGGCAGCGGCAGCGGCCAGGGGCCGTGGGACTGGATGCGCTGCAGTTCCTCCGGGGTGAAGTCCAGCACCGTGGGCGCGCTGACATCAGGGGCGGTGACGACTCCGGTGGCGGCGTGGCCGGTGCGCGGCGCCAGGGCCAGCATCACCATCAGCCCCGTCACCGACGCCAAGGCGGCTGCCGCGAACAGGCCCACGACTGCCAGCGCTGCACGCGGTGGAACCAGCGCCCGGCGAGCCCGCCTCGCGGCCCCGCGCGACACGTTCACCTCACGTCGGTCTCGGCCGAGACCCACACACGGCGTCCGCCTTCGCGCTCCAGCTCGAACCGGAACCGCCAGATGCCCGGCATGTGCAGCATCAGCCCGCGAGCCTCGAAAGCGCCGGCGTCTGCCGTGCTGAACGTGGGCCGGTAGTTCATGCCGTGGCGGTGGGCGGGCATGTCGGCGTCCACGCGCAGCAGTCGCGCCGCGCCGCACACCGTGCCCGCCAACTCGAAGTGGCGCCCGACCGCCAGGCGACCGTCGCGGGGCGCAAAGCGCACGCTCAAGCCCGCAGCCTCGCCGCTGCCTCGCGCCATGAGGGCGCCGGGTGCGCCGCCATCGCAGCCTTGAGGGGCTTTTGCAGCCTGAGAACCCTGATTGCCTTGATTGCCCTGAACGCCGGCCTGCGTCTGATGCCCCTGGTAGCCCGGCGCCCCGCGCACGGCCGCCAGCATGTCCTGGCCGTTGCGCCAGGCAATGCGCTCGGCCAGCGGCGCAGGCAGGTCGGCCAGCCACTCGCGCGTCCAGCGCGCGTGCGGCACCACGTAGTGCCAGCGCTCGGGTGTGAAGGTGTCGGTGCCGGGCATGAAGCGCTCGGGGAACTCCTCGAAGGCCTCGCGCCACCCGGCCTCGACCTTGCCCGACGCGCCGTGGTCGCTGCGAAACGCCAGGTCGCACCACAGCTGGCGGTGGCGGCGCAGCACCTCACGCACCCGCGCTGGCGGCTCGAAGCCCGAGTGCGCCCACAGCACGCGGGCCTGCGGCCACTGGGCAAACAGGCGCTCCACCGCGTCGGCGTCGGAGTGCGCGTGCAGCAGCAGGCCGCGCTCGCGGGCCAGTTGCACCATGCGCCGCGGCACGGGCAGTTCGGCATCGGCACCGTAGAGGTGGAACTCGCCGATGCCCACGTAGCGGAACTTCGCGAGCCGGCCCTCCAGGTAGGTGACGATGCCGTCGTCGCGCACCCAGGTGGAGAGGTCGCCGCGCGTGCGGTACGGGCGCAACTCGGGCACCACGATGTCGGGCGCCTCGGCCAGCAGCTTCTGCGTGCCCTCGTCGTCGGACGACGACACCAGCGCGCCCTTCAGCCCGGCCGCGCGCAGGATCTGCGCCGCCTGCTTGGGCGGCACCACCTCCCAGGCGTCGTGGCTGTAGTGCAGGTGGGCATCGAACAGCGGCAGCGGTGCAGTTGAACCCGCGGCGCTGCCCGATGGGGATGCGGCCCGCGCGGGCCCCGCGGGCCATGCCGCCACAGCACCGCCCACCCCCGCTGTCACCCCCAGCGATGCCGCAGAGCGCAGCCAGCGTCGACGCGACCACGCCGGATCTTGATCAGGCAGCGTCTTGGGGACCATTCAGGACCCCTTGCGGTTGAACAGCGACTCCATCGCCGCGTCGATCACCAGCGCACACAGGCTGTACAGCAGCGAGCCCACCAAGGCAGCGCCGAAGCCGTCGACATTGAACCCGTCCAGCACCGAAGCCGCCACCCAGAAGGTGAAGGCGTTGATGACGAAGATGAACAGGCCCAGCGTGATCAAGGTCACCGGCAGCGTGAGCAGGATCAGCAGCGGCCGCACCAGGGTGTTGAGCAGGCCCAGCACCAGGGCGGCGATCAGGGCCGATCCGAAGCCGGTGACCGAGACACCCGCATCCAGGTGGGCCACCAGCAGCAGGGCGGCGGCCAGCAGCAGCCAACGCAGGACGAGCAACATGCGTCGAGGATAGCGCAGGCCGGACAATGCGCGGGTGTCGCAGCTCTTCGAGGTCCACCCCACGCACCCGCAGCCGCGCCTGCTCAAGCAGGCGGTGCAGATCCTGCACGGCGGCGGCATCGCCGCCATCCCCACCGACTCGAGCTACGCGCTGGTGTGCCACCTCGACGACAAGGCCGCCGCCGAACGGCTGCGACGCCTGCGCGGTGTGGACGAACGCCACCACCTGACCCTGCTGTGCCGCGACCTGAGCGAACTGGCCACCTACGCCCGGGTGGACAACCGACAGTTCCGCCTGCTCAAGCTGGGCACGCCCGGGCCCTTCACCTTCATCCTGGAGGCCACGCGCGAGGTGCCTCGGCGGCTGAGCCACCCGTCGCGGCGCACCATCGGCCTGCGTGTGCCCGAGCACCCGGCCACCCAGGCGCTGCTGGAACTGCTGGGCCAGCCGCTGCTGGCCACCACGCTCATCCCCCCGGGCGAAACCGAGCCGATGAACGACGCCCAGGCCATCCGCGAGCACTTCGAGAAGCAGTTGCAGGCGGTGGTGGATGCCGGCGCCTGCCCGGCCGAGCCCACCACGGTGATCGACCTGACCGATGACGAGCCGGTGATCGCGCGGCTGGGCCGCGGCGACCCCGCACGCCTGGGCCTCAGGACCGGGGGCTGACGGCGGCAGGTGCGGGTGCGGGTGCGGGTGCGGGTGCGGCTGCAGGCCTGCGCAGCGCGTCGCGCAGGCGTTGCGGATCGAAGCCCACCTGCGGCATGCCGCGCACCAGGATCACCGGCGTGCCCGGCGAACGCGTGGCCTCGAACAGCAGCGCGCAGTCGCGGTCGCTCTCGATGAAGCACTCGTCGAAGGCCACGCCGTGCACGCCGAACCATTGGCGCGCCTGGGTGCAGATCCCGCAGGTGCGAGACGAGAGCATGCGCAGGTCACCGCGTGCGGCCAGGGCGGCCACCTGGGCGCCCAGTTGGGAGCGTTGCCACGCCGACACCGCCGACCCGAGCGCCGCGACCCCCATCAGCAGAGCGAACAGCCACAGGAGCGATCTGCGCCGGGCGTCATCCCTCACCACCGGGTTGCCGTCCGCGGACATCTGCAAACCCCGCGGGTGGGCAGGCTCAGACGGCGGCGGTGACCACCATCTCCACCCGCCACTCGGGCTTGCCCAAAGCGGCCTGCACGGTGGCGCGGGGCGGCGCGTGGCCTGCGGCGACCCACTGATCCCATACGGCGTTCATGCTGGGGAAGTCGGCCAGGTCGGCGATGAAGATCTGGCACATCAGGATCTTCGACTTGTCGGTCCCCGCGCGCACCAGCAACGCATCGATCTGCGCCAGCACATCGCGGGTCTGGCCGGCGATGTCCTGCGAGCCGTCAGATGCCACCTGCCCGGCCAGGTAGGCCACGCCGTTGTGCACCGCCATCTCGGACAGGCGCGCGCCCACATCGAACCGTTGAACCATGGAAGGACTCCTGAAGGAAAGAATTCAGCGCGATCGCCGCTTGGCGGCCGCGGAGGTGCCGGCCTGACCAGCCGGCGCCGCCTTGTGCCCGATGCGGCTTTCGGTGCCGGCCAGCAGCTTGCGGATGTTGGCCTGATGGCGCCAGACCAGCAGCAGGCTCATCGGCACGATGGCCGCCAGCGCGGGCTCGGCGCCCCAGATCAGCAACTGGTAGAAGGGCGCGAAGGCGGCAGCCACGATGGAGGCCAGGGACGAGTAACGGCTGAACGCGGCCACGATGAGCCAGCTGGCCAGCGTGGCCACGCCCAGCCAGGGGTTGAGGGCCATGAGCACGCCGGCCGCCGTGGCCACGCCCTTGCCGCCCTGGAAGCGGAAGAACACCGGCCAGAGGTGGCCCAGGAAGGCGGCCAGCCCCACCAGCGCCACGGTGGTCTCGCCCAGGCCCAGCGGCTGGCGCCACCACAGCGCGACAAAGACCGGGACGTAACCCTTGAGGGCGTCGAGGGCGAGGGTGAACACCGCGGCGGCCTTGTTTCCCGATCGCAGCACATTGGTGGCACCGGGGTTGCCCGAGCCGTAGCTGCGCGGGTCGGCCAGCCCGAACAGACGGCTGACGATGACCGCGAAAGACAGCGAGCCGATCAGGTAGCCGGCCAGCACGGCCAGCAGGGGAAACAGCGGCTTGGCAGCGTCCATGGGCGCGGCAGTGTAAAGGCCTAGCCGATCCAGCCGGCCTTCCACAGCGCCACCGCCGCCGCCACCACGGCCACGGCGATCCACGGGCCCCACTGGCGCAGCAACCCGGGCTTGTCGGCGTAGGGGTCTACCAGCGAGCGGCGCGATCCGGGCGGCAGGCTGGCCACCCGGGTCAGCGTGGCACCGAAGGGCAGGTTGATGCGGGCACGGATGTTCACGGCCCAGCCGTTGGCGTCCAGCAGAGGACCCAGATTGCGGCGGCGCAGTTTCAAC
>Ga0315902_10010123_pt1 | contig 12509 bp, 8 predicted proteins | sample LakEriMetagenome_9_FD_203523 | JGI IMG/M metagenome (GOLD analysis project Ga0315902, IMG submission 203523) | Freshwater fungal communities from buoy surface, Lake Erie, Ohio, United States - Buoy 12 MA117 | ecosystem: Environmental > Aquatic > Freshwater > Lake > Lake biofilm | place: USA... | reverse complement strand
CGCTCGGCCTGCGTGAGCCATTTTGCATTTCGAGGTCGATCCGTGAGGCACGCGAGAACGACAAAGCCCAGCACCACCGCAGGCAGCCCCTCCACGATGAAAAGCCACTGCCAGCCATCGAGTCCGAACCATTTCACATCCAGCAGTAGCGACGACACCGGCGCACCGAGCGCGAGACTGAACGGCACGGCCACAAGCAGGCCCGACAGCGCCCGCGAGCGATCCCTCTGCGCAAACCAGTGCGTGAAATACACAATGATACCGGGGAAGAATCCCGCCTCCGCCACGCCGAGAAAGAAGCGCGCCCAGTAGAACTGCGACGGCGTTTTCACGAATGCCATCGCCGCCGAGATGAAGCCCCAAGTGATGAGAATGCGCGCAAACCACTTCCGCGCACTCCATCGCTCCACCAGCAGCGCGCCCGGAATCTCCAGGAAGAGATAGCCGATGAAGAACACGCCAATGCCGAAACCGAACACGTCCTCCGAAAAGCCCAGCGCCTCGCCCATGCGCAGCTTGGCAAAGGCCACGTTTGCGCGGTCGAGGTAGGAGATGATGTAGAGCAGGATGACCAGAGGCAGCACACGCCACGCGACCTTGCGGCGGAGGGCGACGGGATCGATGGAGGAGGGAGTCATGGAGCGGTGGAGTGGTGGCGCTTCCGACTACGGGTTAGACTCGGCCACAACTGGATTGGTGAGGGCGCCGATCTTCTCAATGTCGATGGTCACGGTGTCTCCGGGTTGGAGGAAGACAGGGGGCTTCATTGCGGCACCAACGCCTTGGGGTGTGCCAGTGAGGATGACGGTGCCGGGCAGCAGCGTGGTGCTGCCGCTGAGGAACTCGATGAGCGTGGGCACGTCGAAGATCATGTCGTTCGTGTTCCAGTCCTGCATGGTTTTGCCATTGAGGATGGTCTGAATGCGCAACGTGTTCGGATCGGGAATCTCGTCCTTCAGCACGAGGCAGGGACCGAGCGGCGCAAAGGTGTCGAACGTTTTCCCGCGGCACCATTGGCTACCGCCGCGTTTGATCTGCCAGTCTCGGGCGCTCACGTCGTTGGCGCAGGTGTAGCCGAGCACGTAATCGAGCGCGTCTGCCTTGGAGACGTTCTTGCAGGCCTTGCCGATGACGACAGCCAGCTCGCACTCGTAGTCCACTTCATCGCTCTGCAAATGACGCGGCAGCACGATGTCATCGCCCGGGTTTTGCACCGCGCCGGGGGATTTCATGAAGAGCACCGGATACTGCGGGATGGCGGCGTTGCTCTCCTCCGCGTGCTTGCGGTAGTTCAAGCCGATGCAAAAGATAGCCGTGGGTGCCAGCGGCGCGAGGAGCTTGCCCGGCGTGACGATTTCATCAGTGACGCGGAAGTCGCCGAAAAGATCGCCCTCGATGCGGCAGGCGGTGCCGTCGGGTTGAAGGGCTGCGTGCTGGATGGTGCCGTCGTTGGCTTGGTGGCGGATGAGTTTCATGAAAAAATGGAGAGATTCGTTTAGCGCTTGGTTTGGACGGTATAGCCGAGGCCGCGAAGCAGTGTGGCGAGGGTGTCGTGGAACTCTGCGGGCAGAGGAAGCACCGGGGGCGATGGGTCGCCGACTTCGGGGCCTATCATGTTGAGTCCTGCCTTCATGACACTGAACCAATGGGCTCCGTCACCTCCGTTGTGGTAGGCGCTGAACTGCAAGCGCATGAGCGGCGCAAGCTTGGCCCATATCTGCCGAGCGGCGACCAGATCCCCCTTCACCGAGATGGCTTGATAGAGCTTCACCGCAGCGGCTGGCACCATGCTTGGGATGCCGGAGATCCATCCATGGGCTCCGTGGCAGAGCCCCTCAAAAGCCACTGAATCGATGCCGGCATATACAGAGAGCTGCCCATTGGTCTCTTGCAGCAACGAGCAGACGCGGTCGGGCTCGGCATTGGACATCTTTACACCTTTGATGGCTCCCTCGCGGAAAAGCTGGGCAAGGTGCGAGGTGCGAAGATTCACCCCAGTCAGCGGAATATTGTGATAGAGGACCACCGGGATGGAAACGGCCTCTGCGATACGCCGGTAGTGGTCCATGGTCTGTGCCGGTGTGGGTGCCATGTAATAAGGCGGCACGATGAGCAACGCATCCGCACCCACGCTCTCCGCGTGCTTGGAGAGTTCGATGGTCAAACGCGTGGAGACATGATGGGTGCCTGCGACGATCGGCACCCTGCCTGCGCAGGCTTCAATGGATGCTTCCATCACGCGCTTGCGGTCGTCTGATTCCATGCCGGCGAACTCTCCTGAACTACCAAGCGGGGAAATGGCGCTGACGCCTTCGGCAATCAACCAGTCGATGTGTGGCTTGAGCCGGGCAAGGGCGAACGTGCCGTCCGCATTGAATGGAGTGATGGAAGAAGCGCAGACGCCGCGAAAGAGTGGCTTGTGCTTGGCAGGAGTGACGGTGTCAGGGTTGCTCATGGTGGTGTGTTGCTGGTGGACTGATTGGTTGGTTGGGTTGGCGAGGTGGGCTCAGATTGCCCGGTCAGTTGCAGCCGCTCCGTGGCCTCGCGGGAGGTTTTCTCGAACAGCGCCGCATTGCGCGGTTGCTTCAGATCTTCGTCGAAGGTCGGAATCATCCCCCTCATGCACTCCTGGCCCTCAGCGCTGGCGAGCAAGTGCGGCAGGCAGGATTTGATGACTTCGAGCGCGATGTTCGCCGAAACCGACGCGCCGGGCGAAGCTCCGAGCAGCGCTGTGAGGGAACGGTCGGTCGATGAGAACACTTCGGTGCCGAAATACACTGCGCCGCGATCCGCCTTCTTGATGGTCTGCACGCGGATGCCCGCCTGCAAAAGCCGCCAGTCCTCCGTGCGCGCATTCGGGTAGTATTGGCGCACGGCATTCATCCGGTCCTCCATGCTCTGCAGCCCTTGCGTCACCAGATAACGCACTAGTGATCGGTTATGCACGCCGGCGCGCAGCAGCGTGGTGAGATTGTTCGCGCGAACGGAAAGCGGCAGATCGGTCCAGCTTCCGGTGTGCTTGAGGAAACGCGTGGTCCACGACGCAAAGGGACCAAAGAGGAGCTGGCACCGCCCATTGAGCCGCCGCTGATCGAGATGCGGTGTGCCAACGTGCGGGGCCGCTGGATCAGCGACGCCATAGACTTTCGCGTTGTGCTTTGAGCAGACGGAAGGTTCATCGCAAACCAGCCACTGCCCTCCGACGGGAAACGCGCCAAACCCCGCGACCTCGGGGAGTCCCGTCGATTGCAACAAAGGCAGGCTGCCGCCGCCTGCGCCGACGAAGACGAACTTCGCACGCTGCTTGCGCTCTTCACCGGAAGCCATGCAGCGCAAGGCGACATGCCATTCGCCATTGCCGCGCCGAAGTTTGGTCGCCTTCCATCCGGCGGCCACACCGCAGTGCTCCTGCTGCGCCAGCCAGCCGCATAGACGGCGGGCCAGCAGGCCGAAGTTCACCTCGGTGCCCTCGCCTGTCGTGGCTGCGACCGAACAAGCATCGCGCCCTTCCATCACCAGCGGAGCCCATTGGCGAATGACCGAGGGGTCCGTGGTGTGCGTCATGCCGCGGAAGAAATGATGCTCCACCATCGCCGCGTGCCGGGTATGAAGGAAGTCCACATCGTCCGGTCCCTTCACAAAGCAGACGTGCGGCACCGCATGAATGAAGTCGGCAGGCTCTCCCATCACTCCCTCGGCGGCCATGGAACCCCAGAACTGCTTCGAGTGCTCGAACTGCTCAAAGATGTGCAACGCCCGGCTGATGGGCACGCCACCGTTTTGATCGCGTGCCGGGGTGTAGTTGAGCTCACAGATGCCCGCGTGGCCCGTGCCCGCGTTGTTCCAGCCGTCCGAAGCTTCACGCGCCAGTTCGGGCGTGATTTCGAACATCTGGATGCGCAGGCGCGGATCGAGCCGCTTGAGCATCACGGCCAGCGTCGCGGACATGATGCCGCTGCCGACAAGCACGATGTCGGGCGTTTCAATGATGCGCGATGCGACGCCGCAAATCGCTCCGACCTCCGAGGGTGGGCGACGCGCAGCGCCATCATGCGCATTCATCTCCACGGGCATTTCCATCGGCCCGATTTCAGCACCAATGGGCACCCTGCACCTCCACATGCACGGCGTAGAGGCTGCGGCTGGCGGTCATGAAGAGGCGGTTCCGGCGCGGGCCGCCGAAGCACACATTGCTGCACACTTCGGGCAGCACGATCTGGCCGATGCGTTTGCCTTCGGGAGAGTAGATGTGCACGCCATCGTAGCCTTCGCCCACCCAGCCCATGCCGGCCCAGATGTTGCCGTCTTTGTCGCAACGGATGCCGTCGGCAAGCCCGGCGACCTGCTTGCCGTTGAGTTCCATTTTCATCGAGGCGAACTCGCGGCCGTTCTTCAGCTTCGCGCCGTCGATGTCCCAGACCTTGATGTTCTTCGGCGCCTCGGGGTAATGCGTGGCACCGGTGTCGGCCACATAGACCTTCTTGTAGTCGGGCGAGAAACAGAGGCCGTTGGGCTTGAAGATTTCGTCAGTGACCTTCTCCACCTTGCCGCTTGGGTCGATGCGATAGATGGCTTCTTTGAGCAAGAGATCGCCCTTGTTGCCCTCGTAGTTGCCGAGGCTGCCGTAGCCCGGATCGGTGAACCACACGCTGCCATCGGAATGCACCGCCCCGTCGTTGGGCGCGTTGAAGGGTTTGCCGTCGAACTTGTCGGCGAGGACGGTGAGGCTGCTGTCAGCCTCGTAGCGCACCACGCGGCGATTGCCGTGCTCGAAGGAAATCTGGCGGCCTTCCCGGTCAAAGGTGTTGCCATTACTGTAGCCAGCGGGCTTGTGGATCGTCGTGACCTCGCCGTCATCTTGCAGCCAGCGATGCTGCACGTTGTTCGGGATGTCGCTCCACACGAGGTATTGGCCCCATCCGCTCCACGCAGGCCCTTCGGCCCAATACATTCCGGTGTGCAGTCGCTCGATGGGCGCGGAGCCGACCCTGTATTTTTGAAATGCCTTATCGAGCGCGATGACGTCCGGTTCGGGATAACGGATGGGGGCAGCGCCGGGGCCGAAGTCTCGGGCAAACAACGGAGCGGCAGCAAGAGAGCTGATGGAAGTGAGGAAGGAACGACGTGTGGTCATGGTGTTGGTGGATGGTTGGAGTGGTGGAATGATGGAATCACCTCGGGGCGGTGACGCCGTTGACGATATTCGGCAGCGTCTCACCGCGCACGGCTTGCAGAGCGATTCGCGCGGCTGTTTCGCGCAGCATCTTGTGCGCTTGCGGACTACCGGAGGCGATGTGGGCGGCGAGGATGACATTGGACATCTTCAGGATCGGATGATCGGCTGGAATCGGCTCGGGATCGAAGACATCGAGCGCGGCACCGGCGAGATGACCTGATTGCAGTGCTTCCGTGATCGCTGCGCTGTCGGCAAGATCGCCACGGCCCACATTGATGAAGACGGACCCCGGCTTCATCTTGGCGAACGCTGCGGAGTTGAAGAGCTGTTTCGTCTTCGGCGTGGACGGACAGTGCGGCGAGACAATGTCGCTCTGCGCGAGCAACTCATCGAAAGACGCTGCGGCCACCGCGCCTGCTTTGGCGATTTCATCCGCGGCCACGACGGGATCAAACACGAGCACACGAGCTTTGAACGCGAGCAGACGCTTCACGACTTCCCGCCCGATGCGCCCAAAGCCGACGATGCCGATGGTGAGATGTTTCAGCGATGACATCGCGGTCAACGGCGTAGCGAGGCCCCACTTGCCCGCGCGGATGTCGAGCGCGTTCGGAACCACCTGCCGCGTGATGGCGAGGATGAAGGCCAGCGTGTGATCCGCGACTTCGTCGATGCAGTAGTCCGGGATGTTGCACACCGGGATGCCACGCTCGCGTGCGGCTGTGGTGTCCACATTGTCGTAACCAATGCCATAGCGCACGATGGCCTTAGCTTTGGTCATGGCGTTCACCACCTCGGCATTCACCGGAGCAAACTGCGCAATGACTGCATCGGCATCTCGCACAAGTTCGGCGAGGTCAGCGGGTGAACGCTTCTCTTTGAAGGAGACGACCTCAATACCTGCGGGTCGAAGAATGGATTCCTCGACGCTGAGATCGGGGAAGGTGTAGTCGGTGATGGCAATTTTTAGCATGGTCGTGTGTGTAAGGTTATTCGCCGATGACGCGGACGGTGGTGAGGGACTTGATGAGGCTGTGGTCGTCCCATTTCCAGACAACGCGCTTCTCCTTGTCGTGCGTGACCTCGAAGGCGTGGGCCCCCTTGCCCTCCTGACCGCGCAGGAAATTGCCGACGAGGAGATTGCCGTTCTTAAGCACCTGGACGCTGGAAACCCAGGTGATGTTCAGCTCCGGCGCGTCCTTCGCCCCGAACTCCCACACGATCTCCTTTGCCGGCGTGACCTCGATCACGCGTTTCTGCGTGCCACAGGAGATGAGCGTGTTGCCATTGGGCAGCCGCTGCCCCTCGTTGGCGTTGGCGACCCCGGTGTATTCCCACACGACCTTGCCGCTCGGGTCCACCTCGCGGACCGCCCCCTCGCCTTCATGTCCGGCGAGGATGTTGCCGTTTGCGAGCTTGTGGAGATTGCGCACCTGAGTGTGGGCGCCCTTCTCTGTCGTGGTCAGCGGCGTGACATGCACGATCCCGCCCTTTGGATCCACTTCCACCGCCTGCGGCGGCCCCTGCTCCGCGACCAGCGTATTGCCATTCGCGAGCCGCTCGCAGCCAAAGACCTGATGCGACTTGCTCACGTAATCGAACACCGTCTCGCCACGCGAAGTGATCTCGCGCACGCCGGTCGGCTGGCCGCCATAGCCGAAGAGGATGTTCCCATTCGGCAGCGCCTGGAAGATGACCGTGGTGCTCGGTGGCTTGAACTCCCACACGAGCTTGCCGTCGGCATCAAGTTCGACGAAACGGTTCGGCCCTTTGCCATACTCGGTGAGGAGGAGGCGATGCTTAATAGGCGCGTCAGCAGCAGAGCTTGGTGTGGTGAATGGCAAAGCGAGTGCGACGAGGCAAATGAGGTTTCGGGCAATGGAATGCATGGTTGGTGTGAGGTTGGAAATGGGTTGCAGGGTTCGGTTGGCGTTCATGCCAGCACCTCCTTCACGACATGGCTTTCCTCGACACCGGTCAGGCGATAATCGAGACCCGCGTGGCGGTAGGTCAGCTTTTCGTGATCGAAGCCCATGAGATGCAGGATCGTGGCGTGAAAATCGCGGACGTGAACCGGCTTCTCGGCGGCTTTCATGCCGATCTCATCCGTGGCGCCGTGGACGATGCCGGGCTTCACGCCGCCGCCGGCGAGCCAGGAGCTGAAGGCCCAGGAATGATGCTCGCGACCTTTGGCGGCAGCCGTGTTGTTGAAGGGCGTGCGGCCGAATTCTGTGGTCCAGACGACGAGTGTGTCGTCCAGCATGCCGCGTTGCTTGAGATCGCGCAGCAGGGCGGCGATGGGTTGATCGACGTTCTTCGCGAGCGGCACATGCGTCATCATATCGCCGTGCGCGTCCCAGTTGTCGGAGGAGCCGGTGTCGATGAGTTCGACGAAGCGCACACCGCGCTCGACGAGTCGACGCGCCGCGAGACATTGCCAGCCGAAGCCAGTGGTCTGGCCGCGTTTCAGGCCGTAGCTGGCGAGTGTGGCATCGGATTCTTGTTTGAGGTCAAAGGCATCCGGCACGGCTATCTGCATGCCGAAGGCGGTCTCGAAGGTCTGCAATCGCGCGGCGAGCAGCGGATCGGCGCCGCGAGAAGAGAGGTGCTCTTCATTCATCTGACGCAGTGCAGCGAGTTCGAGTTGCTGGCGGTTCGCAGGCACCCGCGGAGCCACGTTGGCGATGGGTTCCGCACCAGGAACGACGAGCGTGCCCTGATACGCACCGGGCAAGAAGTCACTCGCGAACACCTGCGTGCCTGCATAGGTCTGCTTCGGCGCGATGACGACGAAGCCCGGCAGATTGCGGTTCAGCGTGCCGAGTCCGTAAGTGGCCCACGAGCCGATGCTGGGCCGTGACTGCGCGAACGAGCCCGTATGCATGCCAAGCGTGGCGTTGTAGTGATTCGAGTGCGAGGTGTGCATCGAACGGATGAGCGCGATGTCGTCCACGCACTGCGCGATGTTTGGAAACAAGGCGCTGACCTCCGTGCCACACTGCCCGTGCTTCGCGAACTCCCACTGCGGGCGCTTCAAATAGATGCGCTCGTAGCCGGGGCGGTTTCCAATCTCGGGGTGATTGGCCTTGATCTCCTTCCCATGATCTCGTGTGAGCGCGGGCTTCGGATCAAAGGTATCCACATGCGACACGCCGCCGGTCATGAAGAGGAAGATGACGCGCTTCGCCTTCGCCGGAAAATGCGGCTGTTTCGGTGCGAGCGGGTCCGCATTGTCTGCGAGTAATTGCTGCACGATGCCAGGAAACAGCAGCGAGCCAGTGACGGCGCTGGCGAGGAATTGGCGGCGAGGGATGGTGTGTGGCTGCATGATCAGTCGAGGTGCATGAACTCATTGCTGGCGAGCAGCACGCGGGCGTAAGCGGCCCACTTTTCCTGCAGGGTAGCGGGATAGCTGGCGAGAAATGCTTGGCAGCGTTCGCGTTCGGCTGCGGAAGGCTGGCGCTGGAACAAAACGCGATAGGCCTGCGCAATGCGGACTTCATCGGTGGCCTGCTTCATCAGCGACGCAGCGAAGGCACCGGCCTGCGCATGGAAGAAGGGATCGTTGATGAAATAGAGCGCCTGCGTCGGCACGGTGGTCGTCTGGCGGGCAGCGGTGCTGGCATTCGGATCGGCTCCATCAAAGAGCGAGAGAAACGGATGCCGGCGCTGACGCTGCACCATGAGGTACGCGCTTCGGTTGGTGGTGTCATAGACGGCGTTGAAGGGGCCGTGCTGGGTGAACGTCCAAGTGCTCTCAGCGGGGAAGGGATGCGCCTTGGCAGGTGTGAGGTCGAGCTGCGCCGAGGCGGTGAGCAGGCTGTCGCGCATCTCCTCAGCGGTCAGACGGCGGCGTGTGAAGTGAGAGAGCAGGCGGTTGTCGGGATCTGCGGTGTGTGGTGTGGCACTGGCGCGCTGATAGGCGGCGCTACTCATGATGAGCCGGTGCATCGCTTTCACGCTGTAGCCGCTGGCGACAAACTCGGAGGCCAGCCAGTCGAGCAACTCGGGATGCGTGGGCTTTTCGCCGCGCGAACCGAAGTCATTCGGCGAGCGAACGAGGCCGGTGCCGAAGTGCCATTGCCAGATGCGATTCACCATCACGCGCGCCGAGATTGGCTGCTGCGCGATCCAGTCGCCGAGTTGCCTGCGACCGCTGCCCGCATTTGCAGGCACCGCTGCACCACCGAAGACGGAGAGCCAGCGACGAGGCACTTCTTCGCCGGGCTTTTTAGGATCGCCGCGCAGTTGCAAAGGGGAATTTTTCGCCGCGCCTTCCACGACGGCGTAAGCAACCGGGATTACTGGCGCTGGTTCCACTGCGACGGCTTTGTCGTTCGCCGCCTTGCCCACATTGACCAGCGCCGGGCCAAACTCAGGCGCAGCGATGTGATGAAGCTCAAACGCCACTCCATCGAGATTGGAGGGATGCACATCAGCCACGCGGCCCGTCACAGCGACCACGGCATCGAGCGGACTCACCCAAGCCACGGCGACAGGACGCTTGATTCCGGGATGAACGAAGAACGACTTCGCCTGGAGCGTGGTCCAGACCATCACTTGCTGATCGGCGGAATTCACTAAAACGGACGGTCCTCCGTTGACGCTCCATGTCTTGAGGGCGCTGTTGCCATTGATGGATTCGGCCTTGTCCGTGAGAAAGGCGGGGCCTTTGGGCGTGGATTCCAAGAAGCACCAAGCCGCACCGTCACGGCCGGAGTGCGGATTGTTTTGGGGCAGGCTTTGAACGAGATCGGCCACGCTCCATGTGCGTCCCGCGCCACCGGTTTCGCGGATGCTCCACTCGACGAGCGTGCTGTCGGCACCGTGACTCGCATTGGGCAGGACCGTGAGGCGAATGACCTCGCCTTTGCGCACTGCGATCTTCGACAACGACTCACCGCCTACCGCCGCGAAGTCCACGGATTTTCCCTCGCCCACCTGCGAACTGGCGAGAAGGCGCGTGGTTTTGGCCAAGGACTCGGTGATGGCTTTCTGATCCGCGCCAACCGTTTTCATGCGCAGCTTCTTTTCGGCCTCCGCCTTCGCCGCAGTTTCGCGCCACGACTTCATGAGCGCCTCAACCTGCGCGGCGGGGATCAGCGGCACCATGTCGCGCGGCTGGCCCTTCGGCTCGCAGCCGGGAAAGGCGAAGCGCGTGCTGCTGAAGATGCCGTAGAGCGCGTAGTAGTCTGCGGCGGTGATGGGATCGTATTTGTGATCGTGGCAGCGCGCGCAGCCGGTGGTCAGGCCGAGGTAGTTCTTGCCCACGTTGTCGATCACGTCCTCGAAAGTGAGGTGCATGTCCTTGTCGATGTCATGGCCGAAGCGCCGCGCGATGGCGAGGTAGCCCGTGGCGACGATGCCTTCGCTGTGCTCGCGCTCCGGCTTGTCTGCATTCAAGACATCGCCCGCGAGCTGCAAACGCACAAAGTCGTCATAAGGCATGTTGCGATTGAAGGCATCCATCACCCAATTCCGATACCGCCACGCATGAGGCAGCGGACGGTCCGTATTCTCGCCTGCCGTGTCCGCATAACGCACCACATCCAGCCAGTGACGCCCCCATTGCACGCCGTATTGCGGCGAGGCGAGCAGACGTTCGATGACCTTTGTGAACGCATCGGATGATTGATCTGCGACAAAAGCCTCAACTTCCTCCGGTGTCGGCGGAAGTCCGGTAAGATCATACGTCGCCCGACGAATCAGCGTGCGCCGGTCAGTCGCCGCGCTTGGTTTGATCGAATGCGCATCAAGTTCACGCTGGATGAACGCATTGAGCTTCGCCGTCGAAGGTGCCGCATCCGCCTTTGGGAGCGGCTGAAACGCCCACCACGACTTCGCCTCCGCCGCCTTCATCCCGGCAAGCTTCGCCTCAGCCACACGCGGATCAGGCGCGCCCATCTTCACCCACTCCGTGAGCGCCGCGATGGCGCTGTCCGGCAGCTTGCCACCTTTCTTCTGCGGCGGCATCGCGAGGTCTTCATCGTGATACCGCACTGCCTTGATGAGCAGAGATTCGTCCGGCTTTCCCGGCAGGATCGCCGGGCCAGAGTCGCCGCCCTTCTCCCAACCCGCCTTCGTATCCAAAGCGAGTCCGCCTTTGGTCTTCTCCGCGCTGTGGCACTCGTAGCAGTGCTCGACGAGCAGCGGACGGACCTTGGATTCGAAAAATGCGTTGTCGTCCGCGGAGACCGTGGTCACGGTCGCCAAAAGAAGAAGGACTCCGATGGACGTAATGCGATTCATACGCGCTCAGCTTACACTTCTTCCAGCATGAGTTTCGCATCGCCGAAGGTCTTCGGGCGCACTTCCATCTTGTCCATCATGGACATGAACAGGCGGCAGAGCTGGCGATCGGGCTTGTCTTTGTAGTCGAGCGCACGTCCGCCTTTGAGTCGGCCTCCCGCGCCGCCGAGGACGATGATGGGGAGCTGGTCATTGTCGTGCTTGGCTCCGGCCATCATGCTGGAGCAGTGCATGAGCATGGTGTTGTCCAGCAGCGTGCGCTCGCCCTCGCGGATGCTGTCGAGCTTTCGCGCGAGGTAGGCGAGCTGCTGCATGAAGAGCTGGTTCACCTTGAGGAAATCCTCGCCGTCGGTGTGGCTGAGGAGGTGGTGGATCATGTAATCAATGCCGTGGCCGGATTGCTGCACGCTCGGGAGATTTGGAAAACGAAGGGCGCTGTGATCGTTGTTGAGCTTCAGCGTGGTGATGCGCGTCGTGTCGGTCTGAAATCCGAGCACGAGGATGTCGCACATCAGCTTCATGTGCTCCGCGATGTCCTGCGGGATGCCGTCGGCGGGGCGCGCGATGTTCGGCTTTTCCAATGTGGGCCGCCAGCCTTGCAGCTCGCCGCGTTTGCCGGCGTTCTCGATGCGCTTTTCCACTTCGCGCACGCTGTCGAGATACTCGTCGAGCTTGCGCTGATCGCTGGCGCTGATTCCTCGTCGCAAGTCCTGCGCGTCGGTCAGCACCGCATCCAGCACGCTTTTGTCCGCGGGCGACGACTCGTCCTTGAAGAGCCGGTCAAAAGCCAGCGCAGGGTAAAGCTCCAGCGGCGTCGGCGTGGTGGGCGAAGACCACGAGATGTGCGAGCTGTAGAGCATCGAGTAGTTCTTATGCACCGACGGATTCGATTTCTCGCAGGCCAGCACGAGGCTCGGCACCTTTGTGCTGCGTCCGTAGGTCTGCGCGAGCAACTGATCGAAGCTCGTGCCCGAGCGGATCTCGCCACCGCTCGCGATGGGAGCGCCGGAGAGCATGTTGCCCGTCTGCGAACTGTGGATGTTTCCTTTCCGCGCCTCCGCGTGGAACAACCCGCGCACAAAGA
>Ga0315902_10010122_pt1 | contig 12509 bp, 12 predicted proteins | sample LakEriMetagenome_9_FD_203523 | JGI IMG/M metagenome (GOLD analysis project Ga0315902, IMG submission 203523) | Freshwater fungal communities from buoy surface, Lake Erie, Ohio, United States - Buoy 12 MA117 | ecosystem: Environmental > Aquatic > Freshwater > Lake > Lake biofilm | place: USA... | reverse complement strand
TCTCGTCGGCGGCGGTGAGCAGGGAGGTCTCGTTGATGTCGCGCAGATAGGTCTCGAGCGGATTCTGCACGGCGGATGCGGGTGGCTTGCGACGGGGCGATGGCATGGCGCGACGAAGGTGCTCCGAGGACGGTGCTCGCAGGGCGGGCGGCCGAACGGCCGCACGGGTGTCGGATCGTTCCGGCACAGGGAGAGGTATCGACGGGTACGGGCGGTGACTGCACAAGGCAGGAGGGGAAGGCAGACCGCAGCGCGTGGCGCGAACGTGCCGATCGCAACGGTCGCCCGGCGTCGGGGCCGCGGCTTCAAGCAGTCATGGCGCCGGGGACGGGGCGGTCTCGGGCCCGGGTGCGCCGCCGGCGCCGAGCACGCGATCGAGAAACTCGAGCACGGCCGTGCCCGCGGCGGTGCCGGCGTCGACAGCCACGTCGTGTCCGACGCCGTTGAGCAGCGCCAGCCGGCAGTCGATGCCCGCCGTGCGGCAAGCCTCGTCGAGGCGGACCGCCTGGTCGGTCGGCACCAGCGCATCGTGGCCGCCGTGGACGAGCAGCAACGGCGGATCGTCGGCGGAGACGTGCGCCAGAGGGCTCGCCCCCCGGGCCGCCTCGCGGAGCTCGGCCAGCGGCCCGCCGATGAGCCGCCGCGCGGCCGCCGCCGTGCGCGCGTGGGCGGGGCCGAGGCTCGGCAGATCGGTGGGCGCCGCGATCGCGCAGCCCGCCTGGACGCCGGCGTCGTCGGTAGCGGCCGGGGAGTCGGCCAGCGCGACGAGGGCCGCCAGATGCCCACCGGCGCCGCTGCCGATGACGCAGATTCGCGTCGGATCGATGCCCCACGTGTCGGCGTCGCGGACGAGCGCGGCGAGCGCCGCGCGGCAGTCGTCGAGCTGGGCGGGAAAAACGGCCGTGGCCGGGGGGCGGTAGCCGACGCACGCGACCGCGTAGCCGCGGGCGACGAGCCAGCGCAGCGGGCAGGCGGCCCGCGTGCCATCCCAAGTGTCGCCACCCGCGATCCACACCACCAGCGGCAGGCCGCCTGCGGCGCAGGTGTCGGGCAGATAGAGGTCGAACCGCCGGGCGGTGTCGGCGGGGTCGCCGACCGGCAGGTCGCGATGGGAGAGCACCCCGTCGCCGGCGACGGCGAAGGGTGAGCCGAGCGTCGCCTCCACGCCGAGCGGCGGCTGACGCTGCGGGGTGATCATCGGCGCCGTCGCGGCCCCGACCGGGGCGGCGGCCCCCAGAGATTCGGCGGTCGCGGACCGCCCCACGACCACGGGCACGCCATCGAGCGGTCTGCCGCGGCGGGCCGCCCGGCGTGCCGCCCGCCGCGAGGGCACGCGCGGCTGCACGTCGCCACCGGCCGGCAGGTCGGCCGGGGCGCGGGGGTCGTCCCGCCAGGCGAGCTGCACCTGTGACCAGTCGCGGCCCGAATCCACGCCGCGGGCATCACCGGCCAGCATCGCGCAGCCGAGCGCCACCGCGGCGGCGCATGATGCCGCCGCGGTGGCAATTCCCCGCGCCATACCGCGGATCGCTGCCTGCGACATCGTCGCCGTTCAGCGCCGCGCCGGCAGCTGCCCCGTGGGTGTCAGCTCGTCGATGATCCGTGGGATGTACTTGGCGAGGACCTCGGCCAGCTGGTCGCGGTCGACGCCCTTGGAGCGGGCGATCTGCTCGAGCTCGCGCTGGCCGAAGGCGTCCTCGATCTGCCGGCGATCGACCGGCTTGTTGGGGCCGGTGCGGACCCACGAGTCGACCTGCTCGCGCATCCCCTTCTCCTCGAACTGCCGCACCACGTCGGGCAGCTTCTGGGCGCCGCCGCCGCCGAAGATCTGCGTGAGGATGTCGCCGAGGTCGGTCGGGGAGGGCATGCCCTGCGGGGGCCGCTGCTGGGGCTGCGGCTGCGGGGCCCGCGGCTGCGGCTGTTGCTGCTGCTGGGCCGCGCCTTCGAGCACCTGCTTCAAGATCTCACCGAGAATGTCCATGCTGGAACCTTTCGTGACGGAGGGAAACGACCGCGAGTGGCGATGGAGGAATCGCGACGTGGGCAGTCTATGGCCCGCCTGTGGCCGGGGAAAGCAGGCGGTGCCGGGCAAGCGAAACCGCCGCGGCCCGGCCGTGCGGTTCACGGCACCGCGACCGCCTCGCCGCCGGCCCGGGTGCCGAGGGCCCGCCAGACCGCGATGTCGACGTCGTTGCCGATCGTACGCGTGGAGGCATCGAGCATCGAGATGGTCACCAGGCCGTTGTGATGGCTGCGCGAGGTGATCGCCGCATAGGTCTTTTGTGTGGCGTGCGACCCTTCCTGGCGGGAGTTCAGGTCGAAGTCGTGCGTCAGGCCACCCACTGTGTGCGGCACGCGGGTGTTAGGCGGGAACACGGTCGTGAAGCCCGCATGGTGGACGCGGCCGTCGGGCCATTCGGTGTGGCCGGTGCAGTCGTTGGTGGTGGTGCCGAGCTTTTGGTCGCTGGCGGAGGCGCCGGTGGCCAGGCCCGACATGACGGCCGGATCGGACGGCGGGCTACCCGTCGGGTAGGCGCCGCCCGGATCGGACGTGTTCCGGACGTACGGCGTGAACGCCTTCACCTCGGCGACGCACAGCGTCTTGCTCATGCCGTCGCTGAACATGCCGGACTTGAACTTGGAGTTCGGATGGAACGCGCCGTCGCCGCCGGCCCCGGTGGCCGGGTCGTAGATGAACCACGTGCCGTAGTTGAAGCCGTAGGTGAATGGGTAGACGTACGTCACGCCGCTCTTCGTGCGGGCACTTTTGTTGGCTTCGCTGGGGCAGACGAAACTTTGGATTTGGAGTTGGCGGACAGTCGCCCAGTTCTTCGCCGGATCGGGTGTGCCGGTCGTGAATCCGTCGTCCCAGGCCGTCTCCAGGTTCACCTTCACGGCCGACGCCCCCTCCTCGATGTACGGCAGGATTCGGCCGTGGACCGACCAGGAGCCGTTGTTGCTCACGAACGTCGTGCCCGGCGTGTGGAGCATGCTCGGCGGAAAATGCCGTTTCGCGCTCTCGTAGTTGAGGACGGCGAGCGTCAGTTGCCGCGAATTGTTGCCGCACGCCATGCGCCGGGCGGCCTCCCGGGCGCCCTGCACGGCGGGGAGGAGGAGGCCGATGAGGGTGGCGACAATCGCGATCACGACGAGCAGCTCGACGAGCGTAAAGCCAGGGCCACCCGCGGGCCGGAAGAGCCAGCCGGGCAGGCGCGAGTGCAATGCGAGCAGGAATGTGTCGATGTCGTCGTCGCGGGCGGGAGCGGCATCACGCTGCGGGGCGTCGGGTTGCATGAGAGACTCTTGGGGCATGCCCGATGGGCGGCGGCGGGATGACCGTCACCAGCGAACGCTTTGGGTGGCCGCCACCCGATTATTTCGCGTTTTCGCGGCCGCAGGAGGCGTTTTTTCGCCCGCGCAGGCGGGGAACTTTTCGACCGCGCGGTGAAGAACTCACCGCCCGGGGCGGGCCGTCAGTCGTCGAGCCCCAGATGCCGCAGCTTGGTCCGCAGCGTGGCCCGGTCGAGGCCGAGGAGTTTGGCGGCGGCCGTGCGGTTGCCACCGGTGTGGGCGAGCACTTCCCGCAACAGCGCGGCCTCGACCGCCGTGCTGGCCCGGTGATGGAGGTCGGGCTCGGCAAGGTCGGCGAACTCGTGGCGGGCCGCGGCGGCCCACTCCTTCGTGGCCGCCGTGAGCGCGGCGGTGGCGGTGGCCAAGGGCGTGGCTGTGGTCGTGGTCGCCGCGGCCGTGGGGGCAGGCAGATGCTCGGGCCGCAGCGTGCCGCCGCGGGCGATCACGGCGGCGTATTCGATCGCGTGCTTGAGCTCGCGCACGTTGCCCGGCCAGGCCCGGCTGCGGAGAGCCGCGAGGAACTCCACCGCGAGCGCGGGCAGGGCGGCCGGCCGGGGCTGCCGGGCGCAATACCGGGCGAGGAAGTGCCGGGCCAGCGGCTCGATGTCTTCGGGCCGCGCGGCGAGCGGCGGCACGTCGATCGACAGCACCCGCAGCCGTTCGAAGAGATCGGCGCGGAATGTGCCGGCCGCGACCGCCGCGGCCAGGTCCTGCTGCGTGGCGGCGATCACGCGGACGTCGGCCGCAGTCGGCGCGGCGGAGCCCACGGGCGTGAAGGTGGCCGTGTCGAGCGTGCGCAGGAGTTTCGCCTGCACGTCCAGCGGCGCGGCGCCGACCTCGTCGAGAAACAGCGTGCCCCCGGCGGCCAATTCGAGGAGGCCGGGGCGGGCCTGGCCGAAGAGTTCGCTCTCCACCGCCCCGGGCGCCAGCGCCGCGAGGCTCGTGGCCACGAAGGGACCGTCGCTGCGGCCGCCATGGGCGTGGATGGTGCGGGCCACGAGCTCTTTCCCGGTGCCGGCCGCACCGCTGACGAGCACCGGCAGGTCGGTGTTCGCGACCAAGGCGATGTGCTTGAAGATGGCCTGCATCCGCGGCCCGGAGCCGATCAACTGGGGAGCATCGGCCTCCTCAGGCGGCGCGACCGCTGGGCCTGCGTCGCTTCGCTCCGCGAGCGCGCGGGCGACCACGGCGGCCACCTGCTCGAGATCAAACGGCTTGACGAGATAGTCGAAGGCACCCGCCGCGACGGTCCGCACCGCCGTGTCGAGGTCGCCGAAGGCGGTCATCACGATCACCGGCGTGCTCGGGGCGAGAGCCCGCAGTTCCGGGATGGCGGAGATCCCGTCGCGGCCGGGGAGGCGGACGTCAAGAAGGATCGTGTCGGGCGGCCGGCGGCGGCAGGCCGCGAGCGCGTCGGCGACGGTGGTGGCCAGCGTGACGGCGTGGCCCTCGTCGGTGAGCAGTTCGCGCAGGCTCCAGCCGATGGCCGGCTCGTCGTCGACGATGAGAATCTCGCTCATGCGGACTGCGTCACTGCGGGGGCATGCGGCTCCAGCGGCAATGTAATCACAAACCGCGTCCAGTCGGCCATGCGGCTCCACGAGAGCGTACCGCCGTGGGCCTCGGCCACCGCCTTGGCCACCGCCAGCCCGAGGCCGATGCCCTCCGGCTTGCCGGTGACGAAGGGCTCGTGCAGCGAGTCGCGAATGGCCTCCGGCGGCCCGGGGCCGTCGTCCTCGACCGAGAGCACGAGCGTGGCTGCGCTGGTGGCGGCGCCGAGCCGCAGCGTGCCGTCGCGGCCCGCCGCTTCGATGGCGTTGAGCGCCAGGTTCACCAGCGCCGCCCGCAGTGCGTCGCGGCGGCCGAGGATCGTCAGGCCGGTGGCGGGCCCGAGCTCCACGCCGACGCCCACGTGATGGCAGCGGGGGGCGGTGAGGTCGCGGACTTCGGCCAGGAGCGCATCGACGGCGAGCGGTTGCGGCGGCGCCTGCTCCTGCCGGCCCAGGGCGAGCAGGCCGCGAACCTCTTCCTCGAGGATGTCGAGCTGGCGGGAGGCGACGCCGAGGCTGTCGTCGGCCGTGCCCGCCGGGCAGCGGCGGCGGTGGAGGTCGATGGCGAGCTGCGCGCCGGTGACGGCATTGCGCAGCTCGTGGGCGAAGCCGGCGGCGAGCTGCCCCAGGAGCCGCTGTCGCTCGCCGGCCACGAGTTCGCCGCGGAGCGTGTCGAGCGTGGCGCTCATGCGATTCACGCCGGCCACGAGCCGGCCAACCTCGGCGGCGTCGGCGGTGGCGACTGCCGGCAGCGTGTGGCCGAACTCGCCGCCGGCGATCCGCGCGACGTGCCGCTCGATCGCGCCAATGCGCCGCGTGAGCCGGCCGGTGGTCCGCAGCGACAGCGGTACGAGCACGGCGAGCGTGGCCGCGGCCACGGCCAGCACGGGCCACAGGGCGTCGCGCATGGTGCGCCACGGGCTGGCCACCGGGGTGAGCACGAGCACGGTCTCGGGGCGGACGCCCGCGGCGCGGGCGACGCCGACCTGATGCGGCCGCCCGGCCAACGCGGTCACGCCGCCCACGTCGGCGGCCAACGCCGCGACGGCGTCGGCGGTCAGTTCGCCGCGGGGCACGGTCGCCGCGCCCGCCGTGCGCGACGTGGCATCCCAGACGATGAAGTGGCTGCCGGTGAGCGCGTGGAGCGTGTCGAGCACCTGCGGCGTGAGCGGCACCCGGGACTCACGGAGCGCGGCCGCGAGCTGCTCCTGATCGGTGCGGGCAGCCGCGAGGCTGCGGCGGGCGGCCAGCCAGGCGGAGACGGCGACGTTGGCGAGCACCGCCGCCAGCACGAGGCCCACGACGGGGACCACGAGTTGCCGCGACAGGGAACGGCCGGGAGGAGTCGGGGGCATGGTGGCGCGGGCGGTCAGCGCGATGGCGCCGACCCGGGCCCATGGTACCCCGGGGCCGGATCGAGGACACCGTGTCGACAGGCGGCTGGCCGTGGCCGCCGCCCGGGCCACCGTGATGGCCCGGCTCGCGCCGGCCGACAAGGAGCGGATCGTGTGGTTCTGCCGCCGCAACCTTTCATACCGGCTGGTTCGTGCCGCCGCCGAACAGCGCCCGCGCGTTTCGGCAGCAGACGTCGGCGACGAGGGTGTCGAGCCAGTCGCGGCGGTCGGGCAGCCGGCCGCTCTCGACGTCGGCACCGAGGAGGTCGCAGAGGATGCGGCGGAAGTACTCGTGGCGCGGATAGGAGAGGAACGACCGTGAGTCGGTGACCATGCCCACGAAGCGGGAGAGGAGGCCGAGATCGGAGAGCATGTTCATCTGATCGCGCATGCCCCGTTCCTGGTCCATGAACCACCAGCCGCTGCCCCACTGGATCTTGCCCGGGATGACGCCGTCCTGGAACGATCCGGGCAGGCCGCCGAACAGGGCATTGTCGGCGGGATTGATGTTGTAGAGGATCGTGCGGCCGAGGCATCCCTCGGCCACGAGCGTGCCCATGAACCGCACGAGCCCCGGCCCCTGCCGGGCGTCGCCGATCGTGTCGGCGCCGGCGTCGGAGCCGAGCCGTGCCGTCAGTGGCGGGTTCGGGTCGCGGAACGCCCCGAGGTGGAGCTGCGTCACCCAGCCCTTGGCATGGTTGAGCCGGGCGACGTGCCGCATGAAAAACGCCATGAACGTTTCCGCCTCGGCAGCCGTGGCCGCGGTGCCGGCCGTGTCGCCGAGCCGCCGCGCCCAGGCCTGCACCTTTTCAGGCTGCTGCACCTTGAGGGCCGCATCGGGGCGGAACGTGGGCACCACGCGAGTGGCGAGGTTGGAGGCGGCGATCTTCGCATGCCAGTCGAGCGGGTCGGCGGGATCGTCGGTCGTGCCCACGAGCTCCACGTTCATCCCATACAGGATTATGCCTGTCCGTTTCCGGCTCTCCCACCCCCGGACGGAAGTCCGGGGGTGGGGTGGTGACGGGGATCGTTTGAAGCACCACGATTCCAGCTGACGCATGATCCACAACGACGTTGCTGCACTATGGACAGCGAGCGTTCCCGTGAATCCCGCCGGCAGTATGAGAGGTCACGGGCAGCCCCGAGCCTGACGAGTGATGACACGACGGCTACCGAACGATCGTCAGCTTCTCGTCGGGGGGAATTGTGATCGTCGCCTTCTTTCGCAGTGCGGCGAGGGCGGGAGCGGAAATTCTTTGGAGATGCTTGATGACCACGGGCGCAGGGGTGCTCGCCAACACCTCGGCGACGGCGACGGCATCGGGGCCCTCCAAGGCAGTGATGCCACTTAGATACACCGGGAATTCGTTGTTCGCCCTCGTGGTCAACACGCGAGCGACCTCGGGCGTCAGTTTCTTGACTTCCAAGAAGAGCGTAGCGTGTTCGGCCGCCAAGTCCGCCGCGTCTTTGGGAGACAGTGGGTCGGAGGTATCGATAATCTGCTGGTCTTCTGAAAAGGGCGACGTGTAGTTCCCCGAGTCTTCGAAGGCCTGCCCATACAATCGCGCTCTCGTCGGCAGCCATTCCGGCTTGATGATCGGGCGACCACGATCGTCCTTCGGCGGCCGCACGGTGAGGATCACAGGCTGGCTTTCCAAGGTCCGCCGAGTCTCCCGGAGCCGCTGGGGATCGTCCGCGACGCTCCATGACACGGTCAGCAGGTAGCAGCCGACGAATCTCGGCTTCACATCCAGCGCGAAGCCTTTGGTGTCCGGATCGCGTACGTTGAACCGCGGGGTATGCGGCCCGGGCGAGCGGAACGGCAAGGCTGAGAACTTGTCGATCGGAAAAGGGTCAACAGGGTCCTGAGGGCGGCCGTTATCCACCACCCGCTGTTCCTCTGGGTCAAACCGAGCCGCGAGGCCGACATCGTCCAACCGGTACGAAATTATTTCTCCGATGGCGAAGCGATCTGGAATCACGGACACGAGCCGACACGTTCCGCCGATCGTGATTTCGGCAGGTTCCGCCCGGAGCACAAGGTCGGGGAGAAGTCTTTTTTCGGTAGTGTCGTCATCGGCCACAGACGGTACGGCAAGAGCCACGGCCAACAGAGCGACAGCGATCATGCGGCACACGAATCAACTCCTGTCTACCGGTGGAGAAAATCATCGAACCTTCCAGCCCTGCTTCTGTAATTCATCATCGACGTATGCCTGCCATTCCCGAGCCCACTTGGCCTGCTGCTCTGGAATCGTGCCGTGTTCGGTCTCGTCATCGTAACATCCCTTCTGAACCCTCTTGTCGATGGGCTCCCACACGTTATCGATGAAGGCCTTTCGCTTTTTGTGGAAGTCCTTGATCGCCACGTCTGCAGCGTCTTTTTGGGCTTGTTGTCTGGTGGCGGCGTTGGCAACGCCATTCCCGGTCATGTCGGCAGGCAAGTTCAGCGCGACCTTCGTGGCGATGTATTCTCCGATTCGCAGGTGCAGTCGCTCGTGCTCGAGCAGGGCCGCGTCCTGCGCGTGGACGAGCACCCAGGATTTGTTCGCATCGAAGGCTACGAAGGCATTCAATGGGGGGGCGCTAGCATTGTTCGGGCCGTCGCCGTAGACGATGCTCCGTGGGGCCCGGTTGGCGGTCACGCGAGGGATAGTCCGGCCAGCGAGCATGTCCGCAGCCATTTTCGAACTGATGGGCGGCTGGTGAGGTTGGTGCTGCGTTTGCCGGCACCCAAGCAGCGGCACCCGAAACGGCGCGGCCGATGGGCATGGTCAAGGCAGGATTTGGCGGACCGTCAGCCGAGTTCTTCGAGGTCGGCGAGGTCCTTGAGCCGGCCTGCGGCACGCTTTGTTTTCCGCATGTCATCGAGACCGAGCACGGGCGCCGTCACGTCGCCAAACGTGGCCGTGATTCTGTTCGGCCAGGCCGCGTCGAACTCCAGGCCCGTGACGCTCGTCATGATGTCGATACGGCTCGGCGGCAGCCCGATCTGGTAGAGCACCTCGGGCTCCGCGAAGTCTTCGACGTGCATCTTGGACAGCGGCGCCCGAAAACGCTGCAAGGCACGCCATGTGCGGGCCGCATTGTCGCGCGAGGCCTTCACCCAAAGATCGATGTCGAGCGTGGCACGCACATGGCCGTGGGCTGCCAGCGCGTGGGCGCCGATGACGAGATACTCAACGGCCTCGTCGCGAAACGCTTTCAGAATCTCGACAAAATGTGGATTCATCGGGCAGCGCACCCGTGAGGGACCACGCCTGCTTCGTCACTTCCCAGCACAACTCGATCCGCTCTGACGGAGAGAGATGAGAGTAGTCGGCCTTGGGCTCCGCGCCTCCGACCCGGCCGACCCACACGGGCCATTCCGACCGATCGATGTCGCCCGGCTGGGCAGCATCCGTGGACGGATGATTCACGCGACGAGGTGCAGAGGACATATCCGGATTATACCGTGCGCCGGTGCCGCCATGACGATCGGGGCCCGTCGCCGGCCCGCGTCAGCGCTGGCCCGTGGCCACGGCCCGGCCCAGTTCCTCGCGGTAGCGAAGCATGCCGGGGGTGGCGAAGCCCGCCTGAATGAGGCTGTCGAGAGCCCTCGCCTTGCGGGGGATCGTGGCGTAGTCGGCCCCCAGGCCCACCAGCCAGCGTTTGACCTCGCTCTCGTTGACGAACTGCTCGACGAATTGCCGCTCCAGAACGCCGGCCGGCAACGCCCGGGCACGACGAACGAAATCATCCTCGCTGGTCGCCGAGAGGATCCAGAACGCGGCGATCGCCGTTTTGCACTCGATGCGGGTCTGAGCTTCGGCGTTCGCTCCGATTGCTCTCCCGGTGTCGGTGCGCCACTCGGGCCGTCACGCGCGTTTCGATGATCACCCGCCGGAGCGTTTTGATTTCGGCGTAACTCGCAAATCTCGCTTGCCCCGGCCGAAGGAACGGTTGTTTTCGCCATGCTTTCCCGGGTGTGAGCCGCTACATGCATGCTGCGATAGCAGGTGAAACAGGTGTTGAGCCTCGGAAGCAGCAACGCGGTGGCCACGCCAACGCCGCTGCCCGGAAGCCCGAATCGTCAGGTGAGGGAATCCGCGTCGCTCCACCCGAGGCCATCCGCATTCCCTCGGCTCACGCCGCGGGCTTCAAGGAACGGGAGGAAATCGGGGACGGGGGCCGATTGGTTCGGCGGGTGGATGCTGAACTCGTTCGGCGCCGGGGGATCGCGTGAGCGCCCCCGGTCACGTGCCGCCGCCGAACAGCGCCCGCGCGTTTCGGCAGCAGACGTCGGCGACGAGGGTGTCGAGCCAGTCGCGGCGGTCGGGCAGCCGGCCGCTCTCGACGTCGGCGCCGAGGAGGTCGCAGAGGATGCGGCGGAAGTACTCGTGGCGCGGATAGGAGAGGAACGACCGTGAGTCGGTGACCATGCCCACGAAGCGGGAGAGGAGGCCGAGATCGGAGAGCATGTTCATCTGATCGCGCATGCCCCGTTCCTGGTCCATGAACCACCAGCCGCTGCCCCACTGGATCTTGCCCGGGATGACGCCGTCCTGGAACGATCCGGGCAGGCCGCCGAACAGGGCATTGTCGGCGGGATTGATGTTGTAGAGGATCGTGCGGCCGAGGCATCCCTCGGCCACGAGCGTGCCCATGAACCGCACGAGCCCCGGCCCCTGCCGGGCGTCGCCGATCGTGTCGGCGCCGGCGTCGGATCCGAGCCGCGCCGTCAGCGGCGGGTTCGGGTCGCGGAACGCCCCGAGGTGGAGCTGCGTCACCCAGCCCTTGGCATGGTTGAGCCGGGCGACGTGCCGCATGAAAAACGCCATAAACGTCTCCGCTTCGGCCGCCGTGGCCGCGGTGCCGGCCATGGCCCGCTCCCAGATGGCCCGCGCCTCCGCCTCCGTGGCGTCCACGTCGGGCAGGAACTCGATGCCGTGATCGGTCGCCCGGCAGCCGGCCCGCGCGAAAGCGTCATGCCGCTTCTCGATGGCCGCCAGGAGCCCGGAAAACGTGTCGGCACCGATGCCGGCCGTGTCGCCGAGCCGCCGCGCCCAGGCCTGCACCTTTTCAGGCTGCTGCACCTTGAGGGCCGCATCGGGGCGGAACGTGGGCACCACGCGAGTGGCGAGGTTGGAGGCGGCGATCTTCGCATGCCAGTCGAGCGGGTCGGCGGGATCGTCGGTCGTGCCCACGAGTTCCACGTTCATGAGGCCGAGGAGGCCGCGGGCGGTGAGCGGGCCCGTGGCCAGTTGGCGATTGGCCTCAGCCCACACCCGTCGCGCCGTCGCCGGCTCGAGCAGCTCCTCGATGCCGAAGTGCCGGCGCAGTTCGAGGTGCGTCCAGTGGAAGAGCGGGTTGCGGAGCGTTTGCGGCACCGTCTCCGCCCAGGCCGCGAACTTCTCCTCCGGCGAGGCGGCACCCGTGATCCGCTCCTCGGCGATGCCGCAGGCCCGCATCGCCCGCCATTTGTAATGGTCACCCGCCAGCCAGACGGCGTGGAGATTCTCGAATCGCCGGTCCTCGGCGATGTCCTGCGGCGAGAGGTGGCAGTGGTAGTCGAAGATCGGCTGCACCTTGGCGACGCGGTGGTAGAGGTCGGCGGCGGTGGCGCAGGAGAGCAGGAAGGAATCGTTGCAGAAGGACACGGGCTGGCTCCGAGGGTGATCGTCGCGGGATCATCGCAGCCCCGCGGCGGCCCGACAAGACGCGGCCGGGGGCCGCAAGGCCAACGGCGTCGCGCCCCGCTGCTCGGTCCCGCCGGCGGATTTCGGAGAGCCGGCGTGCCCGATCCCGGAGTCCGCGTTCAGTACCAGATGCCGCCGCGGACGACGAACGTGTCGTCCGGCCGGTAGTCGGCCGTGTCGGTGATGTAGTACTCGACGAGCCGGCCTGTGACCCAGCCGATCTCCGCCCGCCAGCTGGCCCCCAGGTCGGCCGGCCGTCGCTCCCAGCCCGCCAAGAGCCGGTAGTCATGGTAGACGACGACGTCGTTGGCGCCGCTGTCGCGCCGCACCGCCCACTGGTTGCCGCCGAACTCGCCGGCCAGATAGAGCCACTGGGAGGCGTGGCGGCTCTCGGCCACCCGCCAGGCCAGCCGGGGCCGCGGGAAGATGAGCTCGAACCGTCGGTCGTCGCCCGGCGTCCACAGCAGGCCGCCGGCGGGGAGGATGTTGACGTCGTAGCGGTCGAGGTAGATGACGCCGGCCACGATGCGGAGATC
>Ga0315902_10010119_pt1 | contig 12511 bp, 12 predicted proteins | sample LakEriMetagenome_9_FD_203523 | JGI IMG/M metagenome (GOLD analysis project Ga0315902, IMG submission 203523) | Freshwater fungal communities from buoy surface, Lake Erie, Ohio, United States - Buoy 12 MA117 | ecosystem: Environmental > Aquatic > Freshwater > Lake > Lake biofilm | place: USA... | reverse complement strand
TTTCACGATGCCGACAGATTGTCCTTCTGGCGTTTCGGCGGGGCAAATAAATCCCCAGGTGGTGTTGTGTAATTTGCGCGGGGGAACAAGTTTGCCGCTTTTATCGGCAGGGGTGGAAATTCTGCGCAGATGGCTCAAGCTGGAGGGGTAAGTGAGGCGGTTAAGAACTTGTGCCACGCCGACTTTATTGCTGTTGTTGTGTTTAATGCCGAAGTCGCCGGTTGCGAGGGCGCGGTTAATGCCGTTTTCAATGGTGGTGGGTTTGATGATTTTATAAAGATTGGTCAAGGTGACAATGTTTTCGTAGTCGTCGGTGGAGCGCCAAGAGCCGGTGTTAATCTCTTTTTTGATTTGTTTCTCCATGTCTTTGACCATTTTGTTGAAATAGTTGCGAAACTGGTTATTTAGTAGGGCGCCGGTTAAATCAATGCGTTTGTTGACGTATGAGTCGCGGTCGTCCAGTTTAATCCATTCTAAGCTGGCTTGCAACAATTTATTGGCGGAGTAGCCGAGCATAAATAATTTTTGCGGAATGGTTTGGCAATGGGGGTAGAGGTCGTTTTTCAGTATTTCTTTAGCGAACTCGCGCTTCTTTAAAGCGCCGGTTTCTTTGTCCATATTGATTGGCGTAAACATGACATTGCTGGTAAGAAGTTTCATGGCGTCTTCTTGTGTCATGCATTTGTTGGACTCGATAATGGAGGCTTGCAGGCACTCAATCATAGTGGTATATTGGGAGGGGTCAATGTCCATCAAAATGCGGTCACATATTTCCTTATCTGTGAGCACGCCGAGTGCGCGAAAGATGGTGAATAATGGCAGAGGGTTTTTGACGCGCGGGATTTGAATGTATATGGGAAACCCGAAGCCGTTATTTTTGGAGGACATCATCATATTGATTTGTTTCGGCGAGATGCATTTGGTGTCGGGAACGGATTTCATTTCTGCGGTGTAAGTATACTTGGTGCTGTTTTTGGAGATGTTGAAGCAGTATACGCGGTTTTCTGCGGCGCGTTCTTGTGCGAGAACGGTTTTTTCGGAGCCGTTAATAATGAAGTAGCCGCCGGCGTCCATTCGGCATTCGCCGGTGTGCGTGTTTTCCACATGTTTATACTGGCTGAGAACGCAATTGGTGCTCTTTAACATGATGGGTAGTTTGCCGATGTGGATTTTTTGGAAGGTTTTGTTGAATATTTGCATATTCTGGAGGTGTTCACCATTGCGCACGATGTATTTGAAGGAGATGTCAACGGTCATGGCGGAGGCGTAGGTGAAGTTGCGAAGGCGCGCTTCTTGTGGGAACATGAGTTTGATGGCGCCGTTGTTTTCGTGGATTTGTGGGCGGTAGATGTTGAAATTTTCAAACGTGGCAATGACTTCCAGAGAGTATAGACCGGTGGCGGGGTCCAGGTCTTCTTCGGAGACAATGCGCATGGGGTTGAACATATCAATGGTTTTATTGAGTTGGTAGTTGGTTAAATTATTATAAGATTCTAATTGATGCCGCACGAGGCGCTCCAAATATTGTCCCTTAAAGTAAGAGTCAATAATAGCCCAAGGTTCTTCAATGTATTTAGAATAATCTATAGATTGGTCATGATTAGACGAGTTTGATGCCGATGCATGACTTTTGACATCTGCAAGCTTATCGCTGAGCTTCATTGATGCAAGGTTATCAATAATTTCGTTAATAGATTGCATTTTTGGAAAGTTAGTTAATTCGTTTAGTTAAAGGTGTAGTTATTTTTACTTATCATTATCCTTTTAAATTGTTTTCAATTTTATTGTTTTCATGTGTTTGTCTTTCATTTGTTTTCTGTCTTTCATTTGTTTGCATCTTTCATTTCATTTGTTTTTTGGCCATGTTTTTATAATACCGCGTATAATGCTGCGTGTCGTTTTCTAGATTTTCCAGATTAGTTTCTACGATTTGCCCATCATTGTTGGAATAGTATATGCTTTTAAGTTTGTATCCTTTGCTCTCTGGTATATAACGCATTTTTTTAATGCAATCATTGCACGGTTTGCTGCCTTGCAATTTGTTTTTAATGGACACGCGAATAACTAATAAATTAATGCTTTCCAGTTTTTTTTTATTTTTTGAAGGCGGGAGTTTCAACAATGCGTCGTGCTCTGCGTGGACACTTGGCATAAAATCATTGTCATCGGGCATTTTGTTCACGCCGTAGCATAATACTTTAGTTTTTTTCATAGTAGCGATCTTTCCCTTTCAAAACGCACGCGATGTGATTATAATTGCCGCAAATGCACTGCGATATATTTTGGTTGCCCATTTTATAGGTGTCGATGTCAATATTGGAGGGCAGGCAAAAGCGCTTGATGAACATATTATCTAGTAAGGTTTCCATATTACATTTATACTTGCGTTAGTTCTAAGTCATTTATTTATAAATTAATTAACGCACATTTTTCCTATTGCGGTGGGACCCATATATTGCATTAACCAAGAATGTGCTTGCGGTATGATGTGGCGACGTTTGTATAATAAGCGTTTTCATATGATATTATATAATATAATAATTAAGAAAAAGAAATAAGAAATAAGGTTTAGAGAATAGATTGACCTGGAATGGCATTGCGCAACAGAATGGCATTGCGCAACAGAATGGCATTGCGCAACAGAATAATAATTTTAATATTTTAGATTATTATTATGTCAAATACCAGTTTAAAACAGATTGTGATTAGTCCGGAATTATTCAAAATAAAAAACAATAAAACAAGAAAAGCCGGCCAAAAAACTGCGCCTGTTCCAATCATTAACCCCAATGTGGTGAAAAACAAGCTTCTAACGCGGATCAAAGAACATAAAAAAGCGGAGCACAGCATTAACCCCAACAAACCGAATAATGCGAATACCACTGGGTTGACTATGACAAAAAACACAAATGGCCGGGTCAATAACTCGCGGTTCAAACCTATTATTACGACACCCAACAGCCCGAACACACCCAAGGATGAGTTTAACGATTCGCTCAATTATTTCAGTCAATTGAAACAAAATGATGTTATCGAGAAAAATAACCGCATTATGCAGCGTAAAACGGTGAAGCATTATCCAGATATGTCGCAATCGACAAGTCAACCTATGGTGAACCTGGAGTTGCCAGACGAGTTGCAACGCATTGCTCCATTCACACCTCCCCCGCCACCAGTTTCTTCCTTGCCCATAAATATTAAATATAATGTCGACCAAACTGTGCCTTATGGTTGTCTAAAAGGTGGGATTAAACCCACTTATAAAAATTTGTATACGCGCAGAATGATGCCAGGCGAGCATGCGACAGTGACAATGCAACCACACCAGCCACCAAATGACCTAGCGCGTCAACAAAAATTGGCAGAGCTTCAGCAAAGAATGAAACAAAAGCCGGCGATAAGCATGTCCACTGCGACAAGCATGTCCACTGCGACAAGCGTGCCAACACATCATCCTATTCACGCTCCTCCGCCTTTAACACCACCACCACCTTTAACTCCACCGCCCAAGGTAGAAACGCATAACCAAAGTCCAAATGTTCTTCCTATAAATACGACAACGAATGAAAATACATTGCCAGAGTCATTGATGGACTTATTCCCTGAATTAAACAATGGAACAAATACAGTGAATGAAAAACGAATGGAACAAACTAAAAAGGAAGAAAACATGAAAAAGGTCCTGAATGAGACATCTAACGCGGACCCAATCACCATTGAAGATATATTGCCTCCAAATAAGAAGAGACAAAAAGTGCATAAGACGATAAAGCGTAGATATACAGTGGGTCGCAACTTGAAAACAAACACAGTCGGTGTTCTTATCAAGGACAATTATACTCGCAAGATGGTAATGAATGCGCATAAGGACATGAAAAAAAAGACGATACATGAGCTAAAGAAGGAGCTAAGAGGGCACAATTTAATTAAAGCGGGATGCAGTGCGCCGAATGATGTGTTGAGGACAATCTATGAGAATTCTAAATTGGCGGGCGACATAGTGAATACGAATGCGGACATGTTGATGCATAATTTTGTAAACGGGGATCAAACGTAGTGGAAAACGTAGTGGAAAACGTAGTATTAGCAATTGCAACAATTATTTATCCTTAGCGTACATTTTTTTGCGCAAATGGCGTAGACCGACGCGCCCCGTGTTTAAGCAAGGCTTCTCGCTAGTCTGGAATAATCCGCCAGTAATATTTTGAAACTTTCCTAAAAGCCATCCGCCCAATAGAAACCAGCAGGTGTTAATGCACACGCCGCCGTTGTATATGGCCCAGCGCAAGAGCTGGCAATGAGGCGCGAGTGTTAAGAAGGGCGATAACATAAATCCTTTGAACCCATATGGAACACACCAATTAATGTATAAGTGTGATGCAGCATAGTGGGTGGTTATAAATATAAAATACATCGCAATGCAACGTAGAATATAGGAGGTAAAGTTTGAGGTGAACATATTGATTGTGTGATTATGTGATTGTTTGTTTTAATTCAAATTATTGAATACGCGATTAAAATAATCAATTTTTTATTTCATAGGGTTTCCAAATATTACCGCGTCTCTTCAAGATACCAATGCTGGTTATTTTCTATGGTTACTGTAATATGGAAACCACTAAGCACCCCATGCCTGAAAATGCGAAACGGTTTTTCAATAATTTAAGCGATTATTTAGAAATCAAGCTGCTCTATTTTGGCAGCATCCAGCGCCACGATTATTTTCCAGGTCGCAGCGACATCGATGTCGACGTGTTTACCTCTAATATTGACAGCACGATTGTGAAAATGCAGCAGTATATGAACGTGCCAAAGGAGAAGTTTAAAAAGGTAGTTTGGAAACTGGCATACAATGACCGGATTGTGTATGGATACAAGATGGCGTATAAAACGGATGAATTTATGGCGGAGTTTTCAATTTATGATGAGAAGGATAAGGAAGATGTTATTTTTGAGCATATGAGTAAAACTATTCTTCCTTTTTACATTACATGGATGCTGTTATTTCTTAAGGTATTGCATTATAATTTTGAAATAATAGATAGGACGTGGTTCGCATATTTTAAGAACCAAATCATGAATGTATGTTTAGGAACAAAAGAGGTATTTATTATTTTATAATAGGCCTAAATTTAGAGTATGTGCACTTTTGCGGGGTCGTACCTATTGTTGAAGTAGAAGTTAAAACTGAAAACCCTGGATTGTTGAAGTAACTTACTTTAAAACAGCTTAAAGATTATACGTTAATTTAATATAATATAAGTGTATTATAATTTCAATGGCTTTAATCGCGGACTATTTTGCAAAGACAAAGCAATATCAAGATGAGTATGGGCAAAGAACCATATTATTAATGCAAGTGGGCGCCTTCTTTGAAGTGTACGGCAAACAAGACCCAAAAACAAGAGCAATACACGGGAGCGAAATTATTGAGTTCTCGCAAGTTTGTGACCTAAATGTAGTGGAAAAAAAAGCGCATGTTGGTAGTGATGAAGTGGTGATGGCTGGTTTTAAGGACATTTACATTGAGAAATATGTAAAACGCCTACAAGACGCCGGATTTACTATACCTGTTCATGTGCAAGATGATAACTGCAAAGATACGGAGCGAAGTTTATATCAAATTTATTCGCCGGGGACCTATTTTAATGAAGACACTGCAAAAATCACCAATGTCATCACTTGCGTTTGGTTTAATGTAGTGGAACAAAACTCATTGTTTTCAAAAATCATGAGCAAAAAAGGAAGAAAACCCAAAGAGCCGCGCAACTCTGCAAGTGATGCAAACCCTTTTTTTAAATTTGCATTGAATGAAGCAGGTCGCCACCCGGCCTCTAAATTATCGAGTGATAGTGAAATCTCAAATTATGATGATACATCATCGGTCGGGTCTTTTCAAGATATGATGAGTAGTCGCAAAAGTAGTAGCGGCACAAGCAACACAAGTAATAGTAACACAAGTAATAGTAACACAAGTAACAACAAATATATCAACACGTCAAAAGTAAACAAGATGATATACATTGGAGTGGCAAATGTCGACATTTATACAGGCACCTCCAGCATTTTTGAATATAGCGAGCAATACATCAATAATAATCCTACCACGTTTGATGAGCTGGAGCGAATATTTTCTATAAATTGTCCAAGCGAGGTCATACTTATTGGGAATATCACTTTAAGCGAGATGGACAATATTATTGGGTATTCAAATATACAATGCGACCTTATTCATAAAGTACCGTTAGAAAGTGATGAGCTTACCGGGCAAATGGCGCAAAAAATCCGCGCGCAAAATTGCGAAAAACAAATTTATCAAAAGGCCATCCTTGAAAAGTTCTATGAAATCACGGACTTCAGTAGTTTTGTGTTCAACTTTAATGAAAACACCTTTGCCACCCAGGCGTTTTGTTATTTATTGGATTTTATTTACCAGCATAATCCCAACCTTTTGAAAAAAATCAGTGAACCCGTCTTTGAAAGCCACAGCAATAAACTAATCCTGGCGAACCACACCTTAAAACAGCTGAATATTATTGATGACAGTAACTACACCGGCAAACACTCGTCCGTCGTGAAAATGTTGAACGCGGCCATCACATCTATGGGGAAACGCAAGTTCACGCACAATTTATTGTCTCCTATAATTGATGAGGGACAGCTAAATACAGAGTATAATATTACCGAATATTTATTGACCAGAGAATGCAGCCAGGACACCATTTCATATGAAACGATTAAAGGGATATTAATGGATATTAAAGATATTTCAAAATGCATGCGTCAAATCATCATTAAACGGATTAGCCCCAAGACGATGTATCAGTTGTATAATAATATTCAATCGATTGTTGTATTATATAATAATGTGATGTTTGACGAGACGATTACCCAATATTTATCAAAACACAACATTTTTTGTGCGCGAATAATTGCGCACTGTGAGTTATTATTAGCGTTTTTGAAGAAGCGGTTTGATTTAGACACCTGCAAAACTATGGACGGATATCACAATTTTGATTGCAATTTTATCAATGCGAATTTTAACCAAGAGCTAGACGATAAGACAAAAACACTTGCGGATACGAATGACCGGTTGTGCGCCACTCGCGATTTTTTCAATGATATAATGCAATCTTATGAAAAGAACGCAAAAAGCACAGAGTTCATTAAAATCCATGAAACCGAAAAAACAAATTTCACTCTTGTATCCACCAAGCGCCGATGCAAACTGCTGCAAACCGCTTTAAAATCGCGTGCCACAAATTGCGCCACTATTAAATATGTTTCTTCCTTTAATCATATTCCTTGTCAATTTGATTTGTCCACGGATGTGGATATTGTGGATGGAACTGCATCCAATGACTGCATTGTTAATACTCAAATTAAAGATATGTGCAAGAACATCACGGTTATTAAGCTGTCTTTAAAGGACACCGTGAATAAGGTCTACAATGAGATTGTAGATAGTATGGAGGCACATCTACCCCAGTTGGAGGAGTTATCCAATTTTGTGGCGACGATAGACGTGATTTATGCGAAGGCGCACATTTCTCGGAAATACAATTTTTGCAAACCGGTGATTGATGGCAGTGCGCCGAAATCGTTTGTTAACATCAAAGGATTGCGCCACTGTTTGATTGAGCAACTGAACCATAATGAGTTATATGTGTCCAATGATATTTTGCTGGGGAAGAAATGCGACGGCGTTCTCTTATATGGAACAAACGCGGTAGGCAAGACGAGCTTTATTCGCGCGATAGGAATATCGGTTATTTTGGCGCAAGCGGGGCTATATGTCCCGGCGTCTGCGTTCACTTATAAACCCTATCACTGCTTATTCTCGCGCATTATTGGCAATGACAACATTTTCAAAGGGCTCTCCACGTTTGCGGTGGAGATGACGGAGCTGCGCAATATTTTGAGACTGATGAATGAGAACAGCTTGATATTAGGGGATGAGCTATGCTCAGGGACGGAGAGCATTTCGGCGGTCAGCATTTTTGTGGCGGGAATACAACGGATGCATATGGCGAAAAGCAGTTTTATTTTTGCGACGCACTTGCACGAGATTGTGAACTTTGATGAGATTGTGGAGATGGACACAGTGCATATGAAACATATGGAAGTGATATATGATAAGGCGAAAGATGTGTTGGTGTATGACAGAAAGTTGAAGGATGGTCCGGGGCAAAGTATGTATGGTCTAGAAGTATGCAAATCGTTGAATTTGCCCGACGATTTTTTGCAAAGTGCTTACAACATTCGCATCAAGTATCATCCGGAATGCAATGGTGTGTTGTCGGCGAAGTCTACGCATTTTAATTCGCGCAAGATTAAGAGCGCCATTTGCGAGCTTTGCAAGAAAGAGGTGGGGGCAGAAATACATCATTTGCAGCACCAGCAGGATGCAAATAGTGATAATTTAATTATTCGAGATGGCTATAGCTTTAACAAAAATCATGTGGCAAATTTGATTACAGTGTGCGAGAAATGCCACGAGCATTTTCACAATACGGGGAAGCAGCATAAGAAGGTGATGACGAGTGCTGGAGTAATTATTAGAGAGATTTAGTTATTTGCGTTGTTTAAGGAGTTTTAACCCGCGTTCTACGCCATAATCAATTGCATTTAGTGTTTTTTTTGCGCCGTTTTCAACGGCAGGCACTATGCGGGAGTAAGCGATATTTTTGAGTTGTATTGCACGAGAGCGAATGGCGGGGATGGATTGTTTAGTGCGAGTGTAAATGGTGGAGCCGACGTTTTCCAAGCCACGAATAAGCTGTTTTTTAATGCGATTTTTACGCGTTTTGCGTCCTCGTTGTTTTCTGGTATGTTTCGCCATTATATAATAGTCAAATATAAAAATTATATTGCAATAATATATAAATGGCTACTCGTTGTAAAAAAGGAACAAGAAAGTGTGTAAATGGGTTGTGTTATAAAAAAAAGAAACTTCATCATTTTAGCAAAAAACAATTAGCGAAATGTAAAAAAGGAACACGAAGATGCGTAGACTTAAAATGTCACCGAAAAAAATAAATTAAACACCATTTTTTAAATGAGAAAACATATAATAGATAATATTTTTCAATAATAAAAAATTGAAAAATATTATTAGATATAAAATCGTATTAGACATAAAAAGTAAATACATTATATAAGAATGATTATTCCAGTGAAATGCTTTAGTTGCGGAACCGTATTAGGCGATAAATACCGGTATTATTGCGAAGAGGTGCGTAAACGCAAATTAGCTGCAGGAGCGGACATTAATAAGGTGGTGTATTGCACCAGCGAGTTTAGTGAGAAAACGCCAGAAGGTATAGTTTTAGACGAGATTGGACTATTTAAGCAATGTTGTAGAAGACACATGCTTACACATGTAGACATTGAATAAATAATAAATAATACATATGCAATATTTCGAATGAATATTTTAAAAAGGAAGAAAATGCAAGAAGAAAAATGCAAGAAAGGAGGAATGCATGGGTGAGTATTTTTTTACATCTCTATAGTATATGGGCAAATTAAGAAGACGGCAACGAAGCTATAAAAATCGGTCGCGTTCAGCAAAGCATTCTAAAAAAATAATCAATATGAAGGGATGTAGTAATCGCAATTGTGGCCAAACCGGGGGTTGCTGCGGTCTAATGACAGGTGGCAGAAAAACGCGAAGGCAAGTCGGCGGCCAATGGAGTGCGTGGAACCCAACTAACGGAGGGGAGGTTTACAAATTAAATTCATATAATGTTCAACCGGACCGCATGATGGAGGCAACAAAAACGGTTCTAGGTAGCACGCCAATTAATACTGCGTTTAGTGGAGGCGGTCGTAGTAAAAGAAAAGGAAGAAAACATAGAATGAGTAAAGGAAGAACTATTAGGAACAAGAAAGGTCGTCAAGCTGGGGGAAGCATTATCCAAGAATTACGGAATGCTACCGGTCTTATTAATGATATGGCATCAACCGCATATAGAGGATATAACGGACTTGAACCAATGCCGAGTTCTTCAGTATATCGCGACCAATTTGCGAAAGCTGTGTAAAATCCTCCATCGTCCAAAAAATCAACCAAAATTATAATCTGTGCATAAATTATAATGTTGTTCCTAACGTCTATTCGCGGGTTATGTATGCCATCAAAAATTTATTTATTGATTTCAATGAGTTGCATTTTGATGATTTTAATTCAAAATCTAGGGTCAAGTGAAACGCAATATGATTTAGGTTGTTTTTCTTGCGATGTGCCGAGTAAAGTAGTTTTCTTCATTGTGAAGATATTGTATGTCTTATTTTGGACATGGGTTTTGAATTTGATTTGCAAAGATGGGCATTCTGGTGTGTCATGGTTATTAGTTTTATTGCCGTTTATTTTGATGTTCGTATTGATTGGTCTAGTGATGATACAATAAATAAAATCGCAACTAATATAAATGGACCCGAAACCACAAGACATTAAGCGGACTAAAAATGGCATCAGTTATGAAAAAAATGGTTGGTTGTATGTTTCAGTAAAGGGAGACCCTAAAGAGCGTGGATACGCATATGGTTATTTAATCGCCGATGAGATGAAACGCATCTTTGAAATGTTGGAATTTTTGGTATATGAAGAAAACGGACATAAATGGTCCCACTATGTTGATTTAGGCGCAAAATATTTGAAGCCAACCATTATGGAACATTTCGCGGAATTCTATGAAGAGATGGAGGGGTTTGCGGAAGGATGCAGTGCCGCCGGCACCAAAACTACTGTAGACGAGATGATTGCGTGGAACAATTATTTCTCTTTAACCGGATATTTCGTTGTCCCCACCGTTGGTGCCAATGGTGAAGCAGTTCACAAGAAGGTGGGAGAGGGCGGGTCCGGTGCAGTAGATAGATGCAGCGCATTTATGGTAAATGGCGATTATACGCATGACGGTAAAATTATTATGGTGCATAATGATTTCGCGAATTTCACCGATGGGCAATATAGTCGGATTGTCTTGGACATTAAGCCCACCAAAGGTCATCGCATTTTGTTGCAAGGCATTGTGGGGTGGATTTGGAGTGGGTCGGATTATTTTATCACGAGTAAGGGGATTATGGGCACAGAGACGACGATTGGAGGGTTCAATGTGTTTGAGAACAATTACCCGATTTCGTGCAGGATGCGCCAGGCGATGCAATATGGGAATACATTGGACGATTATGTGGATATTTTGGTGAAGGGCAACTCGGGCGATTATGCGTGCTGCTGGTTGTTCGGAGACACGAATAGTAATGAAATCATGAGTTTAGAGTTGGGTCTTAAGTATCATAAAGTAGATAAAAAGAAGAATGGTTATTTCATTGGGTTCAATGCGCCGTATGACCCGAGGATACGAATGTTGGAATGCGCGAACACCGGATTTGACGACATCCGGCGACATCAAGGCGCGCGCAGGGTGAGGTTGGCGGATTTAATGGACTTGCATAAAGGTAAAATAGATGTAGAGATTGCCAAACAGATTATTGCGGACCATTATGACGTGTATTTGAACAAGGTCAACCCCTGCTCAAGAACGGTGTGCTCGCATTATGAGCTAGATGCGCGCGAATATATGTCGCAGGCGGACCGTCCGAAGCCCTACCAGCCGAGAGGCGCGATTAACGGCAAAGTATGTGACAGCACCATGGCGAAGAATATGTCGTTTGTCGGGATTTACGGCAATTCATGCGGCACGCCTTTTTATAAGGATGTGTTTTGCAGGGAGCACAGGGAGTGGGCGCATTTGCAGCCTTATTTGCATGACAGGCTAAGACAACCGTGGGTCAAATTCACCACGACGGATAATTATGGGAGTGGACCGGCAGTTAAAACTAGAAGCAGAAAAACTAGAAGCGGTCGTGCAACTTTTAAGAAGATGAATACCAGCATAAAATTGCGAAATTAGGGGCAAAATGTAATTAGTGATAATATAATTAGTGAATATATAATTAGTATAAATATAGAAATAACATTATATCATAGTATAATATTATATGGACTTAGCAGAAGATAGCCCAGTTATAGAAGACCCATCCAGTTCTCAAAAAATGGAAGATATTAGTTGGGCCATTATTGACAAAATGTTTAAGGAGAACCCGTTTAATTTAGTCGCACACCATTTGGACTCATACAACGACTTTTTTTCCAACGGGATTTTCCGCATTTTTCGCGAAAATAACCCGCTCAAAGTAGTGCAAGTCGCGAAATCCAAAGGAGAGGAACCCATGCAAGCCTTGTTTTATATGGGCGGCAAAGATGGGAACAAAATATATTTCGGCAAACCCATTATTTACGACAACAATGATGAAATACATTATATGTATCCCAATGAAGCCCGCCTACGAAATATGACCTATGGCTTTTCCATTCATTATGACGTGGATGTAGTAATTATTTATCATGAAGAGGGCGAACAAAAAGAAAAGACCATTACTTTAACCAATATTTATTTAGGTAATTTTCCAATTATGGTCAACTCCAATTTATGCATCTTGCACG
>Ga0315902_10010117_pt1 | contig 12515 bp, 10 predicted proteins | sample LakEriMetagenome_9_FD_203523 | JGI IMG/M metagenome (GOLD analysis project Ga0315902, IMG submission 203523) | Freshwater fungal communities from buoy surface, Lake Erie, Ohio, United States - Buoy 12 MA117 | ecosystem: Environmental > Aquatic > Freshwater > Lake > Lake biofilm | place: USA... | reverse complement strand
TTGCAAAGCTTCGTGTCGGTTAGCCCACGCTTTTCCGGAATTCCCTACCTTTCATCCCCAATCCTACCTTATGCGTATTTCATTCCTATTGGGCCTCGGCATGTTGCTGCTGGCCTCTTGCAATAACACGGTGTACAAGAGCCATACGGCCAAGTCGATGGAGATTTACGGGTCGGGGGTGATGCACCTGCCGGTGGTGGCCGACCTCTCGGTGCGCACGGCCAAGGTGAGCTTCAGCGTGAATGATAAAAACACATCGATGAATATGCGGCAGCTGCGCGAAGCGGCCATTGCCGGTGCCCTGCAAGAGCATAAGGCCGATGTGCTGGTGGAACCCAGTTTCAGCCTGGAACGCAAGCGGCGCGTAAATACCTTAACGGTGAGCGGCTGGCCGGCCGATTATACGCAGTTCCGGACCATGGATACCACCGACATCCGCCTGATGGATGCCGGTACCCTGCACCGCGCCGAAACCAGTACCCCTGTAACTGAAGCCGAGCGTCCACGCAAGCAGATTGGAGCAGCTGTTGCTCTCACGGTTACGGGAGTTATCCTCCTGTTGTCACTCACCCTTGCCGCCTTTTAAACCCATGCGGTACCGCCATCAACTTCTGGTTATGCTGGCAAGTTTCAGCGTGCTTGGCGCATGCAAAAAAGAGGGTCCCGACCCCTTTGCGCCTATGCTGGTGGTGAGGATCACAGTCGACTCCACGCAGGAGCGCCTGGGCAATGCCGGCACACCCAGTGCCCTGCCCGCAGGTCACGCCGCACAGCATCCGCAGTTCAACCGCATATCGGCCCACTACCTGGAGCTGGCACCCAATGCCGGAACCCTGCTCGGTACCGGAGCCATTGTGTATCACGCTCCCGAAACCACCGCCGGTGGCAGCAATGCCATCGACTTTGCTCGCTCCTCGGTGGTGAAACCCGGTGAGGTGTTCCTGCAAGTACCCCTCAGCAGCATAACCCCGGGCGACTACGAATGGGTGAGGCTGTCGGTCTCTTACCAGAATTACGACGTGGTGTTTTACTATAACAACATGCCCATCACCGGCACCATTGCCAGTTTTGTGGGCTACAACACCTATATCCGCACCCTGCTTCTGAAAAACCAAAGTGTTGCCGTAAACGCCAACAAGCTGCAAGGATTTTGGGGCATCGAAACACCCTTTAGTGTCACGACCGGGCAAGCCCCTCCGGGTGCCACCACGGTTCCCAATCCACTCTTCGCCACCTCGCCCATTCCGCAAGGCTCGTGCGTGGTAACAGGCAAGTTTGCACAGGCGCTGAACATCACGGGTAATGAAACAGCCGACGTGAACATCACGCTGTCGCTGTCGGGTAACAACAGCTTCGAGTGGATTGATACCAACTCCAACGGCTTGTGGGACATCGATACCAGCGGTGCAGAACAGGTGGTTGACATGGGCTTGCGCGGACTGATTCCGCAGCGAAACTGAATGTCCCTGCCGTGCAGTTACGAACTTCCCTGCTGAACAGCCTCTCTACTGCACTCCGGCAGTTTCCCCTACTCATTGTATTGCTTTACGCATTGGTGGAGTTTTTTCCGCACTTTGCTGCCGTGGATGTGATGGGCAGCCAGTGGCTGTTTCTGGCACTACTCAATTGCGCTACGCTGGTGTACTTGGTGGTGCGCGCATACCAGGCCCCAATAGCGTTTCTAAACTCCACTTCCCTGCGCCTCCTGGGCGGATTCCTGCTGGTATCGGCAGCCTCATTCCTGGTGGCCTACAATGTGATTGAAAGCCTCGTGACCTACAGCAGGCTGCTCACTGCAGGCATTGCCTGGTTTAATCTGTGCATCTTGCTCAGCAACCGGCCCGGACTCACGGTGCAGGCTATCCGCTTCATTGCCCTGGTGCTTATTGTGCAGTCGGCGCGTGAGCTCTGGGGATTCTTTGAAGCCCTGCCTCCGCAGGGTTCAATCGACGACCTTATCGCCTCGATGCGCGGCAATGCCGGCAACAAGAATTTTTTGGGTGCAGGCATTCTGTTGCGTATCCCTTTTCTGTTGGTGTTGCTGCACGATAACAAGCGATTGCTCAATGGTATTGCCCTGGTTGGCTTGCTGCTGGGCGTTTGCACACTACTCATCATCAATTCACGGTCGACCTACCTGGGACTCTTGCTCATTTCGGGTCTGTACATTGGGTTTACCCTCGTGCGTGGACTGAAGGAGCGAAACCATGGGCTAATTCTTCGTCCCGTATTATATGCCGGTACGCTGCTGCTTGCACTGGCCTGCACGCAGGTGGTGTTCTCGCGCATCAGTGCTGCGGGCCCACAGGGCAGCTATGGTGAGGCGGGCAAGCGCATGGCCTCCATTTCGTTTTCGAACGAAGGCAGCAGCGGACGTGTGCGGCTGTGGGAGAGTGCGGTGGACTTCATCGGCAAACATCCGCTTTTGGGTGGAGGCTATGGCAATTGGAAAATCCACAGCATCCCCTACGAGGCCAGCTCGGTACGCGGATTCGGAATCCGTAAGCATGTACACAACGACTACCTCGAAGTAACGGCCGATACCGGCATCGCCGGCGGACTCCTCTACACCGGATTCCTGCTGAGTATTTTCCTGCTGGGAGCACGGCTGAGCCTGGGTCGCGATAAACCCGACCATGTGCGGCTATACGCTTCCGTTATGACCCTGTCGCTGTTGGCCTTCCTATCCGATTCACTGTTCAACTTCCCGATGGAACGACCCAACATGTTCCTGCACCTGCTGTTCTGTGCAGCAGGAATCATTGCCATGCATTTGCGGTGGCGAGGTGGAGAAGACACAGGTCGCGTGTCCATAACACCCATCAACGCCGTTTTGCTGGTATTGGCCATCGGTACTACCTGGGTATCGGCGCAGGCATACCGCAGTATGGCGGTACAGCGCACGGTGCGCACAGAATGGTTCGGCCTCACCAAACCGGCGCGTCCGCCTTTTCGCTCGGCCGATATCAATCCGCGCTTTCCGGCCATTCCCAACCTGAACGAAATTGGAATGCCCATTGCCTGCATGAAGGCGAAGTACTTGGTGCAGGAACGGAAATTTGCGGCCGCCCGTATGGAGTTAGATGCAGGCAACGCGGCCAATCCGCATTTGTATTACGCCGAGTTTTTACGCACGCAGATGGCACTTTTAGAGGGCGACAGTGTTGCGGCACTGGAGTGGATCCGCATTGTACACCGCAATCGCCCGGCTAACCAGCAGGCTTTTGAAAAGCGCTATGCCATTGCCCGTGCCCTGCAGGATACAGCTGAGATGCAGGCCGCTTTCCGACTCAAAACCGACATACACCCCGAAGCTTTGGATTACATCCTCCACGCGACCGCCGTGTTTGAACGCAGTGGTGACAGCCTCGAGCGTGATCGTATTTTACGCGTCGGCGAAACGGTTTTTCCGGGAAGGGTGAAAAAAGGCTACCGAAACTGAAGCAACATCAGATCAGGCAAAGTAGCTGCCGTTGCAGGCTTACTTTATCCTGCAGCTTCGCCGCCAAACTTTCAATCGCAATTCGCTCTTGCACCATGGTATCGCGGTCGCGCACCGTTACCATACCGTCTTCCAGCGTTTGATGATCGACCGTAACACACAGGGGCGTACCAATGGCATCCATACGGCGGTAGCGCTTGCCGATGGAATCCTTCTCCTCGTACAAACACAGGTGATCGAGCTTCAGGCGATTCATGATATCACGGGCTTTTTCGGGCAAACCATCTTTCTTCACCAGCGGTAATACAGCCACCTTGTAGGGCGCCAAAAATGCAGGAATGCGGAGTACAGTGCGTGTTGAGCCGTCTTCGAGTACTTCTTCCGTGTAGGCTTCTGAAAGCGTGGCGAGGAACAGGCGATCGAGACCGATGGAGGTCTCCACCACATACGGGATATAATTCTCGTTCTCTTCCGGATCGAAGTACTGCTGCTTACGACCACTGAACTGCTCGTGGTTGCGCAAGTCGAAATCGGTGCGGCTGTGGATGCCCTCGAGCTCTTTGAAGCCAAACGGGAATTCGAATTCAATATCGCAGGCGGCATTGGCGTAGTGCGCCAGCTTGATGTGATCGTGGAAACGGTAACGGCTTTCGGGGAATCCGAGGCTGCGGTGCCAAGCCATGCGTGTGGCTTTCCACTGCTCGTACCAATCGAGTTCTGTGCCGGGCTTCACAAAAAACTGCATCTCCATCTGCTCAAATTCGCGCATGCGGAAAATGAACTGACGTGCAACGATTTCGTTTCGGAACGCCTTACCCGTTTGTGCAATGCCGAACGGAATCTTCATGCGGCCGGTCTTCTGCACATTCAGAAAATTGACAAAAATACCCTGCGCGGTTTCGGGGCGCAGGTAAATGGTGCTCGAATCCTCGGTCACCGAGCCGAGTTGTGTACTAAACATCAGGTTGAACTGGCGTACATCGGTCCAGTTGCGGGTACCACTCACCGCACAGGTAATTTCCAGGTCGATGATGAGCTGACGCACTCCTTCGAGGTCGTTGGCTTCCATCGCATCCTTGAAAAGGGTATTGATCTGATCGATTTTTTGCTGATTCTCGAGCACCCGTGCGTTGGTGCTTCGGAACATGGCTTCATCAAAATCGGCAAAGCGTGCGCGGGCTTTCTCCACCTCCTTGTTGATCTTGCCTTCAATTTTGGCTACATGGTCCTCGATGAGTACATCGGCGCGGTAGCGTTTCTTTGAATCCTTGTTGTCGATCAGCGGATCATTAAACGCATCCACGTGTCCGGAAGCTTTCCAGGTGGTGGGATGCATAAAGATGGCTGCATCGATGCCCACGATGTTCTCGTTGAGCTGCACCATGGCTTTCCACCAATACTCACGCAGATTCTTCTTCAGCTCCACGCCCATCTGGCCATAATCGTACACCGCGCTCAATCCATCGTAGATCTCGCTCGACTGAAAAATAAATCCGTATTCCTTGGCGTGGCTGATGATGTTGCGGAACCGCTCTTCGCCTGTGAGCTGCTTCACCGTAGTTGTTGACATGCGGCAAAGATAGGCCTTGGTCAGGATTCGCCCTTGCGTGCAGCGAGCGGGGGAATCACGACCTTTGCGGCATGGACCGGATTTACCTCGACCACAACAGCACCACGCCGGTTGATGCGCATGTACTGGAGGCGATGCTGCCGTATTTCCGGGAACATTTCGGAAATGCATCGAGCCGCACCCATGCCTTTGGCTGGGTTGCAGCCGCAGCGGTAGAGCAGTCTAGGCGCGAAGTGGCAGGACTTATTGGTGCTGAGCCCGATGAAGTGGTGTTCACCTCGGGTGCGACCGAGGCCCTCAACATCGCCATTCACGGCATTTGCAGTGCTTACGGTAGCCGCGGACGCCACCTGGTGGTTTGTGCGAGTGAACACAAGGCCGTACTTGAACCCATTGAGGCCCTTGAATTACAAGGCTGGTCGGTGACACGCATCGACATCGACCGTGAAGGCATCATCGATTATGCAGGTTTACAGGAAGCCATCCGCAGCGATACCGTACTGGTGGCGGTAATGTTCGCCAACAACGAAACCGGAGTCATCCAAGATGTGGAGCGCATTGGACAGCTGGCGCACGAACGGGGTGCGGTATTCCTGTGCGATACCACACAAGCCGCAGGAAAAGTGCGTGTGGATGTGCAGGCGCACAACATCGGCGTATGCACACTTTCGGGACACAAACTGGGTGGGCCCAAGGGTGTGGTCGCCCTTTACATCCGACGCAAACATCCGCGCGTGAAGGTATCGCCGCTAAGCTATGGCGGTGGACAGGAGCGCGGCATTCGTCCGGGCACACTCAACGTTCCGGGCATTGTGGGATTGGGAACAGCCTGCCGACTGGCCTCCGAGCGGCTTTGGGATTACGGCAGCAGGGTTTCGAGACTACGCACCATACTGGAACAAGAGTTGTGCGTTGAACTCCAGCTTGGACACATCAACGGCAGCGTGCGAAGCCGATTGCCCAACACCACCAACATCCGCTTTTCCTCTATCCGTGCGGAGCGCCTCATCACAGCCTTACCGGGCATTGCCTGTAGCGCGGGGTCGGCCTGCACCTCGGCCTTGCCCGAACCCAGCCATGTGTTGCAGGCCATGGGACTGAACGAAGAAGCCTGCCACTCCAGCTTGCGGTTTAGCCTGGGTACCGATACGACCGAAGTTGAAATCCGACAGACCATCACACAGATCGAAACGGTGTTACGCGCAGCGAAAGCCTGAGCCCGACATGGATCGGAAATTCGCCCTCAGAAGCAGAGATGCGATGAAACAATGTACACAGGAGCAAGGGCGAAGCCTTTGCATTTCAATGTGATAAATTAGCCGGGATGCTGAGGCCCTGTTCATAATTCAACTCAAAGGCCGTCACAAAACCGCGCGTAAACGCCCGAGCGGAATTAGCTTTGTGTTCTGTTTATTCGTCATGTTTTCCCAACAGTATACCGCACAAATTCTACAGCGCTATTCCCTTCCCGGAACGCAGCGCCGAAGTGCGGTTTCTACCCAGTTGGAAGATTTTGTGCACGAACTCTCGGTGGCTTTTGAAGTGCCGGGCGATTTTGATGCGGCACGTTTTTCAGTATTCCCCCTCGAAATCATTACCGATTACATCCGCAAGACGCATCGGCATTACCTGTTCCGCAAGCTCCCCGAAATGGAGCAGAGCATCAACCTTCTGCTTCAGGATTACAACGACGGACATCCGCTGCTGCACACGCTGGAGGCGTTTTATGCGGCCTACAAGACCGGCCTCAGCCTGCACATTTGCGATGAGGAAAACCACCTCCTACCCTATGTGGATTTCCTCTTGCGCGCCGATCGTACGGGCTATGACCTTCGCGAATTCCTACGGCAGACCAAACGCTACTCACTAGCTGATTTTGTTGAGGATCATCACGACGACCACGAAACCGAACTCCGCGAGATCCGCAAAACCATTTTAGCCTACCAGCCACCGGCCACTAACGGTACGCCTTACCGCATTTTGGTTCAGCAACTTGAAGTATTCGACCGCGACCTGACGGTGCACGGATACATCGAAGACCGCGTCCTCATTCCGCGCATTACAGGAATTGAGAGTAAGCTAAAGCAGCGTTCAGCCGACCTGCAAATTCCAAACTGATCTTTTCGAACACCCTCAATAAAAAAAGCACCGCGATTGCGGTGCTTTTTTCTTGAATCGAGTCCGGATCAGAAATCCGAATCGAACTTGAGTTCCTGGTGCTCACGGTCGACGCCGACACCGGCCTTCTTGTACTCGGACACACGCTTCTCGAAGAAATTGGTTTTACCTTCAAGGGAAATGGTCTCCATGAAATCGAAGGGGTTTTCGCTGTTGTAATACTTCGGATATCCGAGCGAGTTCAGCAGACGATCAGCTACAAACTCGATGTACTGACACATCAACTTGGCGTTCATGCCGATCAGGTTCACCGGCAAGGCATCGGTCACGAATTCCTGCTCGATCCGCACGGCATCGGTAATGATGGCATACACTTCATCCTGCGTTAACTTGTGCTTTAACATACCGTAGAGCAGGCAGGCGAAATCGCAGTGCAAACCTTCGTCGCGCGAGATAAACTCATTGGATGTGGCGAGGCCGGGCATCAATCCGCGCTTCTTGAGCCAGAAAATAGAGCAGAACGAACCGCTGAAGAAAATTCCTTCTACGGCAGCAAAGGCCACCAGGCGGTGTACAAAACTTCCGTTGTCGATATAGCGCAGAGCCCAGTCCGCCTTCTTCTTCACACAAGGAACTGTTTCGAGCGCGTTGAAGAGGCGATGCTTTTCGTTGGGGTCCTTTACATAGGTATCAATCAACAGCGAGTACATCTCCGAGTGGATGTTCTCGATCATGATCTGGAAACCATAGAAACACCGTGCTTCTGGAAGTTGTACGGCATTCATCATGTTCACCGCCAGGTTTTCATTCACGATACCATCGCTGGCTGCGAAGAAGGCAAGCACATGGGTGATGAAGTGACGTTCTCCATCGTTGAGGCGATCCCAGTCTTTCAAGTCAGCCGAGAGATCCACTTCCTCCGCAGTCCAGAAACTGTTCTCGGCCTTTTTATACATTTCCCAAATCTTATCGTACTTGATGGGAAAGAGTACAAAACGCTCTTTGTTTTCCTGAAGCAGGAGTTCGTCTTCCATGTAAGTGTTTGCCATAATGCTGGATACAGGTTGTTGCAAGAATATTTTTTAGAAAGAAAACGAGCCATGCGGCTCGCCCAACAAAAGAACGGAATACACCTGCGAAGGCCAACTCAAAGCCCCGCTGTTTTTGAACAGCGGGCAGCATGTTTTGAACAAGCCCAAACAAAAGCGCCCCGAAATCCGGGGCGCCGATTGAATCAGGGTTGAGCCGTTTTAGCCCAAATAAGCCTTGAGGAGTTTGTTGCGGGAGTTTTGGCGAAGGGTTTTGATCGCCTTCTCCTTGATTTGACGAACCCGCTCGCTGGTGAGATCGAACTTCTCACCGATTTCTTCCAGTGACAATCCGTGCTGGATGCCGATACCGTAAAACATCTTGATGACGTCCTGCTCACGCTCGCTGAGGGTGGCCAGGGAACGGTTGATTTCCTTTTGGAGGGACTCGTTGATCAACGCAGAGTCGGCACCCGGACTATCTCCGTTTTCCAATACGTCCAGGAGGGTAGAATCTTCACCCTGGATCAAAGGAGCATCCATCGACACGTGCTTGCCCGGCATTTTCATGGTGTTGGCCACCTTATCCATGGGCAGGTCGAGGACTGCGCTAAGTTCTTCGGGACTGGGCTCGCGCTCGAACTTTTGCTCGAGTTCAGAAAAAGCCTTTTTCACCTTATTGGCCGCACCCAACTGGTTGAGCGGGAGGCGAACGATACGTGCTTGTTCGGCCAGGGCCTGCATGATGCTTTGGCGAATCCACCACACTGCGTAGGAAATGAACTTGAAACCGCGGGTCTCGTCGAATTTCTTGGCGGCCTTGATCAGTCCGAGGTTGCCCTCGTTGATCAGATCCGGAAGACTAAGTCCTTGAGTTTGATATTGCTTGGCAACCGAAACCACGAAACGGAGGTTTGCGCGGACCAGTTTCTCCAAGGCTTTTTGATCACCCGTGCGGATGCGTCGGGCGAGTTCTACTTCTTCTTGAGCGGTGATGAGTTCCTCTTTTCCAATCTCCTGCAGGTACTTCTCAAACGAGGCGCTTTCACGGTTAGTAATTGATTTTGTGATCTTTAGCTGACGCATATCGGACGGTTTAGTGGCTCCCGGCAGGAAAAAAAGGGGTGCCGTAATGGGGGTGCAAGTTACAATTTTTTAACACGATGTCAAGGATTTTCTTCGGTGCTGTTGTCAAGTAACAAACCGCCGAATGTTCAATTCCTCTATTGACTACTAACCATAACGACACAAGTAGCTGATTAGTGTACTCTTCGTCAAAATAAATTACATGATGCGGAATTGGTTGAATTGTAATCCTGTTCATAAACTCTAATGGACAGGCTCAAATCGCCTGGCTACCCTTCCTACTTTTCGGGCTGTATCGTGGCAACCATGGGCTTTAGCAAAAACCAACTCGAGGAACTCAATTACATCGAAATCAGACTTCGCCAATTCGAAAGCATGAGCCGGGATTCGGGCATCGACCTAGACAACTGGATGGCGGAAGCCGATTTCCCCGAAGTATCCGAATCGGGTCGTGCGGCGATTCTGGCCCGCAACGAAGCCCGTGGGGCTTTGTTTTCATCGGTGGCTCCTGCCAAAAGCGGCAGCGAAGTAAAAAGCTGAACTTTCCTCAATTTCCTTATCTTTTCATCGTTCGGAAGGGACAGGCTACAACGCCTCCGCACCGACATGACCATGCCACTGAAGCACTTCATCGCCATCCTGTTGTTCTACGCCTTACCGGCGCAGGCCCAGTATTTTGATGTATGCACGCTACTGAACAAATCGGATGCGGCGCAAGTTCTGTTGGTTCCAGCGTCCGGCAACTATGTTCTTCCGTCCGACACCCAAAATCTATCGCAATGCCGGCAATCCCTTCAACGTGAATCCGCAACCGGTAGTCAGAAGTCGATTCGCAAAGCGGCTGTTGCTTGCGGTTGGCTCGAATTGGCGGCTGCTCGGGGACCGGAAGCGGCAAAGCTGTTTGATGAAGCATTGGAAATCAGCCTGAAGTTGGACGACAAGCACGGCATCACCGACGACCTGATTGCCTGCGGCCTTGCCTATGAAGCATCGGGAAAGAACGACGATGCACTTGATTACTTTGAACGTGCGTCGGTATTTGCCGAAAACCTGGAACGTAGCGCTGTGGTTGCGTTCCTCACTGCCAAGGCCGCACAATGCAAGGAACTGAAAGGCAATTACGACCAGGCTTCCGAAGGATTCCGCCGCGCCGCAAAAACCTACGCCGGTCTTGGAATGCGTACTGCAGCTGCAGCCTGCCACGTACTCGATGCCGAAAACGCCCTGCAACAGGGTGATGCGGCTGCTGCGGAGATTGGCGTCAAAAACGCATTTTCCGTTTTGCAAAACAGCCGCCCACAGCGACTAACGGCCCTGCTGTACCGCACTTCGGGGTTGGTGGATTTCAGGCGAGGGCTTTTTGAGCCGGCTGTCATTGATTTTGACAAGAGCCTTGCCCTACACAACGACCTCCTCGTTCAAAAACTGCGCAAGGACGCCTACATGCAGCTCTTTACCTTGCACAGCCTGAAAGGTGAGACAGCCAAAGCGGATGGATACCACGAGAAATACCGCACGCTGAAGGATTCGCTCCGCCGTGTGGTGCAATCGGCTTTGGGCGAAATAAGCGACGAGCGGGAGAAAACCCGCATCGTACGCATGCTGCGAAAGCAGGGCGACCTCAGCGAACTGAACGACTCCGAAGAGACGGTGCTGGAGCTCGGGAAACTCATTACCGAAGCCGACCTGGAGCTGCTGCGCAAGGAGCAGGACCTCGAAACCAAGACCGCAGAGATTGAGCAGCTCAACCGTGAAAAAATGCTCCGCGACCGCGACTTCGCCCGCAAGGAACTTCAACTCAACCGACAGCGCGCCTTCAAGAACCTGGCCATTTTGATCGGACTGGCCGCCTTGATTTTCGCTGTATTGATTTACAACCGGTACATCTTCGGCAAGCGGACACGACAAGCACTGCGCGAAGAGCGTGACGAAGCCAATAGGGCACGACAGGAACTGGAGGTTGCACAAAACCAGCTCATCCAAAGCGAAAAGATGGCTGCACTGGGGCAACTCACTGCAGGCATTGCGCACGAAATCCAGAACCCGCTGAATTTCGTCAACAACTTCGCCGAAGGATCCAACGAACTCCTGCATGAACTGGAGCAAGAGTCGGACGATACGGCACGCAAGGAATTGATTTCAGAGCTGCGCGAAAGCATGGGTCGCATCCGCGAACACGGAAAGCGGGCTGAACGCATCGTACGCAGCATGCTGCAGCACAGCCGCAGTGGCAATGGCGAATTTTCGGAAGCCAACTTGAACCAGCTCTTGCACGAAGCCGTTAATCTGGCCTACCACGGCATGCGGGCCACCTACAAGGATTTCCAATGCACGGTAGAGGAAGATTTACTGGAAACACTTCCGCCGCTAAAGGTTGTGCAAGAAGAAATAAACCGCGTATTCCTGAACATCTCGAACAACGCCTTTTATGCGCTGCGCCAGTATGGACTGACCCACAGCGAACACAAAGCCTGCCTGAAGGTATCCACATCGGTGTACGGTGACCACGTTATTGTACGCATCCGCGACAATGGGCCTGGGATTCCGCCCGCGGTGGCCGAAAAAATATTCCAGCCATTTTTCACCACCAAGCCCAGCGGACAGGGTACGGGGCTCGGCCTAAGTATGAGCTTCGACATTGTCGGAAGACACAACGGCAAGATTACCCTCGACAGCCATCCGGGCGAGTACACCGAATTCGTGATTGCACTTCCTCTTCGCCATGAACAACCGGCCACCGCTTGACATCTTGGTCGTTGACGATGAACGGGACATCGAACTCCTGTTCCGTCAGCGATTCCGCAAGGCCCTGCGCGAAGGTTGGTTGCGGATGCAATTCGCATTCAGCGGGGAAGAAGCACTCGAAGTGTTGTCGAAATCGGAGGATACCGGAGCGACCCTGATTCTCTCTGATATCAACATGCCGGGCATGTCGGGGATTACGCTGCTTGAACAGGTGCGGTTCCGTTTTCCGCAAATGAAGGTGGTGATGGTGACAGCCTATGGCGATGATGAACACCGCCGGCAAACCGAAGAGCTGGGTGCCTACGCTTTCCTCAGCAAGCCTGTTGATTTTCCGGTGTTGGAAGCCATGCTTGAATCGTTGCACAAAGAAATCAAGCCCTGAGCCCGACACCATGAAGTACGTCCTGCTCTTAATCGTGTTGTTGTGCTCTCTGAACCTACAGGCACAGCGCTTGCAACTACTAAACACCAGCCTGACACGCCCCGACAGTGCAGTTGCCTTCACCGGCAGCGAGCAGCAGTTCAT